>ERZ1292625.3355-Hain-H41-01um-R1-3355-length-13184-cov-13_pt1 | contig 13184 bp, 16 predicted proteins | sample MGYA00564400_ERZ1292625 | MGnify/ENA primary metagenome ERZ1292625 (study PRJEB36523, sample SAMEA6512639) | groundwater metagenome | collected 2019-01-08 | study: AquaDiva: Metagenomics assemblies of 32 groundwater samples
ACAATACAATTGAAAAGGTCATTCAAGAGGCTCCCTGTCCTGTGCTTGTGGTTGGAATTTAAGCTCCATATATAAGGTGGACAGATTTCTTATATTTCAGTTAAACTTTAACAAGCAAGAAAAATGAAGGTTAAGTAAGTTTTGAACGCTATATTTTTAAAGCAATTTTTTTCCAAGAGCCGCTTTGCCGGCGTGTATTTGTTCTTTGTTGTATTCGTAGCGCTGTCCTTTATAACGAGGACGATTCTGCTTGCTAAATCGCTGCCTGTTATAGATCTGACGCCATGGCTTTTAATTAAGATTTATGGCGTAGGCCTCTTCTTTGATATTGTTGCCGCGGCCTATTTTTCACTTCCTCTGGTTTTTTACCTTACTGTTGTCCCCGACAAAATTTACCAAAGCAGGTTTCATAAGCCTTTTATCTATTTTTCATTTTTCATTATTCTGTATCTGCTTTTCTTCAACGGCGTTTCAGAATACTTTTTCTTTGATGAATTCGGCGTAAGGTTCAATTTCATTGCTGTGGACTATCTCATCTATACACGGGAAGTCGTGAAAAATATTACGGAATCTTATCCCATGCCTGCTATATTGACCGCAATCGCAGTTATATCGCTGATGACCTTTATGTCTCTCAGGAAACTGCTTGATTTGTCTATATCGGTAAAGAGCAGCCTAAAACAGAGAATAAAGAGCGGTTTGGTATTCATAGCTGTTCCGATACTTTCATATGCCTTTGTCGATCTGGGTTTCGCCAAAATATCCGCCAACAACTATGCAAATGAGATCTCTGCCAATGGCGTCTACAGCCTCTTTGCGGCAGTTAAGAACAACAAGATAAACTACGAGACATTTTATGCAACAAGAGACAACAGGACAGTCTTCCAAAAAGCAAGATTCCTTCTGAAGGAGAGTAACAACTATTTTGTCAATGACAATATTTTCGATGTTACAAGAGAGATTAAAAATGCAGGCGAAGAAAAAAGACTCAATGTGGTGGTAATAGTTGAGGAAAGCCTAAGCTCAGAATTCCTCGGAGTTTTCGGTAACAAGAATAATCTTACCCCGACCCTCGACAGGCTTGCAAAGGAAAGCCTCTTATTTACTAACATGCATGCCACAGGAACAAGGACAGACCGGGGGCTTGAAGCCATTACCCTGTCGGTTCCACCGACTCCCGGCAGGTCTATCGTAAAACGGCCAAACAACGAGAATATGTTCTCGTGGGGCTCGATTATGAAGAACAGGGGCTATGATACTATGTTTATTTATGGCGGTTACGGATATTTCGACAATATGAATTACTTTTTCAGTCATAATGGATTCGATGTAATTGACAGGACAGACCTTGCCAAGAACGAAATTGTTTTTGAGAATGCCTGGGGAGTAAGCGACGAGGATCTGTTTAATAAATCCATCAAAGAGTTCAATAAGTCTTACAAAAACAACAGGCCTTTCTTTGCACTCATAATGACGACCTCTAACCATAGGCCTTACACATATCATGAGGGAATAATAGATATCCCATCCCATTCCGGAAGAAATGGCGCGGTAAAATATTCAGACTACGCCATCGGGAAACTCATCAACGACGCACAGAAAGAATCATGGTTTAAAGATACAGTCTTTGTCATAGTAGCCGACCACTGCGCCGGCTCCGCGGGAAAGGCATCACTGCCTGTTAACCGGTATGAAATCCCCCTTCTCATCTATTCCCCATCGCATTTTAAACCACAGAGGATAGATAAGCTGGCGAGCCAGATAGATATTGCTCCTACTGTTTTAGGACTTTTAAACTTCAGTTATAAGACTAAATTTTTCGGCAAGGATATTCTGAAGATGCAGCCGGAACAGGAAAGGGCGCTCATTGGAACGTATCAGAAACTCGGCTATCTAAAGAATGACAGGCTTGCGGTACTTGATATAAAGAAAAAAGGAACAGTGTATCAATTCGACAGGCGCAGCGGTGAGATAAAAGAATTACCCCCAGACCAGAACCTGCTGGATGAGGCTATCAGCTATTATCAAGCCGCCAACTATTTATTTGAGCATGGGTTAAACAGATTTTGAAGATATAGCGCTGCACTATGACTATAATCTATATGGAAGGAGGTAATTACTATGTTTGGTCTTGGTTTACCTGAAGTAATGGTTGTCCTTGTTATCGCCCTTGTGCTGTTCGGGCCGAGCAAACTGCCGTCTCTCGGCAAGAGCCTCGGTGAGGCAATAAGGGGATTCAAGAAGGGACTTGAAGAAAAACCAGCGGAAGAGAAAAAGCAATGAATAAATCTGCTTTAAGGCTATGATGTTAGATTTAGCTGTTTCAAACATTTAGAACTAAGTGAATATGCTTATGGAAACTTCAATAAGCGGTATTTCAAAAAAGGAATATCCCAAAAATGAATTGATTAGTGGGAAATTAATACGCACAGCTCTTCTGAATGAAATTAAAAAAGACTGCCCTGATTTTAACGAAGAGCAGTATATATCCATCGCCGAATTAAATTTTTATAGACAGAGATACATTGAAAACACCATGAAAGAAGAATTGGGTTCCCTTACCAATTTGGAGCATGAAGTTTTGGAGAGTATCAAAGAAGGCGATCTAATTGCAGAAAATATAGACGAGACATTCAAGCAAAAACTGACTTTCGGCCAAAGACTCGCTGATAAAATTGGTAATTTTGGCGGAAGTTGGTCTTTTATCTTACTGTTCATGATATCCCTTTTTGCATGGATATCCATCAATGTTTATGTTCTGGTACAAAAACCTTTTGACCCGTATCCGTTTATCTTTTTGAATCTCATTTTGTCCTGTCTGGCAGCACTACAGGCTCCGGTTATAATGATGAGCCAGAACAGACTTGAGGTAAAAGACAGAGAACGGTCTAAGCATGATTATAAGGTAAACCTGAAAGCTGAATTGGAAATAAGAATATTGAATGAGAAAGTTGACCACCTGATCCTGAACCAGCAGCAGAAACTCTTTGAAATCCAGCAGATTCAGATAGATATGATGAAGGACATAATGAACGAATTGTCGCGTGATAACAAATGATTCGCCCTATGTCAATGGATAAAAATACAATAGAGAATAAACAATCCCCAAAAGTCCGCAACCGCCGTGTGCACATGGCCAATGAGAGGACATTCCTCGCATGGATAAGGACGAGCATAGGGATAATGGCCTTTGGTTTTGTTGTAGAAAAATTCGCCCTGTTCCTTAAACAAATATCTTATCTCATGGGAAAAGAAGTCGCTCCGCCTCCCCCTGGATATTCATCAATCTTCGGAATATTTCTGGTTGCACTTGGCGCCTTGATGGGTATACTTTCATTTATAAGGTATAAAAAGGTTGAAAAGCAGATAGATGAAGATACATATCAACCCTCACTGATACTTGACGTGCTGCTTACCATATCAGTCCTCGCAATTGGGGTATTCCTTGTGATTTATCTGATTCATAGTATTTAATGTTAAAAAATTGAGCAAGCATATTTTTTGTGATAATGTGGATAATTGCTGTTCATGAAGGGAGAGGCGTATGGATGACAGGAAAGACAGATTCCCTAATATCCCTGACATAATAGCAGGGCTTGCCGAAGTGGCAGACAACCTCTGGTGGAGCTGGCATCCGGCAGCGAGGATGCTCTTTAAAATGTTAGACCGCCCGGCATGGAAAGAGAGCCGCCATAATCCTGTAAAGATGTTAAGGGAACTTCCAAGAGAAGTTTTAGAATCAGCCTCAAGGGTGACAGAAAAGACTTTTTACGAATCCGTCAAAAGATACGCTGCGTTATTTTTATATCAACACTCAATCGGGCAAAATAATTATAAGGAGGTTTAAGATGACTCAGAACAAATTGATGAAGGTTTTAGTCCTGGCGGTTTTGTTTTTGTGACATAAAGATTATTCGAAGCCATAGGAGAAAGGGAAGATAATTATGAAGAGAGAAACTAATTTTTGGGCCATGGTATTGGGACTCTCTGTCCTCTTACTGACAGGTTTCCAACATGTTGCTTGGGCTGAGACAGATGGGGTAGAAGCAGAAAATACAAAGCCCCCATTGCAGATTGTTAATCAAGCAGGGATTAAAGTGGTGGTCCAAGTCAATTATTCGGACACAGTTCCAAACGGTATCAGCAAACAGGTCATGGCGGTCAAAAACCTTTATGATCAATATACCGTCCTCGGCATGAAGTCCGGAAAAGACTATGAGATCATTATGGTTTTCAGAGCCGATGGAGCCCAGTTTCTGCTGACTGATGAGGCGTATGATCTTAAAGTGAAGCAGCCTCATCCTAAAGGCAATCCCAACAAGGCAATGCTTGAAACCATGTACAAAGGCGGGGTGAAAATGTATGAGTGTCATGTGGCCATGAAATTGAAAGGCTATAAACCCGAAGATATCTTTCCTTTCAGCCGTGTTGTGGTTTCCGGTATCGGCGCTGTGGTTGATTTCGAAAAATCCGGCTACCTGCCGATAACTCCGTGATAAGGAGTAACCCGATGCATTTCCAGCTTAACAAACCTTTTACGAAATGAGGAGGATTTATGCAAAAGACGATTGAAAATTTGACCAAAGCATTCATTGGCGAAAGCCAGGCAAGAAACCGGTACACATTCTATTCAAAGATAGCACAGGAAGAGGGGTTCGATCAGATTTCGGAGATTTTTCTCATAACAGCAGATAATGAAAGGGAGCATGCCAAGTGGTTGCTCAGGTTAATCAATGAGCTGAAGAAGAAAAGCAATGAGGATTTAAGTGAAATAATTGTTGAAGCAGCAGCGCCTACTGTGCTTGGCAACACCGCCGAGAATCTAAAGGCGGCAATTGCAGGAGAACATTATGAATACTCCAAGATGTATCCTGAATTTGCTGATGTTGCTGAAAAAGAGGGTTTTTCTGAAATTGCCAAACGCTTAAGAGCAATCGCTAAGGCAGAGGAACATCACGAAGAAAGATACAGAAAATTATTAAAAGAAGTCGAAGGCAGCACTGTATTTAAGAAAAGCAGAAAGGTTTACTGGGTTTGCAGGAAATGCGGTTATATCCATGAAGGTGAAGCTCCGCCTGAAAAATGTCCTTCGTGCGATCATGAGTTGAATTATTTTCAGATTAAATGTGAAGAATATTAAAGGAGAACTTATGATTTCAAAAATTCTTGTGCCGATAGACGGGTCAAAGACAGCTCAAAAGGCAGCAAGGTACGCGGTTGACCTTGCAAAACAGTTAAATGCCTCGGTAATTGCCCTGAGCGTTATTGATAAGCGCTCATTTATAGGCCAGACAGTTCCTGCAGGGGAGACTGCAATGCATGTAATAGAGCCTATGGAGGATTATCTGAGAGAGGCTGCCGAAAGGTATGCCGGAGAGATAAAGAAACTATGCGATAAAAATGGTATCCGATCGAAGACTGTAATAACGACAGGGCATCCTGTTGAGGATATTGTGAAAGAGGCTGAGAGGTCAAAGGTAAATCTCATTGTTATGGGTTCCCACGGAAGGAGTGCTTTAGCAGCCGCGGTTCTTGGTAGTGTTACATTTGGAGTCATTCATAAAGATACGAAGGTTCCTGTCCTCGTGGTAAGAAGGTGACGAATGTTCTGTGCTAAAATCCCGAGATTTATAGAAGATGGAAATATCAGGCTGAGACCACTGAGTATCTTTGATAGCCGTTTCATAAGTAATGGATTAAGGGATGAAGTCATTTTGAAGGCGAATGGATTAAACAAACCAATGAATTTATCACGGTTTTCCATGTGGTGGTGGATAAGGAAGACCTTCGTTCTTGCTTATTGTATAGAGCTTGCTTCAGAGCCTATAGGATTTATTGGTCTTTATAATTTGAAGCCTGGAGAATCTGCTGAAATAAGTCTGGTGATATTTGATAAAACCTTTAGGCGACATGGTTATGGAGCCAGGGCTTTTAATCTTATTGCGCAAAGTATGCACAGGCATTCTGTTATAGAAAAAATATTCATAAAGGTTAAAACAGACAACCATGATGCGTTATTGTTTTGGAGAAAACTTGGTTTCCTAAAAATAAACACCGTAGATGACATAATCAATATATCTGTAGATTTTAATAATCATTTTTTATTTGTAAAGGGGAAAATCTATTCCGGTAAAGATGTTGGGAGATAATAGCCTGGTTATCTATAAATATTGCCTTATTGATAGTTAAAGGAGGCAAAGGTTATGCACTGGCGAATTTATGAACGGGGAATGGAGTTTGGATGGTTGTTTATAATCATCTTTTTGGTATTGATTATTCTGGGAATTGTCCATCTTGTAAATCTCATTGTTGATAGCAGAAAAAAGGGAACTTATGGCGAATCCCCGCTTCATATTCTCAAGAGACGATATGCAAAAGGAGAGATAACGAAAGAAGAATTTGAGAAGATGAAGAATGAGCTTATAAAAAAATAGATTAAGGAAAATACAATAAAATGGGGAACTGGTTTTGAAATGCCTATTACATAAAAGATATAGAATGGAGGGCCTTTGTGAACCTAAAAGTAAAAAGCACATCTGAATATAAAAAAATCTCTCTGGAAGAGACGCAGGCCTTTCTCGAAGCATCTATAGACGGTCTTTCAGAGTCCGACGCCGGGAAGCGCCTTGAGATATTCGGGTATAACGAAATAGTAGAGGAAAAGAAGAATCCCTTTCTCGAATTTTTGCTGCGTTACTGGGGACCCATGCCGTGGCTGCTGGAGCTTGCAATGGGGCTTTCATTTATATTGAGACATTATCTTGAAGGGATAATAATCTTTGTGTTGCTAACGGTAAATGCCGTCATTGGCTATGTGCATTCACGCGGTTCGCAAAAAGCCGTCGAACTCCTCAATAAGAAGCTGGCGATCAAAGCGAAAGTATTACGTGATGGGAAGTGGGTTATGAAAGAGGCTAAAGAGATCGTGCCCGGAGACACTATCGCCGTTGGACTTGGTGATATCGTGCCGGCCGATGCCAAAATTATAAGTGGCGAGCTTTCCATTGATCAATCAGCCCTGACCGGAGAATCCCTGCCTGCAGAGACACACCAATCGGACATAATCTATTCGAGTTCCGTAGTGAGGCGTGGAGAGGCCAGGTGCGCGGTAGTCAATACCGGCGCAAACACATACTTCGGCAAAACAGCGGAACTGGTCAAAGCAGCAAAGCCGAAGTCCCATCAAGAGGAAGTGATGATGGCTGTAGTCAGATATATGATGTATCTGGGTATAGCCGCATTGGTTTTAATTTTGGCATACGGTGTGATTATGAGATTAGAAGAACATATCGTTACGATACTGACCCTGGCTGTAATCTTCCTTATGGGCGCGGTCCCTGTAGCCCTTCCGGCAGTGCTCACCATAGTCCAGTCCGTCGGAGCAATGGAGCTTGCAAAAAAAGGAGCTCTGGTGACCAGACTCGATTCGATCGAGGATGCGGCTTCGATAGATGTCCTCTGCTTCGATAAGACAGGTACGATAACTCAGAATAAATTATCGGTTGCCGAAAGCATACCGTTCTCCGGATATACGAATGAGGATGTTGTCACCACAGCCGCCCTGGTCTCACAAGAGGAAGGGATGGACATCATAGACCTTGCGGTCATTGGATACGCTAAAAGCATGAGAATCGATTTCACCGACTACAAACGGATTTCCCATACCCCCTTTAATCCATCAATTAAGAGGACCGAGGCGATAATTGAGGTCGACACAAAACGTTTTAAAGCTGTTAAAGGCGCAGCCCAGATAGTCATATCCATGTGCCGGGGAATCGATAAAGAAGACATGGAGAAGGCAAACAGGACAATAGACGAGTTCTCCCGGAAAGGATACAGAACGATAGCAGTTGCCCGTTCGGAAGGCAACGACTTGGATAATCTTAAACTTGCAGGATTGCTGTCATTGGCTGATCCACCCAGGCCGGACTCAAAAAGCATGATAGAACAGGCAAGAAAGCTGGGAATAAAGCCGATAATGCTTACCGGCGATAGCATGGCCATAGCTCAAGAGATAGCCCTTCAGGCGGGGATCGGCGGCAACATTATCCGGATGGCGGATATCAAGGGCTTGACCGACGATGAGCAGATGAAGGTTGTCGGAGAAAGCGACGGGTTTGCCGAAATATATCCTGAGGACAAGTATAAGATCGTGAAACTTCTGCAGTCCAGAGGTCACACGGTAGGGATGACCGGAGACGGGGTCAACGATGCGCCGGCGCTGAAACAGGCGGAGATGGGCATAGCGATGAGCAACGCGACCGACGTGGCCAAAGCGTCTGCAAGCGTGGTCCTGACCGAACCTGGCATAAGCGTGATAATCAATGCAGTTACTATAAGCAGGCAGACCTATCAACGGATGCTGACGTGGGTCATTAATAAGGTTACGAAGGTTATAGAATTTGTCGGCCTGCTGACTCTGAGCTTTTTCTGGTTACATGATATTGTACTTTCTCTCCTTGGCATGTCATTGCTCGTATTCGCAAATGATTTCGTAACAATGTCGTTGGCAACCGACAATGTAAAACATACACCGAATCCTAACAAGTGGAATGTGAAAAATATTACTCTGGCATCACTCATTCCGGGAATACTGCTGGTTGTAGAAGGTTTGATAGTGATATTCATTGGTATAAATTATTTTCACCTCGAAGGGGAAAGGCTGCGAACCATGGTAATGCTTAATCTTATATTCAACAGTCAGTTCAGGGTCCTGATCGTGAGGGAGAGAAGGCATTTCTGGTCGTCGCTTCCGGGCAGGGAACTGCTCATCCTGAGCACGGCGACGATAATCGGGTTTGCATTGTTGGGCATATACGGCATCTTTGTCCCGTCACTCACATTGCATCAGGTTCTTATGGTTCTGGGATTCTCGGCGCTTTTTACACTTTGCATAGATTTTCCAAAGTATTATTTATTCAGAAAATATGAATTATAAGGAGGACTTTAAAATGCCTGAAATTTCCGATGATAGAAAAAATGTATCAAAGCATATCCTGCCAACAGCCTCAAACTTGCTTGGATTATGCTTCATATTGATTAGCTTTTTGAAGTTATGGAAACTTGATAGCAAGGTTTATATCATCATTGATAAGTTTGTTGGAATATCAATAATCCTGTTTCTTGTCGCCAGTGTATTCTCTTATATGTCCATGCGTGCCAGGAAGAAGGCAGTATTTTATGAAAGAATTGCGGACATTGTTTTTCTGATTGGTTTGTTCTTTATAACGATCATTTCATTGCTGATAGCCTTTGAGGTGCTGTAAGAAGGAATATGCATTAAATGTCTAACATTTCAACGCTCGTTGAACATTTCCAATATTTCGGACTCTTTATCCTCCTCATCCTCGGAGGCATCGGCTTTCCATTTCCAGAGGATGCAACACTTATATTATGCGGATTCTTAATATCCCACGATGTAGTGAAACCAATTCCTGCCTTACTGGTTGTTTACTCAGGATTGTTGATTGCAGATCTTTCCTTATATTTTGTCGGAAAGAAATACGGTCGCCAGATTGTTATCCACAAAAGGTTTCATAAAATTATATCTCCTGAAAGGCTTTCAATGCTTGAGGACAAATTTAACAAAAAGGGGATTCTCATTATATTGATGGGAAGACATCTGATCGGCCTGAGGGCGCAGATATTTCTTGTTGCAGGTATTATGAGGATGTCTGCGTTAAAATTTCTGATGGCAGATGCTGTCTCTTCCATATTAACAATTGTCCTGATGGTCGGGGCAGGATATATGGGAGGTAATAGTCTGCAGATCGTAAGGAAGGACATTACAAAGATTTGAGCATATAGGGATTTTATTGGTTGTAACTGTGCTTGCAATCTATCTGTTCTTAAGATATTTTAAGACAAGGCATGTGGATAAGAATTTTCTGTAAAATTTAAATAGTTATGTCTATTGGAGGTATGCAATGGCTTTAAAAGAAGAACTGGAAAGACATGGTGATTGGCTTTTTAAATGGAGAAGTTACCTGCCTTTGCTCATTTTGCCCGTTGTGGTTGTTGCTTTAAAAGATTTTGAATATCTGGAGCGTGTTTTTGGAGACACAATAGATGACCTCTGGCAGGGATTTTGTATAATTGTGTCCCTTTCAGGGCTGGTTATACGCTGCATTACGGTCGGTTATGTCCCAAAAGAGACTTCAGGGAGAAATACAAAAAGACAGAAGGCGGAATCACTCAATACAACGGGGATGTATTCTATAGTAAGGCATCCGCTTTACCTGGGCAATTTCTTTATAATGCTGGGCGCGGCATCGTTTGTTGAAGTCTGGTGGTTAACGCTGATATTTGTCCTATCATTCTGGCTCTACTATGAGCGGATAATAATTGCGGAGGAAGAATTTTTGCGAAGAAAATTCGAGAATGTGTATGTAGATTGGTCAGGGAAAACACCTGCATTTCTGCCAAGATTCAGAAACTGGCAAAAACCTGAATTACCATTTTCATTTAAGGCTGTTGCTGCTCGTGAATATACAACCCTTTTTGTAATAATCGCCTCCTTCTCTTTCATGGACATTACGGGAGATATATTTGTAGAAGGTAAATTGGATTTGGCATGGGCAGCAGTATTTATTGCCGGCGTTATACTGTATTCAACACTGAGAATTTTGAAAAAGAAAACAAAAATACTTAATGTTGAAGGGAGATAATGGAATCTAAAATTATTGAATCCCTTCTCCCTCACCTCAACCACTGGGGCTATTATGTCCTTCTTCTGATGACCTTTCTTGAAACCTCGGCATTTCTTGGTTTTCTCGTGCCTGGTGAGAGCATGGTGGTCATAGCCGGACTTCTGGCAGCAAGGGGAGTTCTTGAATTGGGTGATGTGATATGGGTTGCATCACTCGGTGCAATAATGGGAGATACGGCAGGATATTTTATCGGACGCAGGTTTGGAGAGGGATTCTTCCTGAAATACGGCAAATACTTCTTTTTCAAAAAGGAATATCTTGATGAAGCAAAGGGATTTTTTGATAAGCACGGAGGAAAGACAGTTTTTTTAGGCCGATTCATGGCATGGCTCAGGGCCTTTGCCCCGGTTGTTGCAGGAATTTCAAAGATGCATTATCCGAGGTTTCTCTTTTTTAATGTGGCTGGGGGTATAGCATGGGCAGCAGCATTTTCATTACTTGGCTATTTTGTTGGAAATAGCTGGGATATAATTAAGGCATACCTCGGCCGTTTTGGTGTCTTTGCATTTATCTGTGGCGCTCTCATTATATTCCTTTATTTTTTCCTCACGAAAAGAAGGAGATTAATTCAGGAGAAGGCCGGCTGGATAGACGGAAAGCTCTCTTCCCGGATGCCCGAGACATGGAATTTCATAAAAAGCCGTTTTAGCGCCGGAGAATGGTATGGCTTGAATCTCACGGTAGCTCTGACATTATTTACCTTTGCCCTTTTGTCCTTTGGTGAAATTATTGAGGATTTAGTAGATAAGGAGACGCTATTTTATCTTGATTTCAGAATCCAGCGATTTATAGAGGGGGTCATCACTCCTGATGTAACGAGATTTATGGTAGACATAACCAATTGGGGCGGTGTATATCTTATCGTGCTTGTTACTGGAGCAGCAGCCTTGTATCTTTTGTATAAAAGATACTGGTGGGAGCTTTTTGCCTTCTTTTTGGTTACCGGCGGCGGAGAAACTGTTCTCTTCCTTCTGAAGCATTTATTTCACAGACCGCGGCCAACCCAACAACTGGTAATGGCTTATGGTTATAGTTTTCCGAGCGGACATACCTTTTCTGCTGTGGTAGTATATGGCTTTTTAATCTATATGACATGGAAATTGGTTAAAAGCGAGGCGTTAAGGTTCATAATATTTTCCATAGCAATCCTTTTAATCATTCTTGTTGGCATCAGCCGCATCTATCTGAATGTCCACTGGCTGACAGATGTCTTAGGAGGGTATGCTGCCGGGTTTGCATGGCTTACATTCAGCATTGTTATGGTGAATACAATTAAACAGTATTATAGAAGGGTCTATAAAGGGCTTATCAAATAACCTCAAACCGAATTACAATAACCACCGTTACTTTAGGAACCAAATTTAAATCATGCTTGAGAAAGAGCCACCTATAAAAGGAATAATAAAATCCCTCGGTCTTGTCTTCGGAGATATCGGGACAAGCCCCATATATACCCTCACTGTAATCTTTCTCCTTACAAAGCCTACAGAGGCAAATATCATTGGTGTCCTTTCCCTTATTGTCTGGACGCTCGTAATACTTGTAACTGTTGAATATGCATGGCTTGCCATGAGCCTGAGCAGGAAGGGAGAAGGAGGCACTATCGTGCCGAGGGAAATAACTCCTCGCTTCTTAAGTCGGGCAGGAAGGCCGCATTTTTTACGCTGCTTTCGTTCATCAGATACAAGAAGGTTGAAAAGCAGATAGATGAAGATACATATCAACCCTCACTGATACTTGACATAATGCTCGTATTGGCAGTTCTTGTCATAGGTATTTTTCTTGTGACTTACCTTGTGCACAGTATCTGAATGTTGTTTCGCTTGAGGTTTTCATTTTTCAATCCTTTGGTGATAATATAGGACAGTATGTCGCTTGAACGAAAGATAATCATAAGCTTTGTCATCAGCGCAACGATCATTGCGGTATTTACGGTCTCATCATATGTGAATTTTATAGAGGTAAGAAAGGAAATCCGCTATCTTGAGCTTGCGGATACCGTGCGCAGCGAATCCCTCCAGTTGAGAAGGCATGAGAAGAACTTCCTCCTTTACGGAGACACAAAAGAGATTGACGAGGTTCATACATATCTTAGAGACCTGAAGGCAATCCTCGTGCAGGGGAGAAAGAGCTATAACGCGGAAAAACTCCTTGGCCTCGAGAACAAGGTTGATGAATACAGCCGGAGGTTTAACAGGATAGAGGTCATTTATCGGGATTTTTTGAAGGATTTCGCAGGGCTTAAACCGCTGGGAAAGGAATATTCTTTGTTCTTCCCCTTGATAGAATCCACATTCCTCGAAAGGCCGTTTGTAAATGCAGAACTAATTAAAAAGATATTCTCTCCAAAAGTAAGCAGCCCTGTTATAACGGAATTAATGGAATTGAACGATGAGATTGCCAGTCTTAGGAAAAACGGCGAGGAGATATTAACGCTCTCAAAAGACCTCGACAAGTCGGCAAGGGAGAAAGCAG
>ERZ1292625.3356-Hain-H41-01um-R1-3356-length-13183-cov-8_pt1 | contig 13183 bp, 13 predicted proteins | sample MGYA00564400_ERZ1292625 | MGnify/ENA primary metagenome ERZ1292625 (study PRJEB36523, sample SAMEA6512639) | groundwater metagenome | collected 2019-01-08 | study: AquaDiva: Metagenomics assemblies of 32 groundwater samples
AAATTTGAAACTAACATCTAGTCATTTAATACTTATTAAAATATATGCGGAAGTTTCTGTTTGTGACCCCTACGGGATTTGAACCCGTGTTTGCGCCGTGAGAGGGCGCCGTCCTGGACCGGGCTAGACGAAAGGGCCCTTCGACAAGCTCAGGGCAAGCCATCTACCTATTCTGCCATTCTTTCTCTTGCCTGACAAGAAGATTTTCTTTATTTTCCGGATGAGCCATTATTTCTTTCACAACACACTCCATGCGCATTGCCTGAGAACCTTTTACAAGTATCAGATCCCCTTCTTTTATTATTTTTTTTAATCATAAAATTACCTATCAGGCGGTATCTCATAATAGTTTATCAAAAATTTTGTTATATCGGAAAAAGGAGGAGTCAAAGAAACAGAAGCAAAACGAACTCCCTGCGGATTAATCAAAAAAAGAAATGTCAAAAATTTTGGATTATAAGATGGGGCATAGCCGAAAAAAGTATGGAGATTCTGGTCCCCCTCAAGATATTTTCCATCTTTCGTCATTTGGGCAGTACCCGTCTTTGCGGAAACACTATAATGATCAATCTTAAACTGTCCTCCCAAAATAGAATCGTAGACCTTAGAGAGCATTCCTGAAAGAATTTCTGTGGTTTCTTTTTTGAGCACTTGCTTAATAATTTTTGGTTCTGTTTTCACAATGTCGCCATTTTCATATTTTATTTCATCAACTACATGAGGCCTGACAATAAAACCGCCGTTTGCAAGAGAAGAAAGCGCTATTATCATTTCTATCGGGGTTACTGCTATATTTTGGCCGAAAGAAGCTGTGGCAAATTCAACATCCCGTTTACTTTCCAGAGTTGATATTCTGCCTGCGATTTCACCAGGGAGATCTATCTCTGTTTTTGACCCAAAGCCGTAATTCTTAATGTATTCGCGGAATTTCTCATGACCTAGTTGTTGTTCTGCAAAAACTGCTCCGGTATTTAAAGATTGATTCAACACCTCCTGCATATCAACTTTTCCTCTTCCTTTTTTATCAAAATTATTAAGCCGGCGGGAATCAATATCAACATAACCCTTGTCAAAATATGTTGTCTGGGGAGTAATTTTATTTTGATCAATGGCTGCCGCAATCGTCAATGGCTTCATAATTGAACCCATCTCAAAAATATTTTCCACCATGGGATTTACAAATAATGATTGGTCTTTAACCTTGCTATAATTATTAGGATCAAAATCTGGCTTTATTGCCATGGCAATAATTCTGCCTGTTTTAGGGTCAATAATAAGACCGCCGGCTTGTTCTGCCTTAAGGTTGTCAAAATTCTTCTGTATGGTATTTTCCAAAAAAGATTGGACAACAGGATCTATAGAGAGAACAACGCTCCCGCTTTCATTCCCGCCACCCTTTAATTCTTTTTTTATCTTGCTTAAAATCTCAGCAAAAAAATTAACATTATTATTTCCATTTTCCCCTTTCAGCACTTCATCATATTTATATTCTATACCGTAACGACCCAAGAGATCATTGTCTTTAAAACCAACAAATCCTATAACATTAGCAGCAAGATTTTTGGCGGGATAATAACGCCAAGATTCCGGATATAAACGCAATCCGTCTATATTGAGTTTTTCTATCTCTTTTTTTTCGTCTTCGTTTAATCTGTGGGCAATCTCTTCATAAGGGTCATTCTTTTTGTTTATTTTCTTGAAAAAATTTTCCCTATCCACATCTATTATTTTGGATATTTTATTATATACATCTTCAGGATTCGTTATTTGTTTAGGAATCAAAGCAACTAAAAAACCATTTTTTATGGTAGCGCCTGAAATAAGTTGCCCGTCCTTTTTCTTAAAATATATGTCTCCCCTGTTAAACATCTGGGGAGATTTTCCTATATATTGAGCATTTGCCTTATCAGAATAATAATCATGTTTTATAATCTGCAAATAAAATAATCGCCCCAAGAGAGCAAGGCCGAATAAGAAAATTAAAATTCCAACTAATTTTATGCGAGTTCTTGAACCATCGCGCATAAATATTAACGTTTAGCAACTGAACCTGATTTGAAAACAAAATCTGTATTTTTCTGGTCTACAAAACCAAGGGAATATGCGTAATCTTTATTAAATTTATTAAGTATTGAGAAATATGACTCTTCCAACGCTTGATTATCTGAATTAAGGCCTTGTATTATCATTATATTCTCCTTGCGTTCAACGGTTTTTATAACAGTGACACTCATAAAATACATGTAAAGAGATATCATTAAAATGGCAGAAAAAATAAGCAGACCGAATAATTTTCTTCTGGCTTCTTCTTTTTCAACTTTTTCAATTATTCTCGTCATAATATTTTTTCTATTGCTCTTAATTTTGCGCTTCTTGATCTGGAATTTGATTCTACTTCTTCCTTAGAGGCGATAATTGGCTTTTTTGTTAAAATTTTCCCTTCGCCCCTTAAAGAAATATCCTTATAAAAAAATTTTATAATCCTGTCTTCCAAGGAATGAAAAGATATAACAACTAATCTCGATCCCGGCTCCAGTAGCTTCCATGCTTTCTTTATCCCATTTTCCAATGCCCCCATCTCATCATTGACTGCAATTCTTAATGCCTGGAATGTTTTGGTTGCGCAGTGTATTCTTCCATGAAGATAAAACGGGGGCACGCTCATTTCTATCACACTTATCAAGTCAAACGTAGTTTCTATTGGCTTCTTCTTTCTCTCTTCAACGATATTTTTTGCTATTCTCCTGCTATACCTTTCTTCACCAAATTTATAGATAATGCTACTTATCTCTTCTTCCCCCCATTCGTTTACAATATCTTTTGCTGTAAGATCACTCGGCTCCAGATAAGATTTATAAGTCATTAAAAGCGGCTCGTTTCTTCGGAAAGAAAGTCCCCTGCCAGATTCTTCAATCTGCAATGAGCTCATACCAAGATCAAATATGGCGCCATTTATCTTTTTTATATTGTAATGTTCTAATAATTTATCCAAGTCCCTGAAATTTCCATTTATCAAAATTACATTATTTTTGAGATTTAAGATTTGAGATTTGAGATTTTCAAGTATCTCTGCGTCTTGCTCTATCCCTATCAATCTGCCTTCTTTCCCTATTTTTTCCAAAATCGCCTCCGCATGTCCGCCTCCGTCAATTGTCGCATCTAAAATTGTATCGGCTGATTCTGGATTTAAATATTCTATCGATTCTTTAAGTAAAACTGACTTATGTGCCATATTTTTAATAAGCGCCTAACTCTCCTAATTTTTCTGCCAAGACATCTGTCTGTTTTTCAATGCGCTGTTTATAATTCTCCCAATTCTCTTCGTTCCATATTTCCAAACGCTTATACACTCCGGCAATTACAACTTTATCTTTTAATCCTGCGTAATCTTTTAAATAATCCGGGATAAGCACTCTTCCTAAACTGTCTATATCAACATCCATCGCGCCAGCCAGCATCATTCTTACAAAATTTCTCGTGTCAGACTGACCAGTTGGCAAATTGCTTAATTTTTCCGCTACCTTTTTCCACTCCTCCATTGGATAAACAAAAAGACATTGATCCAAACCTCTTGTTATAACTGCCTTTTTCCCTATCTCTTTTCTGAATTTTGCCGGTATTGATACTCTTTTTTTGGGATCAAGGCTGTGTTTATATTCTCCTATTAGCATATAAAATAATGATTTTTAATAGTTATCCACTTTATCCACAGACTTATCCACTTCTTACCACTTATTAACATCGTACACCACTTCACTTTTGTTTCCAACAAAATACCTGTGGATAAGTTCCACAGGTCTAATTAATAAAATAATATATTAGAATTTTACTTGGGCCTTAGAGTTGGAAAAATTATGACCTCCCTTATGTTTTGTGTGTCTGTTAAAAGCATCACTAATCTGTCTATGCCAATTCCCACTCCTCCTGCTGGCGGCATGCCATATTCCATTGCCTCAACAAAATCCCTGTCAGACGGCTGGGCCTCTTTGTCTCCTGCCTCTCTTTCTTTATCTTGCTGTTCAAATCTTTCTTGCTGGTTAATAGGATCATTTAACTCTGAAAATGCCTTGACGAGCTCCAACCCCCCTATATAGAGCTGAAATGCATCTACAAGTTTTTCATTATTCTCTATTTTTTTTGCCAGAGGAAGAGAGAAGACAGGATAATCAGTTACGAAGATTGGTTGTATAAGTTTCGGACGGACGATTTTTTTAAATATATTATCAATTATTTTCTCCTTGCTTTCATAGTCCTCAACTTTTATGCCGAACTGCTTGGCCTTAATTGCAATATCATCTCTGCTTATTTTATCTATATCTATTATCAAGGCATGCCTTTTTATTAAATCAAAATATGATGCTGAGGAAAATTTTTTGAATATATCTATATTTTCTCCGTTAAATTTTATTGAATTTTTCTTTAAAATATTCTTAATTATGCTTTTTATAAATTTTCCCACAAAAATCATCTGTTTCTTTGCGTCAGAATATGCCTCATAAAACTCCAGCATGGTGAATTCCGGATTATGCATTACATCTATGCCTTCATTCCTGAAATTTCTGCCTATTTCATAAACTTTTTCAAATCCTCCCATCAGCATCTTTTTCAAATAAATCTCCGGGGCGATTCTTAAATACAAATCAATATCAAGGGCATTATGATGAGTTATAAAGGGCATTGCATTTGCCCCGCCTGCCAAATGCTGGAGTATTGGCGTCTCTGTTTCTATATATCCATTTTTATCTAAATAATTCCTTATCTCTGTAATAATTTTTGAACGGACAAAAAATCTTTTCCTGACTTCTTCATTCATTAAGATATCAAGGTGCCTATTTCTGAATCTTTCCTCAATATCTTGAAGCCCATTCCATTTCTCCGGCAATGGCCTCAGGCTCTTGGCAATCATTCTCCACTCCTTTAATTTTATGCTTTTTTCGTTTTTCTTGGTTGTAAAAAATAATCCCTTAACTTCCACAAAATCGCCAATATCAGCAGTATCTTGGAATAAATTAAATTTTTCATTTCCTATCTCGTCTTTTTTTAAATAGGCCTGCATTTTTCCAGATCCGTCATATATATCAAAAAATATGGAACCGCCGTGCGCTCGTACAGCCATTATTCTACCGGTTATATATGATGCTTTTTTCTTTTTTGAGAGTTTTGAAAAACTGCCAAGCGCTTCTGAAATTAAAAAATCTCGATTAACAGAAACCGGAAACGGATTAATCCCCTTCTCTTTTAGAATATTCAATTTTTTTATCCGCTCATTCCTGATTTCTTCTAGAGAACTCATAATAATATTTTACTTGAAATAATTCGGTGTGTAAATACTCATCCATTCCAATACTTGGCGCGCCACATATGTTGCTGTGCCGGAATTTTCTTCCGGACCTTTTTCCATCAGAAAAACAAAAGCGTATTTGGGATTCTCATAAGGAAAAAAACCTATAATCCATGAATTGATATATTTTTTTGAGATGCCTATCTCGGCCGTTCCTGTCTTTGCCGCTATGTTCAGATTGGGGATATAAAGAGATGACGCAGTGCCCTCTGTAACAGCCATTCTCATGCCTTCTTTAACTATGCGAAAATATTCCTCTGGAATATTCAAGTCGCGAATCTGTTCTGGCTCGCCTTCAATTAAATGGGGCTTTATTATTTTTCCATTATTTGCTACGGCTGAGACAAAAACAGCCATTTGTATCGGCGTCACCTGATATGCTCCTTGACCAATACTCATGTTATAAGTGTCGCCTATTCTCCAGATAGGATTATTTTTCTCATTTTCCTTTTTCCATTCCGGACTAAGAACTAAACCTGGTTTCTCGCCAAATAAATCAATCCCCGTGAGAGAACCTAGGCCAAATCTCTTAGCATAATCCTGTATTTTAGTCACACCTAGTCCCTTAACATCTTCAAATCCTCCGCCAATCTCATAAAAATAAACGTTAGAGGAAACAGATATTGCTCTTTTCATATCCACCCAACCATGCGCCTTCCAGTCCTTAAAAATATTCACTTTATCAGGGAAAAACGGGTTTGGCAGAGATATACTTCCTGAACTGAAAATATTTTTATAAGGAGAAATAGTCCCTTCATTTAAAGCAGCAAGAGCCATAAACGGCTTTACAATAGATCCCGGCGAGTATAATCCAGAAATAGGACGATTAAGGAAGGGTTTTCCTGGATTATTAATAAATTCCTCAATTTTTTCTCTTGGCCCGCCTCTGGAAAAAATTTTTGAATCGTACTCAGGATAAGTAACCAAAGAAATAACTTCCCCGTTTGCAACATCCATTAATACGCCGGCGCCTCCCTGAAAACTCCTTTCTTTCGCGATTGATTCAATATAATTAAAAATTTTCTCTTGAACCTTGAAGTCAACGGAAAGCACGATATTCTCTCCGGCCACTGGCTTCTTTTGGATGTTTTCCGAACTTATCTCTCCCGCAGAATTAACTTCTACCATTTTCATTCCCATCTCCCCATTCAATTTTTCTTCATAATATTTTTCTACTCCTTCTTTGCCAATCATTATATCTCTCAAGGGAAAGGAACTGCTTTTTAGGTCATTTTTTGACGGATATCCCAGATAGCCAAGCAAGTTGCTAACCCCAGACTTATCAATATAAAATCTTGAAGAAAATGGTTCAATCTCTAATTTCCCATTATCTGAATTATTTAAAACATAATTTAATGTTTCTTCCCAGTCGTATAAAGTTTCCAGAACAATATCTCTTCCTTCTTCATCCTTGCCTATAATACGGAAGGAAGGGCCGTTCCATACAAGTTCATTATTGTTTTTATCGTAAATAATGCCTCTTTTAGGATAGACCGGAATTAATTTTAATCTATTGTTTTCGCTTCTTGCCTCGTATTTCTGTCCCTGCGCAATCTGCAACAAAAATAAACGCCATGATACTAAAATGACAAAAATAAAAAAAACTACTCCAACGCCAATATAAACCCTTTTTGCAATTGGCCTTTCTATCTTCCCCTCAAATTGCTGCGTGTCAAAATTGGATATATTTTTTGAATCCATGAATATCTCATCTGGGTCCAGATCAATATTTATCTTTCCACCTTTTCTTTTTTTCATGTTTTTAATCTAATTTGTTTCTTTATTTTTTCTGTAGCCAAAAATAATATTAGTGATAAAAAGAAAAAGAAGCCGAAACCGCCCTGAATTACAGACCCTGAGACAGAATACAAAACATCGAGAAAAAATCCGGCTATGATAATCTCCCAAAAATTGCGGAAAATAAAGACAAACACAACAGCAAATATCACTGCCGCATACCACGGCGCAAAAAACACGCAGAAGAATAATACAATATCAGCAAAAATCCTCTTTATCATCCCTTAAATTATGCCAGATTATCATTTCTCGCGCACTCTTGACAAAAAAAATGGTTCGTGTATAATACAAATAGAATCTTAAAGATGCCTTGATAGTCGATCTTGGCGGACTATCGGGATAGTTGTTGACAGCTGAGTCGCTGCGCAAAAGCGTTTCCCGGCCACGCAGTAAGAAGACAGGGATATTCTCCGTTGCTTTCGGGATATTTCGTGATGGAGGAGAGAAAAGTAAATATCCCAATTAATAAAGGTCCGCTGGCTACCTATCCCAAAAGCCAGCTTTTTTATTTTTAAACCACTTGGCTATCGCATAGCCAAACCTTGTAAATATTCAATGAAATCCTTTTTAAAATCTTTTTCAGTAATATCAAATATCTCACGAAATAAATCTTTATTCATTATGCCTAACCATTGATAGTTATCTATAAACTCAACGGTATGTTTATGATTTTTTAATCCTTTTTCCTTCCAATGAGGTTCTATTAATTTAATCGGATTAGAAAAAATATAGTAAGGAATATGAATAAAATGTTCATCTTTTTTTAATAGAATTATTTTTGATCTTCCTTGAAATAAAACCCCACTCCTTTCATTCTTCAAATTAAAATATTGCGTGTAACCACTAGTTAATTTTTTAGAAAAAATACTACTACCTCCATCAATAATTTCTTGTACTAAAATGTGATAATGATTTGGCATTAAACACCAACAAAGAATGTCTACTAATTTTTCTCTTTTAACCTTCGGCTTTCGCATAGCCGAACGACGTATATTATAAGGTAAAATAGTTAAATCCTTATCATTAAAATCCTCTAAATTATGTAAGAAACGATAATAATCTTTACTATCAAGAAAAATTTTTCTTTTTTCTACGCCTCTATTTAAAATATGAAAAATATCACCTTTCATATTGTTTATTATTTTTGGCTATCGCATAGCCAAATTTTATATCTTTATCATCACGTATTTTAATTCCTGAATATTGAGCGGGATACGAAATAGTATTTTTTGAAAAGCGTCTGAGATATTCACTTCCACCCTTTCCGCAATTCCCACAACCAATGGCTTCATACCAGAGGTTGTAACAAGGTCGCCTGATTTCACTTCCACAGAACGCGGAAAAACAATTTCAAAATTTTCTCCCCCCCTACCAATTGCAATGGCCGAGATGCCTGAGGGCTGGAGAACAACATTTATTTCCTCTCCCTCAAAAGAAATCAGTTTAATCTTGCTTGTCTGAAAAAAAACATCCACAACATATCCTATAAGCACATTGCCATACGCAGTAACCATCATGCCTTTTTCAATCCCATTGTCTAAACCGGCATCAAGAAGAAGCGTGTCATAAGGCGCTTGGGGCGGTTTCAATATAATAGAAGCCACCATGTATTTCTCTTTATCATCTCTAGATAAGAGATTTTTTAATTCCAGATTCTGCTGTTCAATAATGCCGCATTGAAGATTCCTTGATTCCAATTCAAAAATCTTTTCCTTTAGAGATTTATTCTCTTGATTAAGAAAAGATTTTTCTTTAAATACCAGAAACGTGTTCCCGAAAAAATTACCAATATCCTTATTCAAAGCAATTATCGGCTTAAAAACAATTAGCAACGGCCTTGAAACAAGTTGGAAGAATCCCTCTTTAAAAAAGGCAAAAAAAGCAAGCAATATAATAATACTTGCAATAACTGTTATCCTTTTTTTGTTTCTGTTTCTCATAATTATACATAATATTATTATCGCGGAGGCATATTATCTTCTTCGTCTTCCACAAGAATATCGCGCAACTTATCAATATCTTCAAGGACGATGCCTGTGCCCCTGACAACAGCGGTTAAAGGATCCTCTACAATATTTATCGGAATCTTGGTTTCTTCCTCTAAAAGATTGGGCAAGCCCCTTAAATATGATCCTCCTCCCACAATAGTAATCCCCCTGTGCATTATATCAGAAACAAGTTCTGGCGGGGTTTCTTCTATCACTTCTTTTACTGCATTGACCAGTATCATTATTGACTTCATTATTGCCTCCTTTATATCCGAATCAGTAACCACCACTTCGCGCGGCAAGCCAGTGACAAGATCCCTGCCCCTTATAGTTGACTCCAACCCTTCGGGTTTCTTGGCAACAGAACCAATGGCAATTTTTACATCTTCAGCCGTTTTCTCTCCCAAAAGTATTTTAAATTCATCTCTTGCATAATTTATAATATCTTGATTTAATTTATCTCCCGCAATTCTCATATTCTTGGAAGTAACGATTCCTCCTAGAGAAATGACTGCAATATCTGTTGTTCCGCCGCCTATATCTATAATCATATTGCCCACAGGATCGTGGACCGGCAAACGTATGCCTATTGCTCCAGCCATTGGCTCTTCTATTATATAGACCTCTCTAGCGCCAGCATTTTTAGCAGCATCGCGCACTGCCCTTGCCTCAACATTGGTAATGCCTGAGGGAACACCAATAACAACCCTGGGTCTCACAAAAAGTTTTGACTTGTCTTTGTGCACTTTCTTTATGAAATGGGCTAACATTTCTTCTGTTATTTCAAAATCAGATATAACCCCTTCAATTAAAGGTCTGATAACGGCAATATGCCCAGGTGTCCTACCTACCATTTTTTTCGCCTCATTACCTATTGCCACTATCTGACCTGTTTTCTGGTTTAATGCAACAACAGAGGGCTCATTTATAATAATCCCGTGTCCGCGCACATAAACAAGCGTATTGGCCGTACCCAAGTCAATTCCTATATCGTGCGAAAATAATTTATAAAATCTATCCAACATATTTCATTAAATCATTTTTTGAAATTAATTTTGTCTCTTTCTCGCTTCTCTTTTTGATTTCTATCTTGTCTTGTTTAAGAGTTTTCTCGCTCACTATCACTCTGTATGGTATGCCGATTAAGTCTGCGTCTGCGAATTTTTCTCCCGCACTCGCATCTTCCCTGTCATCATACAATACCTCTAAATTATTCTTCTGCAAATCCTTATAAATTGCGTCAGAAAATTCATTAATTTTGAGATTTAATTTTTGAGATTTAATTTTGAGTAGGTGTACTGCGAACGGCGCGACTGATTCCGGCCATATTATGCCCTTGTCATCATGATTAACCTCTGTAATAGCACCCATCAATCTTCCAAGCCCGATGCCATAGCATCCCATTATAATATCCTTTTGACTGCCGTCTTCGTCAGTAAATTTAAGATTAAAAGGGCTTGAATACTTGGTTTTTAAGGGGAAAATATTACCCACTTCTATGCCTTTTTTTTCAATCAAATCCTTGTTTTTGCACTGGGGGCATGTATTTTGCTCGTTTATAATCTCTTTATTTACCGCAATTTTGCACTTCTCGCAAAGAAATATGATATCCTCGCCGGCATCAGTTATTGTTTGAAATTCATGGGAATATTTAGAAAAACTTCCGCCAGAGGCAAATGTTATGTATGTTTTGTCCCCGATTCCTGCTTTGTCAAAAATATTTTTATAATGCGTTTTCATCTTTTCATAATATTTCTCCATATCTTTTTCGTCTTTATGAAAAGAGTATAAATCTTTCATCATGAATTCTCTCCCTCTCAATATCCCGGACTTAGCCCTTTTTTCGTCCCTGAATTTTGTCTGTATCTGAAAAAGATAAAGCGGAAGATTTTTATATGAAAGAGAAAATTTTCCGACCAAGGGAGAGATTATTTCTTCATGTGTTGGACCAAGAGCAAAATCGTTTTTAGAATAAAAACTTGTAAATTTAAATAAGGTATCGTATGTTTCCCACCTGCCTGTCTTTAGCCAGTTTTCTTTTGGCTGGAGAACCGAGAGTAAAATTTCCTGTCCGCCCGCCTCAATCATTTCTCTCCTTATTATCTCTTCAATCTTCTTAAGGACTCTGAAACCAAGGGGCAGAAAATTATAAACGCCGGCCATCATCTTATCTATAAAACCTGCTTGAATAAGGAGTTTGGCATTGCTGGAAACCTCGTCTTTCGGAGCTTCTCTTAAAGTTTTTGGAAACAATTTTGACTGCAGCATTCTTATATATTAGACCAAAAAATTCCCCGAGTCAAAAAATAAAAGACCCAGGATTATGCCCAGGCCTTTGTTAAAAAAAACTTCAAAAAGGAGTGTCTGAAGAATATGTCGGCGAATTGACGCCTGTGAGATGATTTCCGTTCGGACTGTAATCAAGAAAGTTCCCGTTGAATTTCCAGTATCCCATAAGTCCGTGTTCTGTTCCAGTAAGTTCTGTATTCATTGTGTTTTGAATTTCTGTTTGAGTTCTTTTAATATTCCATATTTTTACTTCATCAATAAAACCATCAAAATATTCTGCTGGAGATTGAAAATCTGATGAACCAATTTGGAAATTTGCTGATGAATTAAAAATACTTATATCAAGACCAAATTGTTGAGTTCCTTGTTGTGAACCATTTATATAGAAATCTGTTGTTCCGGCTGAAGCGTCATAAACTACTGCCAAATGATACCAAATTCCCGTATTTAATGTTACCCAAACTATAGTTGGAATTTTACCAATCCCATTGCTAGAAACTTCAAATCTCAATGAAGTAATATCTGAAGAATTTTTCTCATACCAAAAACCATAAGCTCTTTGGTCTCCAATATGAGTTCTTTTAGAAACCAGCCAAAATGTTTCATTGTTTTTAGGAGCTGATTTTAATTTAACCCATATTTCAATGGTCATATCTCCAGTTATATCTAATCCAATTTGCTGTGAATCGGATATGTAGATAGATTGTGCAAGATTTGAATTTAAATCAATAGAATTACTATTAATGCCTGGTGGCAGAAATTCATATTGGCAAACTGCCGAGCATCTGTCTCCATCTATATTATTTCCATCATCACACTGTTCTCCATTTTCTACTTTTCCGTTTCCACAATATGGGCCGACTTTCTTTTCCAGTTCTAAAATTTTTGCTTCCAATGCTTGGATTCTGCTTTCGTTCCAACTTGGCGTGCCAGGAGGGCCTTGTGGTCCGGGAATCAACTGAATATTATTGATTTGATTTTGAAGATTCTGGTCAGCAACCTGCCGATCATTTGTTTCCATCAATAAATTTCCTTCCAATCCCTGAATCCTGCTGTTATTGTCATCTGTTTTGACCTTTGTGGTACTTACCTCTGTCTGCAGGACATTCAAGTGTCAGCTCTTGAGCAAACATCACTGGCGCCATAAATGCAATCAAAAAAAGCATTATGACAAAAAATATTATCTTTCTCATTTTTCTTTACCTCCTCTTTTTAAAATTTTTAACGGGCAAAATGCCTAAACATAATACTACTACATATTAAAAAATATGTCAATTATTGATTTAGATTTATTCTGCTGGAGGGGTTTCTATTGTTTCTACGGGCGGAGTTGTTTCAATGGATGGATTTTCTGCTGGGGGCGGTAAAACTTCTAGGACTGTTGGCTCTATGGCTGGCTCTGTTCCTGCATTTTCAGTTGGAGGCGCTACTTCTTCTTCAGGCACAGAATTGCTTACGGGCGTCTCTGATTGGATTGGCTCTGTTGTTTCTGTTTCTTCAGCCGGCTGTTCCGGAATTGGTTCTATAATAGGTTCTAAAATTATTTCTTGGCTCTGTTCAGTATTCTGTTCAGCCGAAACCGCGCTTCCTCCTCCGCCTCCATAAGATATCGGTAAATCCTCAGCATTATCGGATTCATCGTTTTCATTAGTTTCCTCAGGAATAATATCTGCGATTGTAGATATGATCGTAGAAATAATCGCATCATTGGTCCCTTCCAAAACATTCGGTCCGCCCGGAGTCGGAATCGGATCAAACCAAGCGCCTG
>ERZ1292625.1181-Hain-H41-01um-R1-1181-length-33173-cov-24_pt2 | contig 13180 bp, 13 predicted proteins | sample MGYA00564400_ERZ1292625 | MGnify/ENA primary metagenome ERZ1292625 (study PRJEB36523, sample SAMEA6512639) | groundwater metagenome | collected 2019-01-08 | study: AquaDiva: Metagenomics assemblies of 32 groundwater samples
CACCTTTAGGGTCAAGTCTTTTTCGTTGCAATTCCATCTTCTACAACGCAACGTAAAGCGCAAGACCATGAATATTTCAAGGAGAAAGACTTGACCCTAAAGGTGCTCTTGTAGGCTGGATTCCTTGGCTCGGGCCTCCTTCGCCTTGGCCAGTGCTTTCTCCAAGGACGCCGTGCTGGTCTGCTTCATAATCTCTTCTGCGTACGCCTTAGAAAGAGGTGTTTCAACTCCTGCGCTTCTCGCGACGATGAGGTAGGAGATGCCGTCGTTCCCGTCTGGCGCAGTGCGAACACTCTTGATCGCACGTCGGGCGAGATTACGTGGCTTGGGATTTCGTATCTTCCCACTGGCGTAGAAATCTGTATACAGGATAACGTCCAATCCAGCGAAGTCCCGTAATGCCTTTACGCGAACTGCGCGCCGTGTCCGTCTCGCTTGGTATGTACTCTTCTTGTCCTTGGTTCGGGTCTCGCGGCGCCAGAGCATGTTCACTGAATCACGTTCCGTAACGCCGTTCTTCAGAACAAGGATTGTCGCATCGACAGGATCCCCACCTTTTGTGACCGGTACCAGTGTGGGAGCGCCCCCTCGTGTCTTTCCGCTGTAGCGACCGAACTCGACACTAAAAGGTGTCGAGACATTTAGGCGCTTGGTGATCAGGGGGGCGATTTCGTCGCCCGGATCGCTGATGAGTGATCCGAAGGCAAGTATTCCAACGTTAGGCTTCTGCGATTTCATTTTCTCACACCCGAATCGTTCGGGCTGACTCACCGGGTGAGTGTATCGCCCGGTTGGAGTCGAGCCGCTGGTTGAAATATTTTTTCGGGAAAAGTAACCATACTAGTCCACTCAAGACAAAAGGCTAACTGGAAGCACTGTTAAGTTACTGTGTTTGTTGGAGGACATCGTTAAGCGCACCAAGTGCATCTCCCGGTTCCCAAGCAACTCGACACCCATATAGTTTGTCATATTCAAGAGGCTTGTCGCATAAAATATGTCCTAACGTCCTCTCAGTCAGGAAAAGATTGCAATAGGGCAAGGCGACTCTTGCGTGGAGGTGGTCATGTCGGTCGCCTTTTCTATGCTTCTGATGCTTGTAACGCATCGCAGCATGGATCCCCGCCATGATTCGTAGTCCAGGAAGCTGGTCTGTAATCTTGCCAAGACGGAAAGCATGATAGATGAGGTTGGAGAGTTGCCTTGTTCCCTCGGCGAGCTGATCGTCAGGGACGATAACATCTTTTTGGCCAATATATTTTTGAAAGAGGTATTTTTGGGCCTCGGCTAGTTCATCCTTATAAACATCTAAAGCATCGGAGATTTCGATCAGGAAAACCTCTGGGAAGGAAGAAAAGTCCTTTTCATGTTTTCGGCATTGTTCATTCTGCTCGTCATAGCGTCCCGAATGTGATCGTGCGATTTCAAATGGGAGAGGAAACAATCTCTCCGCCAGGACAGGGAACTGAATGCCTCCCATTGAATCGAACCACGCCTTCCGAATTGCATTCTCTGTGTCTGCATCAAATGCTGTAGAAACAGGCGAGATGTGACCGAATACATTACCGATATATGTCCATGCCATCTGTTCGCACGGAAATGCATCTACAGGCCATGGGCGTGTTGTTATAAGGAAATGAAGTATCTCCGCTTGGGACAGCACGGGAAATGCTTGTAGAGATACTCCTGTACTAAGTTCCTGAACAATGGTTGCTGTCAAATGTCGTGATTCTGGATCCTCTTGCTTTAATGTTTCTTCCAGGATTAAGTGACTTGCAGGGCATATAGCCGTGCCTGACTTGACTGCTTGACCCAAAACCTTATAGATTTCTGAGTGGAGGGGATGCTGTGGTCTTCCGCGCACCACATCACGGCAGTAGATCCAGTATTTCTGATCTAGATAAATTCGCCGTTTTGCCAGCACTTGTTGACCAAGAGCGATATGCTGTGATCGGATATATACATCTGGACTTATTTCCGGGTGTTGAATATGAAACGAGAGGGTATCGAATTTCGGATCGAGCGCTTGAAGCCATTCCGGACGCACGTATTTCGGGTTATCATTCATATTTCTAAAAATCTTGCCATCTTGGCTTAGCCCACGGCTTCTACCGCTACCAATTCGAAATGTAATCTACGCGAGACTGTCAGCTGCACTCAGTGTAAACTTCAGGAAGTACTAAATAGCGTCACCCCTTGATGACTGCAAACCATGCTGCTAAGGCACTAAAAACCGAGGCTAAAGCCGCAATAACGGCTATCCACCACGTACGCGATTCACGAATACTCCGCATCGCCTCGTGAATTCTTCCGACAACTTCTTCTTCAAGATGCTTGCCCTCAGTAGTGTAACTAGAGGAAAGGCTACAACCCAGTTCCTGTGCGTACTCTCTTAAGGTAGTCTCACGTTCACGAGGATTTAGTTTCATGATCTTCTGTAATCTTCTATTCATAAAAATTGTCATACGCAAATCCTCCCATGAATATCAAGATTCCCAGGAAATTGATTATCTAAGTTTAACCTCGACTCATGACTTCTATGTGCAATATGTATGGCCTGGCTTTTCGTAGAGACTGAATGTTTCAAGAAAAAAATCATTATAACTATTTTAGTTTTTCAAAATCGTTATTCTCACTTCCACGTTACCTGCATAACCCCTTGAAGTCAAGGCTTTCTCTTCGACTTCTCCGATAAGCTTCAGCTTCTCAAATAGCACATTCGCTTTATCAGGGCTGAGCTCTACAGTGATGATTTTTTTGCGCTCCAATAATTCCGCCTTGATTACTTTCCCCTTGAGTTGTGCGACCGCTTTCTCGATCTCTTTGTTCGCCGTCTCAACATCTTTGACTTTAACGGTTACATGAATGCCCGCTTCTTTCTTCTCGGTAAACGCGAACGCCTTTGCCCTGGCCGCAGGGGCCGGGGCTTCGCGGGGCGCTTCGTCTCGCACCATAAGACCGGCGAAGGGTTTGGCTTCTTCCCGTTTTCTGGCTGTTGCCACGTCTCCCTGTTCCTTCATGAACCGTTCATCTGGCGGAGCGGGAACTGCTGCGGGAGCGGCGAATTTGTCGGCCAAAGGCAGAGATTGCGGAGCCTGTTCCGAGCGAAGCGAAGAATCTCGCTGTTCGTTCTTCGCAATGACAGGAGACGGTGTTTCCTGCTTCTTTGCGAACCCTTCCATAGGCGCTTCGGCCATCTTCATCTGCGGCTGGATGGTCTGATATATATAGAAGGCAGTCACCGTAAGAAACGCGACGGCAACGGCCTCGATGGGCAGTTTAACATGAAGGGGATAGAAGAGTCTCCGGAAGATGCTCTTCTTCTGTTCAGCCTCTTCCCGCACCCTGGCCATGATCTTCTGCGTCATCCAGGCCGGAGGATCTGCTTCCTCGATCTCTTTCACAAACTGGATCGTCTTCTGCAATTCCGCCAGGGCGTCGCTGCACTCCGAGCATGACGTGAGGTGTTCCTCGATCTCGGCCTTTTCTTTGCCGGTGACGGCATTGTCGAGATACTCTGACAGTATATGTCGTATGTCATCGTGTTTCATCTAAAACCACCCCTCACCCAACCCTCTCCCCCAAGGGGAGAGGGGACATGATCTCTGTGTGCTCTGTGGAAAAAATATCAAAGCGTTCCGAATGCCCTCTTCAAACAGTCCTTGACCGCCTCGCGCGCCCGGAAGAGCCTGGACTTGACGGTGCCTTCGCGCACCTTGAGCAGGGAGCCGATCTCTTCGTACGAGAAATCCTGCATGTCCCGCAGGATGATGACCTCCCTGAATTCCGGCTCCAGGGCGCTGATGCATTCCTGCACCTTTTTCCGTTCGTCACGCGCTTCGAGCCGGTCGAGGACCGAAGGCCCCTTTGACGGCGGGTCTACGGCAATGCTTCCGTCCTCTGTCCGGACCGGATCATCCAGGGACAGCGGTTCACGGGCCTGCCTTGCCTTCATCTGCTGCAGCCGGTTCTTCGAATGGTTCACGGTGATGGCCGTGAGCCACGTCGAGAATTTTGACCGGCCCTGGAAATTCTTCAAGCCCCGATACGCTGAAACGAAGGCGTCCTGCACGACCTCGCCGGCGTCCTCGTAGCTGCCCGTCATCCTGAAGGCGATGTTGAACATCCGCTTTTGGTACTTTTGTACCAGCGTCTCGAAGGCGTCCGTGTCGCCCTTTGTGCAGGAGGCCACCAAGGCAGCGTCATCATCGGCCGTCTTCTGGACCGGTTCAGCTACTCTATTAGACAAAAGGGGCATAGGATTTGTTCCGTTACCACACTGTCCCGATTGTACCGTAAATTCATATAATTTGCATCCGAAAATACTGCCGGCCCTGTTGTGCCGGCCTCTGCAATGTGATACAATTTCTTAGGCAGAAAAATTCACGTTCAGGAGGAACCAGGAGATGGGAGACAAGGTAATCATTTACGGCAAGGCAGGCTGACCCTATACCGACAAGGCCCGTGCGGTCTTTGGAGCGAGGGCGGAGTACATCGACGTCAAACTGGACAGCACGAAGCTGGCTGAGATGCTGAAATTTTCCAAAGGCGCGCGGAACGTGCCGGTTATCGTCGAGGAAGGGAAGGTCAGCGTCGGATACGGAGGGTCGTGAGGGGTGTAGTCGTCCGGCAGGGTGCCGGGTTCGATTGCGGATTGCGGAGTGCGGATTGCGGTTAAATTCTTTTAAAAGGATGGGTTCGTGCTGATGGATAAGTTTTTTCTCGATAAGAGTGATTCTGTTCTTCTTATCATCGACATCCAGGAACGGCTGGCAACGGTGATGAAGATGAAGGACCAGGTGGTGAAAAACTGCCTGCACCTGATCGAGCTGGCGAAGATGCTGAATGTCCCCGTGGTCGTGACGGAGCAGTACCCCAGGGGGCTGGGGCGGACCGTGCCCGAGATCCAAGGCGCGCTGCCGTCGTACAGGCCCATAGAGAAGACGGCCTTTAACTGCTGCGGCGAGCCTGCCTTCCTCGCGGAGCTCAAGAAGATCGGGAAAAAGAAGGTCATCGTCACGGGGATGGAGACGCACATCTGCGTCCTCCAGACGGGCCTCGGCCTTTTGCAGGACGGGTTCACGCCCCATCTCGTGAGCGACGCCGTGTGCTCCCGCACCAGGGAGAACTGGAGTACCGGCGTTGAATTCCTGCGCCAGGCAGGGGCCGTGATAACCGGCGTTGAAACGGTGCTGTTCCAGCTCCTGAAGGTCGCGGGCACCGAGGAGTTCAAAAAGATATCGCAGAGGATAAAGTAAGACTGTTTTGCCGCGAATTGACACGAACAGGCGCGAATTAAGTGCCCTTCTTAAGGTTTGAAAAAGGAAGAGAGCTTCTCGTTCGTGAAAAATTCGTGTTCATTCGTGGCCCAATCGGTTTTTCGAGGTGACACCATGGCAGAAGAAATGATCCCGGACGATGTAAAAAAAGTGATTCGAGACACCTTTCTCAAGGAACTGAAGAACGACGTCGCCGTCGAAGTCTATACGAAGAAGGGCGTGAACGACCAGTTCAACGAGGCCGCGACCGGTCTTATCAAAGCCATGGCCGAGCTGAGCGATAAGGTCAAGGCGTCGTTCCATACTGTCGGAGACGAACAGTCGGTCAAGCGGAACGTCGCCCGGTCGCCCACCGTCCTCATCGCGCCCGACAAGTACCGCATCCGCTACATTGGCGCGCCCCTCGGCGAAGAAGGCCGCTCGTTCCTCGTGGCGCTGATGATGGCGTCCACGGGCAAGAGCATCCTGACGGCGCCCTCGATGGAAAAGATAGGCGGCATCAGGGAAAAGCGCGATGTTCAGGTCTTCGTCAGCCCCACCTGCCCCTATTGCCCGCAGCAGGTCCTCCAGGCCTTTGCCGCGGCGGTTGTAAAGCCCGACGTCATCTCCGCCGAGGCCGTGGAGATCTACGAAAACCAGGACCTGGCCGAGAACCTGGGCTCCCTTGCCGTGCCGCAGACCTTCATCAACGGGACCTTTACCGGCGCGGGACTGCAGCCCGAGGAATGGTTCGTGGAATCCCTCCTGACAATCAAAGAGCCGACGGTTGCCTCCACCCGGATTTCGGGCGAGCCCGTGGAGAAGGACCTCGTCATCGTGGGCGGAGGACCGGCGGGGCTCACGGCCGCGATCTATGCCGTGCGCGCGGGGCTCAACAGCATTGTCATTGAAAAAAGCAACCTCGGCGGCCAGGTGGCGATCACGCCCGTTGTCGAGAACTATCCCGGCTTCATGCGCATCGGCGGCAAGAGCCTTGTGGACCTGATCGCACAGCAGGCGGCGCAATACGCGGACCTCCACATCGGTGAATACGTTACCGAAGCCGCGAAGGACAAGCACGACGGCAAGATCTACCTCAAGACGAACCACGCCATTTACATCACCAAGGGCCTGGTCATCGCCACCGGCGTGGACAACAGGGTGCTGGAAGCGCCGGGGGCGAATAAGTTCTACGGACGGGGCGTGAGCTACTGCGCCACCTGCGACGGATATTTCTTTAAGGACGGGAAAAAGGTGATCGTCGTCGGCGGCGGCAACACCGCGGTCACCGACGCCCTGTATCTCCGGAACCTCGGCGCACAGGTGACGCTGGTCCACTGGCGGGATACCCTGAAGGCCGAGGCCAGGCTCCAGGAGAGCCTGAAGCAGGCCGGGATACCGGTCTTGTGGAACAGCGAGGTGCGTGAGATCACGGGTGACAAGATCGTGCGGGCCGTCAGGATCGAGGACAAGAGTTCGGGGACCGTCAACGAGATGGCCGTGGACGGCGTGTTCGCGGCGATCGGCTATATCCCGAGCAATGATATGGCGAAGCAGCTGGGGCTCGAACTTGACGGGGAAGGCTACATCAAAGTGGATCTCACCACCATGCGCACGTCCATGCCCATGGTGTACGCAGCGGGAGACGTGACCGGCGGGCTCAAACAGATAGCCGTTGCCGTGGGCCAGGGGTCAATGGCCGCCATGAGCGCCTTCGAGGATATTTCGAGCACTTACAGGAAAGAAAAAGAGGGCGTCACACCGCTCAAAGCGGCGAAGGCAGGATAAAGGGAAGGATGGGTGACATGACTGCTCCCCTGGAAAAGAAAATCGGGAAAAAGATTTTGCGCCTCCTGTCCGCCGACATAACCGAGCGCGAGGTCGACGCCATTGTGAACGCGGCGAACAGCCGTCTCCAGCACGGAGGCGGCGTAGCCGGGGCCATCGTCAGGAAGGGCGGCCATATCATTCAGGAAGAGAGCAACAAGATCGGCTTTGTGCCCGTGGGCGGGGCGGCGATCACCACGGCTGGAAAGCTCAGGGCACAGTACGTTATCCATGCCGTGGGGCCGATGATGGGCGAGGGCGATGAGGACAACAAGCTCAAGAACGCCATGAACAGCGTGCTCACGCTCGCAACGGAGAAGGGTCTGAAGAGCATTTCCGTGCCTGCCATCAGCGCCGGCATCTTCGGCTTTCCCAAGGACCGGTGCGCGAAGATACTCGTGGGTGAAACGGCCGCGTTCTTGAAAGCCAGGCCCGAGAGTTCTCTCGAGATCGTGGAGTTCTGTATCTACGACCGGGAAGCGTTCGGGTATTTCAAGTCGGAATTCGAGGACCTTACATAATTGATGGTCTCGTAAAAAGTCCCCAGTGCTGTCATTGCGAGGAGCGGAGCGACGCGGCAATCTCGTTTTTTCAGACAGTTACAAACTACGAGATTGCTTCGCTACGCTCGCAAAGACGGCTTTTAGGACTTTTTACGAATGAATCATAATTGAATGTGCGGCAAAAAATCACTTCTCCCGGGATTTTTCCGAGTCACCATTTTCCATCATCGCCGCCAGCTTCTTCCAGTCATACTCCTGCAAATTCATGATCTGCGCGCGGATGAGTTTTATCGTCTTGGCAAGGTCGCCTTCTTTTTTCATATTATAGAACGACAGAACCGCGGCAAAGGCACGGTCCGTGTAATCGGGCAGAGGAACGAGCACGTCATCCCGCCTCGTGTAGTACGGGTCTTCACCGGGAGCGCAGGGAGCGGTGAAGACGTTGAACTGCCTGCACGAAACAGGGCGAACGGGATGGGCCGAACAGGAACCCTCAATCAGAAAAGGGCAGGGGGAGCCGATGGCGTGCGCTGCCAGCTGGTTTTTCAGGGAGTCGCGCTCAGGCCCGGACGTCTTTTCCGAAGCGTACCAGTAGAGTCCCACGAGCTCGTGCGGATAGAGCGGGATGTCCTTCTGCCGGCAGCAGATATCGCAGCCGTTACTGCAAGCAAGTTTCACCTTCCGTCTTTTTTCTTCATCTCTTATGGCAACGGCAACTCCGGTATCGACGATGGCATAGGCGTCGAGGAGCAGGGGGAGCCACGGCAGTTTCCGCTCATCATCAGGAAAGCTGAGGCGCCTTGAAAGGCTGGTGCTGTTTTTCTTCCGGGAGTTTTTCATAAAAACCTTAAAACCTTTAACACGAATTAAACGAATGATACGAATAATGATAGAGTCTTAACCCGGACAAGCCGGAACCAAATATGCCAGGTCGACGGGTCGGCACGAAGAAGGCAATGCATAAGTCAAATTTCAAAATGCAAATTGCAAAATTGCGGTATGGCCTCAGGCCATGATTTCATATCCCTTAATTTTGTCTTTTTCATTTTGCACTCTGCATTTTGCATTCCTATCACGCTTTCAGCATCTCCGGATTCGTATGGGGAATGAACACGGCGCCCAGATACTCCTTCATGAACTCCGGATCATCGTGCATGTGCTTGTAGGTGATCTTTCCGGCGATCTCATCGACCCGCTGAACGAGATCGGCGTCCGCGAGCACCATGCGCGCGCCCGCGAGGGAGGAGTTCCCCAGGGGCCTCACGATCCCGGCGGGCCACGCGGGGAGCATGCCGATGCCCACGGCCTTTTCAGCATTGATGCCCGTGCCGAGGGCGCCGGCCACGTACACGTTCTCGATGTCCCCGAAGGAAATGCCGACGGACCGCGTGAGCACCAGGAGCAGGGTGAACATGGCTGCCTTGGATTTCATGAAGTTATGGAGCTCGCCCTGGGTGATAAGGAGCCCGTCGGCGCCGTTGCAGGAGATGACAAAGGCCTTCTCTCCGTTGATGTCCCGGATGTGCTCCCCGGACGTCAGGGCGCCGCTCTGGTCGACCATCCCGGATCGGTAGAGTTCATAGAGCAGGCTCACCATGCCGGACCCGCAGATCCCCTCGGGTTTTCCCTGGTCAAAGGTCCGGCACGCAATGTTCTTGCCCTGTATCTCGACGTCGTAGATGATCCCCCGCTTTGCCCGCTTTCCGATGCTCGTAATGCCCTCTTCGAGCGCCGGTCCGGCAGCGCCCGCGCCCACGATCATCCATTCCCTGTTCCCGATCACGATCTCGGCATTGGTGCCCACATCGATCAGGATCGAGGTCTTTCCCGACCGGAACATGCCCGACGCGAGGATGCCGGCGGTAATGTCGCCGCCCACGTAGCTGCCCGCATTCGGAAACACGTAGACGGCCGCCTCGGGGTTGACAGCGAGGGACAGCTCCGATGCCCTCAAGAACCCCGGGGTCCTGACCACGGGGACAAAGGGCGCCACGGGGATGGTGCTGATATCAAGGCCGAGGAAGAAATGGCTCATGACCGTGTTTCCCGCCACAGTCACGGCATGGATCTCGCGGCCCTCGATCCCGGCTTCCTTGCAGAGGTCCCAGATGAGGGTGTTGATCCCGGTGAGGAGCGCCCGATAGACCTCGTCCCTGCGCGTTGACATGGCATGGTGCATGCGGGTCATGATGTCGCTTCCATATTCTATCTGCGGATTTTCCAGGGACCTGGTGAGGACGTCCGTGCGGGCGATATTATCATAGAGCAGGGCCACGAGGTTCGTCGTGCCGAGGTCAAGGGCGACGGAATAGGAGCGTGCTGTTCCCACGTCGATCAGCCGGTATCCGTCCCCGACACGGCCGATGATACAGGGGAGGGAGGGATTCTCCCTGACGAGGTCAGGGAGCCTTTTCAAGACCGCAAGAGGGATCGTGAGGCGATCAAACCCCGAAGCGTCGGTGATCCTCTGGTCATGGGCCCGTTGGTCGTCCTCGGACGGGCCGGGCAGAAGGAGTGTTTTCTGAACAATCAGTGGCGTCATCGAACTCCCGTTATGGATGCCGGTTGCCGGGGTGCGATGAATATGCCTGTGGCAGGCGTCGCTCCGGCAATGGAAATGCTCTGCACAATAGCACAGTTATGGATGAAAAACAATATGGAGGGACGTGTCTGTCAGGGACGTGTCCGGAGCCGGAAGTTATCATCACGCATACCTGCCCGGATCCTGTATAATTAAATTACACCTAACCCGGACAAGCCGGAACCATAAATAAATTCATATTTACCACGGATGCGCACTGATGAACACGGAAAAGAATTCAAGATATAGTTCTTAGTATTTTTAATCAGTGTAACTCCGTGATAATCCGTGGTAAAATAGTTTTTAGATTTTCTTGCCATTTTGAGAAGAATTTGATTTTTTAGTAACTATATTATATGGCAGGCAAAGCCGGTTTATCTATGGGAGGAGGGACCCGATCGTGTTCTTCATCAAAGCAAAAGAATATTGTTGTCGAGTGTTCAGAAACGCCGCGATTTTGACGGCCCTGTGTTTTTTGCTGCTGTCGGCCGCCGCCGTGCATGCGGAGATCGACGGGGACGCCGGCCCTTTTCGGAAGGGGAGCATACGGATGACGCTTCTTATCGGCAGCGGCACCGCCTACAGTCATAATTACACGATTTTCGGGCTCGGAGGGGCCTATTATGCGGCCGACGGGCTCGAGGTGGGCCTCGATGGAGAGGCGTGGTCGGGCGCCGACCCGCGCATCTACCGCGTGAGCCCCGGGGTCCGTTATATCTTTTATTCGGCGCAAACGATCAAGCCCTATGTCGGCGCGTTCTACCGGCACAGCTTTGTCGAAGGATTCAGCGACCGCAATGCCGTGGGTGTGCGCGCAGGGGGGATCATTCTCACCGGAGAGCGGTCGTATGTCGGCGCCGGCGTGGCCTCGAGCGTGTACCTCAACTGTAGCGAGACAGCTTACCAGTCGTGCGGGGAAACCTATGCGGAAATACTGCTTGGGTTCACCTTCTGACGCCTCCCCGTGGGCTACACTTTAATATGCAGCAACGGCAGTCCCAGTTTTTGCCGCTTGTTCTCGCCCCGGAAGAGCTCCGCGGTCCTTTTCGGCGTGTCGCCGCGCGCTCCCTCGTGCTGGGCCTGGAGCTTTGTCGGAAGGCTCGCTGCATGCTGGATCGTATGTTTTCCAAACTGCCGGGATATCTGATCAACGGCATCATAGATCCTGGCCATTCTCTCTATCTTTGCCGTGTCATCGAAGAGTGAATACTGGGTCTCGGCCTCGGACACCAGGCCGGCAAGGACCACGCCCGTCTGGCGGTAGAGTGTCCGGGGTTCGTAGGCATTATGAAAACCCTCCCGGAGCGGCCCGAAGAGCTCGACGGGATAGGCGGTCGGGCGGCTCAGTTTCAGTTCCACGCCGCTGTCCGTAAAATCTTGCTTCCTCAAAAATACCATGAGCCGGGTGGCTGCGAGCTTGTGGCGCCGCGCCTTGATGCAGGCGTTCTCCAGGTTCTTCGAGAGCTGGGCAAAGACAAAGGCTTCATCGGTCGAGGGCGGGGTAAAGGTCTTTGCCTTGCTGATGGACTGGTAGCTGCTCTTTGATTCCGTGACAACAGGGTATACGCTCCTGCCGTTCAGTTCGTGCCAGATCTCTTGATAGGGCTTGGAGAGGCGCTGCTCGATGAACTTCTCGTCCGTGCGCGCAAACTCCAGCGCCGTCGTGATCCCGAACTTGTTCAGGAACGCCGCCGTGTTCGGCCCGATGCCCCAGACCTTCCCCACCGGCAGGTCTTGTAAATAGCGATGGATCTCTCTTCCGGGGATGAACGTAAGCCCGTGCGGCTTCCGGTGCTTCGAGCCGATCTTGGCCAGGACCTTCGAGAGGCTCACGCCGACGGAGACCGAGAGCCCGAGCTCGGTCTCGATGGTCTTCTGCATCTTTTCGGCGATCATTTCGTAAGGGCCGTGAAAGCTCCTCCGGAGGCCCGTCAGGTCTACAAATGCCTCGTCAATGGAGTATTCCTCCACGTCCGGTGAGAACCGCCTGAGGATCTCGAACATGCGGACAGAGAACAGACTGTAGGTCTCGTAGTCCGAGGGAAGGATCACGGCGTCGGGACAGAGCTTCTTCACGTCAGAGAGCCGCACCCCGCGCTGCACGCCCCGGGCCTTTGCCTCGTAGCTCGCCGCGGCAACGATCCCTCGTTCCTTGCCGGTGATCACCGGCCTGCCTCTGAGCTCGGGGTGGATCGCCTGCTCGCAGGACGCGAAGAACGCGTCGGCGTCGAGGTGGAGGATGGCTTGGGGCCAGGAACGGATGGTGAGGGGTTGGGTGTTCATGTTAGGTTCACCAAGCAAAAAAGAAGGAACGAAACTACTCAGACCGCCTCGCGCAAAGCCGCAAAGAAGGAAGCGGATTTGAACTGGATGTTAACGCTACAAGCGATTGACAACGCGCGGCTGACCCGCCGGGCGGGTTCATCGCCCGGACGGTGTCGAGCCGCTTGTTAGGATATATTTCAGCTTGCTTTTTGTATTGAATTGAAAAGGGAAAGGCGCTCTTGCTTGCGCTCTTCAAGAGCCAAATTGAGGGCCTTTTTGGCCAGCTCGACAGAAGAGGGAGAAAGATCAATTCCGATAAAGCGACGTTTTTCACGAAGTGCTGCTGTTGCTGACGTACCGCTGCCGACAAAGCAATCGATCACCAAGTCGCCTGGCTCGGTTAGCAACTGAATTACACGACGTGGCAGTTCTAGTGGAAATTTGGCTTCATGATCGTCATTCGCACGGACGGATGGAATGTACCACACCCCACGAGACCCCCACGCATTCCACTCATCTTGAGTCAAGCGGCTTTTGTCTACTTTTGTATTACCAGGCTTCCAGAAAAGGTAAATATATTCAAACTCGTCAACCGCTCGATAGCTCATGGTATGCCAGCGAGAGTTTTCCCATGCGGCATCTTTAACCCAGGCCCTGCGATCGTATAGGTACAGCCCACAATCTATGGCGTACTGTTCAAGCATACCGCCGACAAGTTTGACTCGCGTTTGTGCTTCGTACTTTCCACC
>ERZ1292625.3359-Hain-H41-01um-R1-3359-length-13169-cov-7_pt1 | contig 13169 bp, 14 predicted proteins | sample MGYA00564400_ERZ1292625 | MGnify/ENA primary metagenome ERZ1292625 (study PRJEB36523, sample SAMEA6512639) | groundwater metagenome | collected 2019-01-08 | study: AquaDiva: Metagenomics assemblies of 32 groundwater samples
GGCGGAACTAACCAGTAGCCTGGGCTTACCGCCAGGTTTTAAACTGCCTTTTTAACAACTGTATACCCAACCTGATTCAAGTAACGTTTGTTGCAATTTTATAATCCAATCACACACGAAAACATTTTATGGCTGGACTTACTAACCAAACGCCCCGTCCCACCGAAATCAAGCTACATCAAAAATCCAAGGTATTGGATATATCATTCTCGGACGGTAAAATTTTTAACTTCCCTTGTGAATTTTTACGTGTTTACTCACCTTCCGCCGAAGTCTCCGGGCATGGCCCGGAACAAGAGGTGTTGCAAACAGGCAAAAACCTGGTCAACATTCATAAAATCGTACCCGTTGGCAATTATGCAATACAGCTATACTTTACCGATGGCCATAATACTGGATTATATTCTTGGGATCTGCTCTACCGCTACGGATTGAATTATGAGCAAATGTGGCAACGCTATCTGCAACGGATGAATCAAGCGTTTGCAAGCCGAGAACTTGCAAACGCAGTACAATCACAATCGACAACCTGTCCCTCTTGCGAATAACTATAAACAAATATGACTAAGACAACACACTTTGGTTTCAACACGGTTTCAGAAGGTGAAAAAGCAGGTAAGGTTGCAGAAGTCTTCCATTCTGTGGCAGACCGTTACAATTTAATGAATGATTTAATGTCAGCCGGGCTGCATCGGTTGTGGAAACGATTTGCAATTGAAGTCAGCGGTGTCAAGCCGGGTGATAAAGTGCTCGATATTGCCGGAGGAACCGGGGATCTCAGTGCTTTATTTCTACAAAAAGTGGGTGATTCAGGTGAAGTTTGGCTAACCGATATCAACAATTCAATGCTTTCAATCGGTCGTGATCGGTTGATCGACGAAGGTAATCCGACGCCTGTAGCGCAATGCGATGCGGAAAAACTGCCTTACCCAGATAACTATTTTCACTGTGTTTGTGTCGCTTTTGGACTCAGGAACATGACGCATAAAGATGCTGCCTTGAAAGAAATGCTGCGAGTCATCAAACCGGGCGGTACCGTCATCGTGTTGGAATTTTCTAAAGTCATGAAACCCTTACAACCCGTATACGATGCTTATTCCTTCAAACTGCTGCCATTGATGGGAAAGTTAGTTACAAATGATGCTGAAAGCTATCGTTATTTAGCGGAATCGATTCGTGTACATCCTTCCCAACAAGAATTAAAAGAATTAATGGAAGATGTCGGCTTTGAGCTTGTGGAGTATTTCAACTTATCAGCAGGTATTGTGGCATTGCATCGTGGATACAAGTTCTAGCGAGTCGTTGTGAAACGTATTCGAGACACCTGGCGCAAGTAAAATGTAATACGCAAGCGGTTATTTAACAAACTCCACCAGAGATAGAAGCATTTCTCCAGTTATCATCTGAATAAATAGTTGCAATCTAATTTGATTCTTCCATACCAATTGAGTATTTTGCAAGGCATTGATGTCTATGCAAAATACTCTAGCCATAGAATCAGTGACAATAGTTGTTTTCTTTAAACCAGTTCACGGCATCTTTAAGTGCATCATAGGCCGGGCGGTATTGGTAGCCCAGTTGTTGCATAGCTTTGTCGCTAGAAAAATACATTTGTTTTTTTGCCATGCGAATACTATCCTGCGTTGCGCGTGGCTCTGTATGGGTCAGAGTGGCAATTTTTTCCATACACCAAGCAATAGGAAGCATCAAATCAGTGGGTATTTTGATACGTTTCTGGGACAAACCATTAATTTCATCGATAGATTCCAATATTTGAAACAACGTCATATTGTCACCACCCAGGATATAACGCTCCCCTGCTTTACCATGTTGCAGAGCCAATAAATGTCCGAAGGCAATATCATCAACATGCGCAATATTTAATCCAGTATTAACATAAGCAGGCATACGTTCGGTCAATGCGTCAACAACGAGGCGACCAGTAGGTGTTGGGCGAACATCGCCAGGACCGATTGGGGTTGATGGATTAACAATTACTAAAGGTAAAGAAAGCTCTTGCGTTAATTGCTTCACTACTTGTTCGGCTAGAAATTTTGAGCGCTTATAGTTTCCAACAACGGACTCCAGGCTGCAGGGCGTTTCTTCATTAGCAGGCGTCCCATCCGCAGTTAATCCTAAGGTTGCGACACTACTGGTATAAACAATGTGCTCCAAACCAGCGTTAGAAGCCGCAGTAATTAAGGATCGAGTACCCTCGACATTAATTGCATGCATCGTATGCGGATCAGGAACCCATAATCGATAATCGGCTGCAACATGAAACAAATTCTGACAGTCAGCCAAAGCGCGTTCCAATGACATGCGGTTACGTAAATCTCCTTCGAATACTTCGACAGGAAAATTACTAATATTCTTGAGGTTACTATTTTCTCTTACCAACACACGGACTTCATGCCCTGCTGTAAGTAAACAACGCATAACCGCAGAGCCTAGAAATCCGGTAGCACCGGTGACCAATGATCTCATTACTATAAAATCTGTAAGAAGTTACTCTATTACTAAACCATTCTTATTATAAGTTCTAGGAACCGATTCGTTGATCATGCACATATCATTCCGAATGATTTTGAATATCCGGTAAATTACGTGATGCCAAATTGAACAACCATTGTAATAGCCAATTATAATTAGCCGTTGCATTGGTAACCAGAATCGTAGAATGAACGCTGCGACGGCTAATTTTAACTTGACTACTTTCGGAAAAATCTCGATGCGAATTAATTTTATTTAAAGTTAGAACTGCCATTCCTATTGCCCATAAGCAAAAACGCCGAATGCCTTTTTCCTTTGGGGGAATTAAATTTGTATACGTAAGAGCATTACGTAAATGCATCTTAGCGATTCCCAACAGTTCAACCAAACCGGCCTGAAATTTTTCATCTGAAATCCCTGGTTGCAAGTGATTCAAATCAAATCCATGTTGCAAAAATATGTCACGAGGTAACCAACAGGCCCCACGCTTACGATCGTCCCAAATATCCTTGAGAATATTCGTCATTTGTAGCCCCTGACCGAAGGATACTGAAAGCTTCATGAGTTCAGATCTATGGCGGTTTATTTCATCAGAATAATCACAAAATAATTCTGTTAACATCTCACCTACTACTCCGGCAACATAATAGCAATACTGATTTAATGCCGCTAAATCTGCGAGCCCTTCCAATGATTCAGATTCCTGGTAATCCGCCATTCCCTGTCCCATGATTTTTATACATCTTTCCAGAGCCTTGCGCTGTATTGGATTAAAGCTATGGGTAATGCGAATAACTGCAGGAGTGTTTTTTATTAAATCATGTTCCGCCGGTATGGTGTGGTCGGAAAGAAGAGGATAGAATTTTTGTGAAAATTCCTCCGCAGGGATTGTACCTTGTACCACTTCGATAAACATCTGCGACAGTTGTTTTGTTTGGGCAAAAGTCAATGCGTTATCATCTTCTATCGTATCTGTAATGCGGCACAACAAATAAGCATTCCCGATAACCTGGCGCAAAGGTTCCGGCAATTGCGGAATTGTAAGCGCAAAAGTCCGGGATACTCCTTGCAGGATATCATCCTGATAGTGGAAGTCATTAGTAGAAGGCAAGCTTGTATTCATGGAATACCAATTATGTGATGATGCAATGTTATAGTAGTTACTACGCTGATTCTCACTCACAATAGTTATTAATAGGCAATGATTTGTTCACCCGCAATGATCTGTTCGATACTTTCACGTTGACGAATAACGTGAGTTTGACTGCCTACTACCAATATTTCCGCGGCTCGTGGGCGTGTATTATAATTAGAGCTCATACTCATACCGTAAGCACCCGCTGACATTATGGCCAATAAATCACCATCCATGATGCTTAATTTCCGGTCATGCCCCAAAAAATCTCCGGTCTCACAGATAGGACCAACGATTTCGTAGTTTTTTGCTTCGATTGTATTTTTCTCAACAGGAAGAATCTCGTGATACGCATCATAAAGCGATGGACGAATAAGATCATTCATGGCGGCGTCCACGATGGCAAAATTACGTGCAGGTGTTTGCTTAAGATATTCGATACGCGTCAGCAAGATACCCGAATTCCCTACCAATGCTCGCCCGGGTTCAATTACAAGACGCTGCTTGATATTGCGCGTGATACTGCATAATTTTGAAATATACTCTTTAATGGAAGGCGGCTTTTCATTGTTGTATCGAATACCGAGTCCACCTCCCAAGTCTATATGCTCAATATCCAATTTCTGTTTTTTTAAGCCATCAAACAACTGTAACATTTTTTCTGAAGCCTCGACGAATGGCTCGATAAAACTCAACTGCGAACCAATGTGACAATCGATTCCCGTAAAGCGAACATACGGATACAAATGTGCAGACTGGTAGATTCGCATAGCTTCATCCACAGCGATACCAAATTTGTTTTCTTTGAGGCCAGTCGAAATATAGGGGTGTGTTTTTGCATCAACATCCGGATTTACTCTTAAGCTTACCGGAGCAACTTTATTCATATTTTGCGCCACATGATTCAGGGTAATCAGCTCAGCCTCAGACTCTACATTAAAACAAAGAATGTTGAGATTGAGTGCCATGCGCATTTCGTTGACACTTTTTCCGACACCTGAAAAAATAGTCTTCTGCGCATCACCACCCGCTCGAATGACACGCTGCAATTCTCCTCCGGACACAATATCAAAACCACTACCAAGTCGAGCTAATAAATTAAGAATAGCAAGATTTGAATTTGCCTTAACGGCGTAGCAAATCAAATGATCGCGATCTTCAAAAGCGGCATCAAACTGTTGATACGCATTAGTCAAGGCAGATTGCGAATAAATGTAACAAGGTGTGCCGAATTTTTCTGCAATCTTTTTTAAGGATACATTTTCGACAAATAGCTCACCATTGTGGTATACAAATGCTTCAAAACCACTCATTTCTTTTCCGATTGTTGCGCAGATTTTTGATTTGTATCATCCGCTGGGGGAAGGTAAAGCGGACCTTTTAAACCGCAGGCGGCTAAGGCATAAACAAAGATAACGGAAGTAAATAATAAGCGCACAACAAAAACCCTAAACGATTAATTGGAAATACTAACATAATGGAACAAGAAACAGCGCATTGGCGAATAAATTTAACAATATCAAGGTAAGCTACCACTGGGCAATTCAATAATCATCCACGCAATGAGCTTGTTAATAAGCTGATCGCTTGCAGCGCTTAATGCAGCCACAGCACCGCTCGCATCCGATGATGGTGCGGTGGTTTGGGCGCTAAAGTAATTTTGTGCAATTACATCCCGTGTATTATGCTTGATCAAACTTGCGCGCAATACAATCAACGCATGACTTTGTTGAGTAGAGTCGAATATTTGGGCAAATTCTTCTAGTTCGATGTGTAAAATATGATCGGCTTTTGCAGTATTGTTATTGTTGATCACTTGACTACCCATTTCTTTGGCAATTCGATCTCGCATTTTTTGTGACAATAACACCGTAGGCGATGCAATCCAGCGACTATTAGCGTATCGATGAAATTGCGCAGAATTATGATAAGCAAGGCGATAATAAATGGCTGTGTTATCTAGCCAAGGAGGTGCTGAAGCATCGGAAATGAGTATATTTCTTTTTGGCAATTGAGCTTGTTGCAAAGGCTGTTGAAGCAAATTCTGCGATTGTTGCGAATTCAAATCATAAAAAATCACAGAATCCGAGTGTTTGTGAAACAACGAACAGCCGAATAGTAAGCCTGAAAATATGATTGATAATGCAACTATTTTAATCAAGGATTTTTCTCTTTAGGTGGCGTAAAACCTTGCTCTCCGGGTCCCGGCAATGCTGAAGGGCGACCAAACAACAGGCTTTGCGGATGTTCTTCCAGATGATGCAAAAAACGATCAAAATTACGCGTACTATTAAAAATGCTATTGCTTGCATTTTGCAGCTCTGGTATTACATGAATTAACTCTTGAGCGCTTTGAGACAAACTATCAAAAACACCTTCTTTCTGATTCGCTTTTGTGATCGCAACATTCATTTCAGCCAATAACTCATCCAACCGCTTGATTAGTGTAGCCGATTGTGCGGCAAGATTATGGAATGATTGCATCACCGGCTCCAACCGTCCTGTAATAGTACTAAAATTACTTGTTACATGCTCTACGTTTTTTAACGTATGAGAAATACTTTTGCGATTGTCCTCATCAAGCAATTGGTGCATTTTGATGGTCAATTGGTTGACATTATTTAATAGATCTTGGCCAGAAACAGCGACTTCTTCGAACAATGAGCGCCGCATGGGAATCATTACAGAACTTGGCAAAGCCGAAACACCGACGCCGTCATCATTGAGTTGAATATAAGCAAGCCCAGTAACGCCTTGATAACCCAATTGAGCATAAACCGTGTTTTTAAGAATAACATCCTCATCAATTGCAATATAAATCAGAATTTGCTGCGAATCACCGGGATCAAATTCAATATTTTCAACTTTGCCAATATTAACGCCGCGATAATGTACCGCAGATTGCACGCTGAGCCCGCTCACAGATTCATGGGTAGCGATTAAATACGTATTGAGTTGAATATTACTGCGACTGAACCACATTGCGACCAATCCGATAGCAATACCCAAAACGATAACAAAAACACCAGCGATTAGGGCATGAGCACGGTTTTCCACGATTGCTCCGAATAATGATAAGAGTCCATTTTATAGCGAATATTTTTGAAAAAATTAACAATAAAGGGATGATCAAGATGACTAATTTCATTCAATGTACCTACAGCAATAACGCGCTGCTCTGCTAATACAGCAACACGATCAGACAACGCAATCAGTGTTTCTACATCATGTGTAACCATAACAATCGTTAAATTCATTTCACTGCGTAATGATCGGATTAAATTAACAAAACTCTCACTAAGTTCAGGATCAAGCCCAGCTGTTGGTTCATCTAAAAAAAGCAATTCCGGATCTAATGCAAGTGCGCGAGCCAGGGCAACACGTTTAATCATACCGCCTGATAAAGCAGCGGGCATTTTATTGGCGTGCTCGGGACCAATTGCAACCATGTTCAATTTCATCATAACAAGATCACGTATGGTATTTTCATCGAAAATGTGTAGTTCCCGCAACGGTAGTGCCACATTATCAAATACCGTGAGTGAACTGAACAAAGCACCTTGCTGAAACAATACGCCCATTCGGTTGTGAATAGCCTTTCCTCTCGCGTTGACGTAAGAATTTCTTATTTCACCAAATATTTTTACGCTACCGAGATAGGCCTTCTCGAGTCCGAGAATTTGCCGTAATAGTGTCGTTTTACCGCTGCCCGATCCACCTACAAGTGTCAGTATTTCGCCACGACCAACCATCAAATTTACATCTTTATGAATAAAGTGCTTACCAAATCGTGTATGTAATCCCTTTATTTCGATAATAACTTCATTCGGCTTGATCATTGGATTAGCGAATTCCAATATGTGAAAACATGACAGCAAAGATGGCATCGATGATGATGACAATCGTAATAGCTGTCACTACCGAAGAGGTTGTGCCCATTCCTAAACTTTCCGTATTAGGTTTAATTTTTAGGCCAAAATGACAGGCAATTAATCCAATCGTCATACCACACACCACACCTTTACTTAATCCCAGCCATAAATTGGCAATGGGTACCGAGTCTGGTAATGCCGACAAAAAATATTGATAACTTAAACCCAATTGTACCTCAGCAGCTACAATGCCACCGATTAGCGCCATCGTACTCGTCCAAGCTACTAATAATGGCATAGCAATGCCCAATCCCAATATTTTCGGTAATATCAAACGCTGGCTATGCGAAATTCCCATCACAGACAAAGCGTCCAATTCCTGTGTGACGCGCATTACTCCTAGTTGAGCTGTCATCGCCGAACCCGAACGACCAGCAACAAGAATAGCCGCAAGCATGGGGCCTAATTCACGAACAATACTAATTCCTAACAAATTCACGATAAAGATATCAGCACCGAATAACTGTAATTGCTTAGAAGCCAAATAGCTAACCACAACACCAATCAAGAACCCAACCAGCGCGGTAATTCCTAAAGCTTGCGCACCGGCGCGATAGATATTGGCGGAAATTTCTCGCCAAGGAATATTCACGGGATGTCTGATTAAATAGAGCACATCCAAAAATAACTGACCGATCAGCGCGACAAGACCTATACTCAGCCGCCAAAACTGCATGGCTGCATTACCGAGGTCAACAACAGGCGATAAAACATCGACCGATTTTTTCCCATTGATAGCGGGCGCTAATTGCTCAAGCCGCACGAGCATTTGCTCTTGTTCAGGACGGAGCTGAATGAACTTTGGCCGTTGTGCTTGCCAGACACGCCACAGGAGACTAATTCCAACGGAATCCATTTGCTGAATATTGGTTAAATCCCATTCTATATCTGTATGATTGACTTGGTGCTGAGTCAATTCAGCTGCCAAATCTGCCAGCACTTTACGCAGTGCTGTGAGTGTATAGTCACCTGTTAGTACTAGACGCTTGGTATCATGATCATTGATCAGTTCATACCATTGCGATAATGAAGAGCGAGTAAGCATTCATATGAGTGTAAGCGAAATTCACAAAATTGCGAGTATTTTTAGATTTTTACTACAAGCTTCCAAGTTAGTTGGCGCAGTTTTATGGTGTTATCTATTGCGATATTTCTGCCCGGGTCATTGCAGGATTGCTGGCAAAATATCCTTTAATACCTAAGAAAACAGCATTAGCCATTTTATTTTGATAATCCTGGCTACGCAATTTTTCTTCTTCTTTAGGATTGCTAAGAAACGCTGTTTCGACCAAAATTGATGGAATGTCAGGTGATTTCAATACTGCAAAACCAGCTTGTTCAACATTTCTTTTGTGTAAGTGGTTAATTTTTCCAAGTTGCTTCAATACCTCATCGGCCAGCTTGGCACTATCATTGATCGCTGCATTCAGAGACAGATCCAGTAATAGCTCTTTGATATCACGTGATTTTGACGTGATATCGATGCCGCCCATTAAATCGTTGTCAACGCTGTTTTCTTTATTTGCCAACCAGCTTGCAGTAGTCGATGAAGCCCCATGTTCGGAAAGCGTGAATACCGATGAGCCATGTGCATGCGATTTAGGATTGGCATCTGCATGAATTGAAACAAATAAATCCGCATTTGCACGGCGTGCATTAATACGGCGCTGTGGCAGCGAAATATAATAATCGCCACTTCGAGTCAAAACAGCTCGCATATTAGGTTCTTTATCAATTCTTTCTTTCAATTTTCGGGCAATGGCCAGGGTAACATCCTTCTCTTGTGTGCCTTGATAACCAACTGCTCCAGGATCTTTACCTCCATGGCCAGCATCAATGGCAACAACAATGATTTTGGGAACCATGACTGTTTTACGATTTTGATTTTTTGTTGCCGAATGACTGCCAACTCGATTCACATGGGAATCAATTTTTTCAGGCTTGGATTGCGGACGTTGGATTTGCGTTTGTACTACTTTTTTCGACGGTTCATTTAACAACAGGGCATTTACAAGTTCATCCAAGCCATCCGATTCATGATCAGCTTTTCTATTGGAAAATTTTTCGTAAGGGGCGTTGGTATTTAATTTACTTGCTTTATCAGGATGATAAATATCGAGCACTAATCGATGCGAAAAACCACCTTGAGGTTTTAAAACAAAAGCATGAGGTATTACATTAGCTTTTAAATCAAATACCAAGCGGACAATATCAGGTTTGAATTGTCCAATCCGAATCTTTTGCACCAGTGGATCGATCGCATTCACTTTTTGCGTGAGTGCCCCTAGCGTATTAGAAAGCTTGATGTTGCTGAGATCTAAAATAACTCGATGTGGATTCTCCAGTGTACTTAATTCATATTGAATTTGTTGCTTGGATTCCAAAGTGATGCGCGTATAGTCTGGCGTCAATCCAACATTAACCGATTTGAGGTTTTCATCGGCTGCAAGCACAGTTTGATGAATGCCTATCAGACTAAACAACAGAGTTAACAAAAAAACTGGCGCAAGGACCTTCTTTGCGAAGATAAAGCATCTCGCATATAAAAAATGATTCAAGTTTTTTTCTGATTTCGCCAATGTTCTAAACACTGTTTTCCAGCATCTGTACCCGTTTGAATTGCAATGTTACGACCCGTCTCAAGAATTTCTATAGAAAACTGCAAATCTGCATTGGGCAAGAGATTTCCGATTTTTTCTGGCCATTCAACAAAACAAATTGATGTCGAATTAAAATATTCTCGAAAACCTGCCTCCTCCCACTCACGAGAATCATTGAATCTATAAAAATCAAAGTGATACAAGTATAACCTGGAAATTTTATAGATTTCAACTAAATTGTAGGTCGGACTCTTGACGATCCCTTGATAACCAAGTCCGTGTAAAATACCTCGTACAAGAGTTGTTTTGCCTGCGCCCAGATTACCTATTAAAGTGATGATTAAACCGGTTTGTAGGAAAGATGCAAAACTGTTGCCAAAATCCAACATAGCAGCCTCATCGACAAGATAATAAACTCCATCTCGATGATTCGAATCGGAATGCGTGGAATTTGATAACATCATATAAGATACAACTTCAAAAAATGTCTCAGCAAAAAAATGATTGATTATGCCGCATTGGCTAGTAGTATAAAAGATTGGGGCAAAGCGCTGGGTTTCCACGATGTGCGTATTGCCAATGCACAAGCCGATATGTTGAAGGTTGAGTCTGAACTACAGGAATGGTTAAACAATGGCTTCCACGGTGACATGGATTATATGGCAAAACATGGCACCAAGCGCACACGCCCAGCAGAACTAGAACCACGAACACAGCGCGTTATATCGGTCTATATGAATTATACTCCACCCGATGTGCACAATAGCTGGGATGTCATCAATGATGCGCAAAAAGCTTTTGTTTCACGTTATGCGCTTGGACGTGATTATCACAAGGTATTGCGTGCACGATTACAGAAGCTAGCCGACAAAATCACCGATCAAATCGGTTCATTCCATTACCGTGTTTTTTCAGACAGTGCACCCGTGATGGAAGTAGCTTGGGGGCAACAATCAGGTTTAGGTTGGCGTGGCAAACACACTTTACTGCTTTCACGTCAGGCAGGCTCAATGTTTTTCCTCGCAGAAATGTATACTGACTTACCGTTGCCTGTCGATGAAGCAACAACTAATCAGTATTGTGGCAGTTGTACTCGATGTATCGATATTTGCCCAACGCAAGCCATTGTAGCTCCCTACCAAGTCGATGCACGACGCTGCATTTCCTATTTGACAATTGAATTAAAAGGTAGCATTCCAGAGGCTTTACGACCTTTGATCGGCAACCGTATCTATGGATGCGATGATTGCCAGTTAGTGTGTCCATGGAACAAGTTTGCACATCTGACCGCAGAAGAAGATTTTCACGTACGCAATGGCTTGGATAATGCTTCATTGGTGGAATTATTTGCCTGGGATCAGCAGACATTTGAAGTAAGATTGGCTGGCAGCCCTATTCGCCGCATCGGTTATTCACAATGGCTACGTAATATCGCGGTTGGTTTAGGTAACGCGCCTTATTCAACTGAAACAGTTAAGGCATTACAAGCTCGGCAAGATGATCCGGCTGCATTAGTGCGAGAGCATGTGCAATGGGCGCTCAAGCAACAAGAAAACAAACAATTATTAGGAAAAAATTCTCGATGAACCAACGATCTATCATTGGAACACCTTTATCACCTTCAGCAACGAAAGTAATGCTATTAGGAAGTGGCGAATTAGGTAAGGAAGTCATCATTGCATTGCAACGCTTGGGTGTGGAAACCATCGCAGTCGACCGTTACGCCAACGCTCCAGGACACCAGGTAGCCCATCGTGCCCATGTTATTAACATGTCTGATGGACAAGCACTGAAAAAACTGATCGAGCAGGAACTACCTCACATTATCGTGCCGGAAATTGAAGCGATTGCAACCGATACCCTGATCGAATTGGAGAAAGAGGGTATAGCCACAGTGATTCCAACAGCACGGGCTGTAAAACTAACCATGAATCGAGAAGGCATTCGTACGCTTGCTGCGGAAACATTGGGCTTATCAACCTCGCCTTATGCATTTGCGAGCAGCCTACAGGAATTACGAACAGCTACTGAGAATCGCATCGGTTACCCTTGTTTTGTCAAACCGGTAATGTCTTCTTCTGGTAAAGGTCAATCACGGATCGATAATGCTGGGCAGATCGAAGCAGCTTGGAATTATGCCGCCAGTGGTGGACGGGTCAATCAAGGGCGCGTGATCGTCGAAGGCATGATTGATTTTGAATATGAAATAACCCAACTCACCGTGCGAGCATTAGATAGCGATGGAGTGGTACAGACCCATTTCTGCGAACCGATCGGACATATTCAAATTCATGGCGATTACGTTGAAAGTTGGCAGCCTCAGGCAATGTCGGCGCTGGCATTACAGCGCGCTCGGGAAATCGCACGCAAGGTTACCGAGGAGCTCGGTGGATTGGGTATTTTCGGTGTGGAATTATTCGTCAGAGGCGATCAGGTTTGGTTCAGTGAAGTCAGTCCTAGACCCCATGATACGGGTATGGTAACGATGTGCAGTCAAAAACAAAACGAGTTTGAATTGCATGCACGTGCCATTTTAGGTTTACCAGTCGATACCACATTATTAAATCCAGGGGCCAGCGCAGTCATTTATGGTCAATTAGAAGCGCAGGGTATTGCGTTTTCCGGCATCGTGAAGGCACTTAATGTACCCCAAACCGATCTGCGATTATTCGGCAAACCAGAATCTTTCCCGCGGCGCCGGATGGGCGTTGCTCTGGCCAATGGCATCGATATAAATCAGGCGCGCGAACGTGCTAAACTGGCAGCCAGTCAGGTAATCCCAATTACATCAGTTAAGTAAAATTATTCTAAATTTCTATAATATAAGTAAGGAAAAATAATGACACTGGAGCAACTCAATAACCAATACAAAATTACCGGTCAATTAGAAATTATCGCGGGTAAAGGCGGATTGCCCATGATTCAGATCAAAAATGCAAAAGCTCAAGCATTGATTTCTATCCATGCAGGGCAAGTGTTGTCATTCAAGCCTGCCAACGAGCCGGAAGA
>ERZ1292625.3361-Hain-H41-01um-R1-3361-length-13162-cov-6_pt1 | contig 13162 bp, 18 predicted proteins | sample MGYA00564400_ERZ1292625 | MGnify/ENA primary metagenome ERZ1292625 (study PRJEB36523, sample SAMEA6512639) | groundwater metagenome | collected 2019-01-08 | study: AquaDiva: Metagenomics assemblies of 32 groundwater samples
TCCGAAATATAGGCGCCGTCAACTCTGTTCCCCAGCGTCTCGTCGAGCCCGAAGAGCCTGTTGATGGCCTCGGCGTAAACGAGTAGCACTTCCTGGCACCGGCGCCAGTCCAGCGTTGAGTGCGCTATGATTATTTGAACGTCGTGTGTGAGGCGCTCATTCCACGGCTTGGGCGTGTACTGCTGGGTTTGCCTCTCGGGCAAGATGCACACATAGGGGAACTGCAGGGCCTTCGGCACGTAGACGCTTATCTCTCGCGCGTCGTCCACCGCCGATAGCGCGGCGCCCACGGTGTTCCAGTCGGCCACCACCTCCGCGCATTTTTTCTTTAGGCGCGACACACCGGGGTCCCCGAGCGTGTTGTAGTCCTCGGTGAGGTAGGACTGTATTTCGAGAAGGCGCGGTAGCACGCTGTCACCTCGGTTTGCGCCCGGCCTGCGTGAGCGCCCAGCGCTTCACGATGGCATTCGCGCCGTCAATCATTTCCTGCGTCACCTGCAGCCACGGCCGAGGGTGCACGCCTATGCCCACCTGGTGCTTGAGCGCGTAGTGCAGGTCCGTCCATTCTCGGCGGTGGTCCTGCACGGGAAACCTCGCGTTCACTCCAAACTCGGCTTTTAATTTCCCTATGCGCGTGATGTTCCCCGCGTTGTTTTCGCCGTCGAGTCCCGCCGCGGCGGTCTTAAGCGCCATGGTGAGATGGAGTATTCTCCTACCGGGCGCTATCCTTTCCTTCCACGCCTTGTAGCCTGGGCTTAGGGGCTTCCACTGGTCGGGCATGCCCTGGGCTTCAAAGCCCTGTAGAATGACGCCGCGGATATACTCCCCGACTTCGCGCAGGGCCTCGCTCTGGTCGCTGTAGCGCTCGGTGAGTTGCTGGACGCGCCGTTGAGCCGTTTCGCTTGAACCGCCCTCGACGCGAACCCTCACCATTGCGGGACGCCCTTCTTGAACACGCTCGAGCCCGCGGGTGGCATGCTGTGCTGGATGACGTCCTGGCGCGTCCCCGCGGGATTGGCAATCCACGGGTTTTCTTCTAGGCGCCGCAATTCCGCCTGATACATTTTCCAGTAGTCGCGCTCGCGCTCTACCTCCATGCCCATGACGCCGTATACCCTGCTCTTGGTGCCCAGGAGGCACACGCGCTTAAGCAGCAGCAGCGCATTGGCGTCCGTCACCGGCAGCACAATGGCGTTGGCGATAAAAATGGCGTCCATTTCGCCGCTGATGTCGGCGATGAACTGCGTGACCTGCGCCGCCGTTGGCCGCGTGGTGGTGTTGAAGACCGTGTTCTGTATCTCGGCCTGCACGTCGGCTATGACGCAATAGGCCGCCACGGGTTACTCCTTGAAGTGCGCGCCGTCGCGGTCGAGGTGGACGTCGCGGATGCCGTCGTCGTCCTCGACTTCGATTTCGTCCGCGCGGCCCTTCGCCGCCAGGGCGTCCGCGTGCTCGCGCTGCCTGTCCTGGAACTCCTGAGCCTTGTATTTGTCTCCCAGGATTTTCACCTGCCCGCGCTTCTCGTAGATTTGCGCGTGCTCCTCGCTCGTGCGCGTGATGGGGAAGCCATCGCGCTTGAGCCAGCACACCCAAACCTCGCGGCTTCCCACGTGGACAGCCGGAGCCTCCGCCGAAGCCGCAGAACCTTTCTTGGCCATGTTGGCCTCCTTTTTTAAGACACTGTTTCGAGCGGCGGCCACTATTAGCCGCCGCCTTGCACCGCTTCAGTAGCTGCCTAGGCGTTGACGGTCTTCACCGACATCTGCCAGAAGCCGTAGCCGGCGTTTCCACGCATCTCGACGCCGAAGTAGATTTTCCGCCAGAAGAACACGTTGGGGCTGTCCGGCTTGTCGAGGGCGACGAAGACGGGGGCCTTGCGGTCCTGGTAGATGAACGGCCGCAGCGGGTAGGTGCTGGCGTTCAGATACCAGTCGTTCACGTCCGTGAGGCGCGGGTCGACAATGATTTTGTCGATTTGGCCTTCCCAGGGGTTGATGACGTCCGGGTTGGCCTGGCCGGCGGTGGTGGTGCTGCGGATGACGCGACGGGCCACGCCCTCGAGGCTGGGGGGGACCACCACGGTGTCGCCGATGAGGCCCATGGGCTCGCCGTAGTCGTCGAGGAAGGACATCATGGCCGCGCGCGACGCCTGCAGGTCGGCAGCGAACTGCGCGTCGGTGACGCCCGTGCCGGTGAGGCTGTTGGCGAAGGTCTGCCCCGTGCGCGCCACGGCGTTGTAGAACGACACGCCGTCGTAGGCGAGGCCGCTGTCGCCGTTCTTGATGAGGTTGCTCACCAGGATGTGCGGGAACTTCACCGCCTGCTGCGAGAGGAACATGCAGCGCGGGCGGATGGCCGACAACTGGTCGTCCTCCACCTCGTTGCGGTCCACCTCGAGGGTGCCCTCCCAATCCTTGTTGATGATTTGGTACTTGTTGTCCTTGAGGGACTTGGCGCTCTTGCGGCCCTTCCACTCGCGGAGTTGCGGGAGGTTCCCCAGCCACGCGTAGTTCTCATACGCGGCGGTGCTGGGGGCGACGGTGAAAAGGTCTTTATACATGAGGTTGCGCGCGATGTTCATTTCGCGCGCAGCCTTTTCGTATTCGGCCTTGACACCCTTGATGAGTAGGGCGGTGTTGACGATCATGGCGGGTTCTCCTGGTGTGGGCTACTCAGCGCGCGCTCTTAGGCGCCGGTGGTGGCCGCGGTGTCGGTGGTGTCGAGGAGGCGCCACTTCTGGCCGTCCTCTTCCTTGTAGTCGATGCAGCGGCCGGCGATGACCTTCTTCACGCTGGCGCCGGTGAGCACGAGGCTGCCGTTGTCGGCCACGTAGAGCAGTTGCCCCACGTCGGTCTGGGCGGCTGCGGCGTCTGGAATCCACAGCTTGCCCGTCTCGTATTCGAGGCGGTCGGTGGCGAGGGTGACAGCGGTGGGGCCGAAGGACGGGCTGTTGTTGCGCAGCGCGACGCCCGCGAAGGTCTTGCCCACGGCGTCGCTGCCGGGCTCGAGGAGGCCGCTGGCCCAGACGAGCAGCGAGCCCTTGTAGATGGTGTTGCCCGCGGCGGCGAGGCCGTCCGCGCGCTCGGTGGCGCCGGCAACGGATTGGTAGAGACGGTCGGCGGTGATGGCCATGAGATTGCTCCTGGTGGTGGCTTTTGGGCTAGGCGTGCTCGGCGCTTACTTCGCCGCGGCCGGCTTGGCGTCGATGCTGCCCTTCTTGATGAACTGCTCGACCTCGTCGTCGCTCCAGCCCATGCGCTTGCCGAGGTCGCGCGCCTGGCGGGCGTCCTCCTCGCTCATCTGCAGCGAGGACGCGGCCTGCGCCGTGCCCTTGGTGGCAAAGAGGGGGTTGGCTGGCATGTCGCTGAGGATGCGCTCGACCTGCTCGGGCGCCGCGTCGTAGTGGGCTTCCCACTTGGCGCGGTCCTTGGGCTGGATGCGGCCCTCGCTCAGCGCGAGTTCCAGAACGTCCTTTTTCTTGGACGTCTTCATGGCGGCCTGGATGCGCGCGTTTTCCTCGCGCAATTCCTTGACCTCGCTCATGAGGATTTCGAAGCCCTTTTCGCTCATGCGCGTGGGCTGCGGGGTCTGCGCGGACTTGTGCTCCTTCGGGGGCTTGCCGGCCTCGTCCTCGACCTTGCCGGCGGCAGCGGGCTCTCGGTCCTCGGCGCCCTTGTCCTTGGCCTCGCTCTCACCGCAGGCCTTGGCGAGTTTCTTGGCGAAGTCCAGGCGCTTGCCGAGACGGGCCTTCATGGCCACGCCGTCGCTTTCGCTCGCCGCGCCTTCCATCTCGTGGTCGACATAGCCCTCAACGAGGATGTCGATGATGGCGTCTTTCTGCTGCGGCGTCAGGCCCGCGCCGTCTTCGCCGACCATGCCTTTGAGTTGTTCGAGGAACTTTTCGAAGTCCATTTTGACCTCTGATAGATTTTTATTTCGGTCGCCGTGCGCCGGTGACGGAATTGTAGTGCCCTTGACGCCCTTCGTCAATCCCCCCGCCTGCGCAGGCTTCGCCGCGGGAGTGACTGGCGTGTCCTTGGCGCTCAATTTCACGTCCGGCAAGTTGTTCATCACCGGCGTGTTGGTGAGCGCCAAGCCGACGAGCACTGGAAAATACGTGTTGCCGTCCAGCGCCTGCACCTTGGCGAGGTCGGCAGAAAAGTAGCGATAGAGCCCCTTCTCCACCTTGTCCTTCCCAGGCTCCGTCCACGTGATGCGCGCCCACAGGCCGTCGTCGCGGGCCTCGAGGTCGGCAATCCAGCCCTGGGCCTCGCCCTTATCGTGGTCGACGTCCACGAAGGGCTCGCGGTTGCCCAGCACCCGGGCGCGCCAGTGCTGGACTATCTGCTCGCAGTAATCCCGCGAAAACTCAATGGCCCCGTATTTCGCTGTTTCGTAGTGCCCCGTGGGGAGGATGAGTTGCCAGTCTCCGCTCGAACTTGCGAGTTTCATACGCGCTATTCCTTGGCGAACACGCCGCCGCTGATGTAGATGTTGATACACCGGCACCGCTCGGTGCCGCCCATGCACTCCGCGTTGGGAACCGCGAAGGCCGGGTCTCCCGGGGCGTGGAACTTTTCGCCCTCGTCGTCCTCGCCCTGGTCCTCGTAGGTCTTGAGGCACACCGCACACAGGTTGGCGTCGAACACCGGCGAGTAGTGGGCGCTCTCGACCATGCCCAACTTGATGGCCTCCGCGGCCTCGGCCTCGCGGCCATCATTCCAGCCCCTGCCGATGGCGCCGCCTACCAGGTCTTCCCACGCGGCGCTCCCCAAGTCCTCCTCCATGTTGTCCTCGAGGTATTTGCGCAGGCGCCAGCCGTCGAGGCCGAGGCGTTTGCCCTCGAGGAAGGTCTCGCTCAGGATGCCCGCCGCCCTGTTCGCCGTGCCCTCAACGCCGAGCATGATTTCGTCGGCGCCTATGCGCATGACGGCCTCGGGGGGCACGGGGTCGCCCTCGGCCAGCGTCATTCCCTGGCGTCCGAGTTCGCGCCGCACCTGCTCGGCGCCAACCACGCGCTGGTCGAGGTAGGCCGCGTGAAGGGCCTCAAAGAGTTCTTTTTTGAGTGGCACCTTCAGGAACGGAATCTTCCGGCCGTCCACCAATTGCTTCACCACCGAGCGAACTTGCATTTCGCGGATGCGCATGACGCTCTGGCGCAGCCCCTGCTCGGCGCTCGACAACTGCATTGCGTATGCCGGAATGTCGATGAAGCGCGCGCAGTATTCGACCTCCTTGGCCGACACCATTCGCGCTGCCAGTTGCTTACCATTGGCGTTGGCGTGGCCACCGCACGCGCACCCCGCGGGATGCCCCTTGGCCCGGCGCTCGCTTAAACCGATGTCGGAACGGCCAGTCTCAGACGAAGACTTTGGGTCTGGAGCGCGCGATACCACCGGCTTCTCTCCGTCCTCGCCCGAGCCGGCCGTTGCCGTCTGTGTCTCGATGTCGCGCTCTGGCAGGTTCATGCTTTTGCGCACCGCGCTCTCGAGGCGCGAGTCGGGAACGATGATACCCGCCGTTGCCAGCGCCGCCAGGGTCTCCGTGGGCAACTTCTCGATGCGCCCAACTTTGAGCGTGGGATACGGGATGTCCCCCCAATTCATGCGCACGCACTCGCGGATAAGGTCCTGCGTGAGGCGACCGCAAATGTAGTCCGCCACCCACTGGATGCTGTCGGTGAAAATCTGCAGGAAGGTCTCGCCCAGGGCGCGGTTGCCGCCCGATGTGGTCCCGAGTTGAGAGAACATGGCCAGCACCGAGCGCGCCATTTCCTCGTTGTGGTAGCGGATGCTGGTGATGATGTCCGTCCCTCCGCCGCTGGCGCCGCCCGGAGTTAGGATTTCCATTTTGTAGCCGAAGGGCAGCACCAGGCCGGTGTTCTCGCCAGCCTGGTAGCGCTCCGTCACCTCGCGCGCGGCGTCCCACTCGACGCTGTTGGGCTTCGCGCCATCCCGTGGCGTGACCATCGGCACGCCCACGCCGTGGCGCTCGTGCTTGATGGCGTCGATTTTTTCCAACTCGTTTTTGACGAACCAGTTTTTATACGCCGGGCGCAGCAGGCTCATGCCAACCCAATTGTCGCCCTCGCGCTCGTTGACGAACATGATGAGTTTTTCAACCGGGATTTTGTAGAGTTTCCCGTTGGAGTCAAGTTGCCAAATCTCGTAGAGGCGCCCTGTCTCCATGGTGGCCATCCAGCGGTAAATCGAGAGCGGGAGGCGCGGCGCCAGGTGGATGGGCATGGCCAGGCCCGACTTGTAGCGGTAGATTTTCTCGAGGTAGGAGAAGCCAAACGGCAGGAAGAGGAGGATGTGGCGCAGTGTGTCCACCCACGAGTCGTTTAGGCCAGTGAGGAGCGCGTCCTCGACGAGGCCCGCGATGCGCTTGTCCACAGGGCTCTCGCTCGCGGGCTCAACAAAATAGTGTGCGCTCAGGATTGGAAGGCAGATGGCCTGCAGGATGCTCTTGATTTGCGAGTCGCCGCGGCGCATCTGGTCGTAGATGAGCAGGCCCTCGCGTTGGCCGTTGTCGAGTTTATTGATTTGCTCGCCGGAGAGCGCGTAGCCCCAATAGCCTGTGTTACCAGGGCGCCCGATGCCCACATAGCGGTCCAGCGGATTGAAGTGCTCCGGCGTTTCCTTGCCGTGCGGGATGTCGATGGGCAGCAGTGCGTTCTGGTAGTGATTCATTCAAGGCCCCTGTATCGGCGCCGCGGGCGGTCCATGAAGTCGGTGCGCGTCTTAATTATACTCACATTTTTGACGGCGAGCGCCCGGCGCTTCATCCAGTAGACCACGAATTGCGACGCGGCGTCCACCTGGTCGTCGTAGCGACCGTTTGGGAACACGATGTGCTCGGCTATGAAGGCGTCACCAATGGGGCCCTCCGGCACCCACACCATGCGGCTCTCGTAGACGGGAGACGCCGCGCTCGCCATTTCGACCTTGCCGCGCCCCTTGGGAACCGCGATGAGGCCGCCCATCTCGTCCCGCAGGTCGTCTATGATGGCAGGCCCGTTTGCCTTGTCCTCGACAAGGTTTGTGTAGCACGCGGGCCAGCGTGAGCGCACTCCGCGAATAGCCTGGCGCGTCTGCACGAAGCCCATGCGCTCCCTCACCACGTCCAGGAGGTAGCAGGCCCTCCCACGCACGCCCCACACCTGGCCGACGACATACGACGAGTCCGCGCGGTCCTTGAACGACAGGTCCCACGAGGCCACCACGTCGTCCCACGCGGGTGGCAGGTCTTTTTCCTGCCAACGGCGGAACCACTCGCGCTTGAATAGCGCGCCCTCTGCCGGCGCCGGCGCCTGGCCATACTGGTTGGCGTAGCCGATGCCGCCGACGCCAACCTTCAGGTCCTCCAGCACCTCGCGCGGAAAGCGCCCGGGCCACAGCAGGCCGCTCTGGTATTTCGCGCGCACGGCCTGCGGCTCCACCGGCCAGTTGCTTTCCGCCGGCAGGATGATGCGCCGGAGTGGACGCCCCGACTTCTCGCTGCGCTCGAAGATGTGCCCAGGAAGGTCGCGCTCGTCAAGGCGCTGGCTGATGACCACGCGCACCCCCACCGCCTGGTTGTTGAGGCGCGAGTAGGCCACGTCGTCCCACCAGCGGGAGGCCTCGGCGAAGGCCGCCTCCGAGGGCTCCGCGGGGTTGATGGGGTCGTCCACAATGAACACGTCGGCCCCCGAGCCCGTGATGCCGCCGCCAGTGCCGGCGCTCTTGCGGATGCCGCCTTTGTTGTTCTCGAACCACGTCTTGGTGTCCTGGTCCTCGCGCAGGCTGAAAACGCGGCCCCACAACTCGCGGTAGTCCGCGCTGAGGATGAGCCTGCGCGTGCGCATGGTGTGGTCGGCGGCCAGCGCCGCGCTGTAGCTGCAGGTGATGAACTTCATGTGCGGCCACCTGGTCCACGCCCAGGCCTGCAGCATGATGGTCGCCAGGTAGGACTTCATGCACCGCGGCGGCACGTTGATAACGATGTCGCCGCCCTTCTTGGGCTCCCCAGCGGCGACGCGCTGCACCTCGTTCTGTAGGACGTCGGCCAGGTATTCCAGGTGCCAGTTCTCACAGAAGCGCGTCTCGCCCTCGAGCACCTCCCAAAAATACTGGACAAAGCGGTAGTAATCGCGCTCGAGCGCCGTGCGCAGGATGCCGCGCGTAGACGCCTGGCGCGTCTTCACCGACGACGCGGCGACGGCAAGGGCTTCCCGGGTGTTTCGCGCTCTCTCCGCTATTTCGTCAGGGCTGCGCTTTGCCATTCTCGCGGCGCTTGCGCGCTATTTCAATTTGCGCGATTGCCGCCAACTCGTCTTCGGTGTAGCCGTCGGCGCGCGGGATATTTATTTCCGCGCGGTCCTTCACCTTGCCCTCGGTGCGCTCGAGCATTATCTCGCTGTCGATGCCGCCCTTGGCGATGGCGCGCCGCATGGTCTGGATGGCCCACACGAGGTCCGACGGGCTGCCCTCGAGTTCCTTGGCGTCCAGAGAGGCACGGAAGGGCATGGCGCGGGCCTCGCGCAGGAGGCTCTTGCTGCTGCGTCGGCCACGAGGGCGGCCAGCACCGGGGAGACCTGGAGCTCCTTTTTTTCGTCTGTATGGGAGGATGTGTTTCGTCTGAGGTCGCTCAGGCTTTTTATTCTCCGCGCTATTCTTGACGCCTTTCTTACTCACTGCCCACCCTCCTCGCGCGCTCGCCGGAATAGATTTCCCAGCGCTTTAGAATGACGTCGCAATACACTGGCGAGAGTTCCATGCCGTAGCCCACGCGTCCAGTTTTTGACGCCGCAATGACGGTGGTGCCGCTTCCCAAGAAGGGGTCCACCACGAGTTCGCCGTCGGCGCTCGAGTTGGCTATGGCGCGCTCGACGAGTTCCACGGGCTTCATCGTGGGGTGCTCGCGCGAGGCCCGGGGGCGCGCGATGTTCCACACCGTCGTCTGGTCGCGCGTGGGGGGCTCGCGGTGCGCCGCCCCGGGCTTCCAGCCGTAGAGAATAGGCTCGTGCTGGTAGTGGTAGTCGCTGCGGCCAAGGACCATGCTGTCCTTGCACCAATTTAGAGTCTGCCGCCACGCCCCGGCGTCGAGCATCCACTGCGAGAACACGATGTGTGGCGGTCCCGCCGGGACCGCTACATACCAGCACCCCCCCCCCCTTGGTGTGCGCGAGGGCCAGCGTGAGCGCGGGAAGAACTGTTTTTCTGATTTCCTCTTCGCCGCCATCGTTTTCTATTTTTCCACTTTTCTGCCTATGGCCGCCATCCCATTTGTCGAGCGCTTTATTTGATTCCAGTCTATCGACGCCGTATGGGGGGTCGGTGAACACCATGTCCGCCATCTTCTTGCCCATGAGAATAGCCCACGACCTTTCGGCGCTGGCGTCGCCGCACAGCAGCCGGTGCTCTCCCAGGGCCCACAACTCGCCGGGCCACACGCGCGTGGGCGCCTTCTCGGGGACGGCGTTCTCGCGCTCGAGTTCCTTTTGAGTCTCGGGCGACATTTTCTTTATTTCGGACGCGCTGAAGCCCAGCATCTCGCAGTCCACGCCCTGCATGCGCAATTCACTTATTTCGACTCCCAGGAGTTGCACGTCCCATGCAGACTTTTCGTTTAGGCGGTTGTCGGCCAGGCGGTAGGCGCGTGCCTTGTCCTCGCTGATGTTCGCCACGTGCACGGGCACCGTCTTGAGCCCCAGGCTCTTCGCGGCCTTCCACCGCGTGTGGCCCACGATGATGACGTCGTGGGCGTCGACGACGATGGGCTGCCTGAAGCCGAAGGCCTTGATGCTCTCGGCCACGCCTGGGACAGCCCTGTCGTTCTTGCGCGGGTTCTTCGCGTAGGGCTTAAGGCGCTCGATGGGCCACTGTTCGACCTTCATTTTTTGGTCCTCCACGGGTTGCACATGGCGTTCCACTTTTCGTAGCACGCCAGGCGCAGCAGGTAGTATCCGGTGTGGCGGCCACACTGCGGGCAGCGCAGGCGCCACTTGTGGCCCACGCGGTTGACCACCTCTTCCTCAACGGCGCGAGAGCCGCACGCGCAAGCCGACAGCGTTGGGAGCCTCATGTGGGGACACCCACCGGCAATCCCACGGCCTGGCTGTCGACGCCTATGGTGGCCGCCCCGGTGTTGCCCACGCGGTAGGCCCTGCAGGTGACCACGCCCTGATGGGCAGATGCTAGGTGTCGGCAGGCACTGATGAGAAGCGCGCGCTCCTCCGCGGCGTCGCCATCCACGGGAGTGGCCGGCTTCACAACGCGCAGGTCATTGTGTGGCCCGAGCACGAGCCACCCCCATGCCTGCGGTATCTCGCAGCCTTCCACGTGCAGGTCGCTCGGAGTGAGGTAGTAGCGGAGGCCCGCCATGCCCTTGCCTATGCGCTCGCGCTTCTCGCGGTCGGCGGCGAAGTCCGAGCGCGAGGCCTTGCACTCAACGAGAAGACACTCCCATTCCACGCCGCGAGGGCTCTGGCGGCTGCGCCAGCCAATGGCGTCTGGTATTTCCGCGCCATTGCCCGTCTTGGCCTCGGTGAGAACCACCACGCACTTCTGGCTCCACAGAAAATCGCGCGCCACGCCGACAAGTATTTCGTGCACGGTCACAACGCAATTATAAGCAATTTTTGACAAAAAAGCCCGCCGGTTAGGGCGGGCTCTCCTGGGAGGCCTTTTGTGCCTGGGCTATTGCGCGAGGCGCACTTCGGTGGCGAAGGCGTAGCCAACGCCGCCCTTGAACTTCACCTTTACCCAGCGCGGCCAGTAGTCGACTACTTTCGCGGTCTCTTCGCGCCAGAGCGCGCCGTTGACGGTAGTGTAGTCATTCGGCTGCGAGGCCAGCGCCACGCCGTTGCGGCCTTCGGTGCTTGGGTCACAGATGGCACTGTCGCCTGTCACGCTGAGCAGTTCCACCCACGCCCAGCCGCTGGCTGCCTTGGCCTGCAGCTTGACAAACGGGCTGTAGACGGCCTCCACGGTGAGGACTTCGCCAGGGCTTGCCCAGCCGAGGATAGCCCCTACCTGGGAGGTGCGGGCGTCCACCGAGGCATAGACCTGGGTGGTGTTGACCACCGTGGCCGTCTTGTAGGCGGGCCCGGTGAACTTCTGCAGGTCCGCTGCGTAGGCGAAGGCTGCCAGCACGAGAGTGAGTAAGAGGATGCGCTTCATGTTTTCTCCTTGTTTGAAATTGAAGCCCTATTTTTTTGCCACCACGCGGTCATACCTGGCCTGCATTTCGCGCAGCACGCGCACAAAGAGTGCGTTGCCCACGTTGTAGACCCCGAAATTCGCGGCGTGAAGCCATATCCAATTATAGCGATGGAGGCCGTGGGTTGCAAGGTTGGAGCTGTAGACCACCCCGATGTCCTTTACGGGGACGCCCATTCCGGGCCGCCATTCGTTTGCCAGTTCGCGCATGCGCTCGAGGGCATAGCGCACCTGGTTGCTGTAGCCCCAAAACTGATTGGCGTGCGTTCCGAAACCGTAGGAGAAGCAGCGCTCGATGCGCTGCGCGTAGTTCCAGCCGTCGAGGTTCACGACGACGCCCTGCTCGGTCTGCATGCGCGCGAGGGCCCACAGGATGTCCACATTGTAGGCCGCGCAATTCGACTGCAGCCACTCGACCTGGGCGTGTGTGAGGCGGTTCCCGGGATACGAGTGCAGCAGGAGCCACACGCTTCGGGAGTGTTCCACGTGGAACACGAAGTCCGAGTCGGCCACGACGCGCGAGAGGTCGAGCGCCACGGCGTGGACAAGTAGCGCAAAGAGTGGCAAGAGTTTCATGTCCTGCCCTCACGCGCGCCGCCATTCCACCTGGCGTATTCCGTGGCGTTCTTGAAATAGCCGAGGCGGATGAAGTGCCTCATGGCGCGCTCGAGGGCCCAATTCTTGTTGTCCTCGGCAAGCGTGTGGCACCCAACCTTGCACATGCCGAGGCCGTCCACCCATCTCACGGTAGCGCCGTTGCACACCGCAACGCCGTTGCGCAAGTCGTGGCGGCTCGCTGGGTTTCCCCTGGTGATGAGGTGGTGGCCGCAAAGGTATTCCCTACGCGACTCCCCGCAGTATATGCACTGGCCGTCGCGGTCAACCACCTGGCGCTGGAAGTCGGCGTCGGCAGCGCGGTCAGCGCTCATGGGCCGATGCTCCACACGAAGACTATGGCAAGCGCCGTCATGCCGGCCTCGACTAGGATGCCAATGATGGAGGCGACGACCTTGCCCTCACGGTGTCCATCATCCAGGTTGTTGAGGCGGTTGATGAGCACGACGAGGAACATTAGGGATATGAACACCGTCAGGTAGGTCCTCATTTTAGGCGCTCCTCTTTTTTGTAAAAACGCTTTGCGCGCTCCCAAAACTTCCTGAAGGCCCCGCGTGGTATGCGCGCGCGCCCCACCTCCTCGAGGAGGTCGCTATACCGCGGTGGCTCCATTTCAATCTCGATGATGGCGGCGCGCATGGCCGCGATGTTGCGGCGGCTCAGGCCGCGGCGAAGAGGCGGTAGCGGTGGCGGTGGCGTTCTGCACACGCGCTATCTCCTGGGCGTCCAATAGACGCAGGCCTTGGACCACGATTGGCACGGACGCCGAACAGGCGCAGTTTTTGGCACGTCGGGCTCGCTGCGTAGGCTTACGCACGTGGTGCACGTGGCGCCATGAGGCCCCTCTCCTCTGGTGTCGTCCGCCTTGGCGTTGCGCGAAATGCAGAAGCACTGCACATCCGGCTTGTGCTTCTTGGCGTATTCCGCCAGCGTCTGCGGCGCGCTCACAGGCCACCCTCGTGGCGCTCGCGCCGAAGTTCGCGGCTTCGCATTTCCTGGTAGACGCGCTGGATGTCCAGGCGCCACGCGTCGGCCATGAGGCCCACGATGCGCTGCTGGCCCTCGAATTGCCTTTTGCGAACCTCCTGGCGCCTGGCAAAGGCCACACCATCGGCATTGGCCGGAGGCTCGGCGTCGGCTAGGTTGCGCATGTAGCGCGCCTTCTCGATTTCGCCCTCGAGGACGCTCTGCCTGCGCCGGCACTCGCCGCACGCCAGGGTGAGGCCGGTTCGGACTTCCTCCCACTCGTATTCCACTGGGTCCCACTTGCGCGAGTCGGGCCCCATGTAGATGGCGATAGGGTGTCCGCAATTGCCGCACACCCTCCCGCTGTCTGCGTAGTTGGC
>ERZ1292625.3364-Hain-H41-01um-R1-3364-length-13157-cov-8_pt1 | contig 13157 bp, 30 predicted proteins | sample MGYA00564400_ERZ1292625 | MGnify/ENA primary metagenome ERZ1292625 (study PRJEB36523, sample SAMEA6512639) | groundwater metagenome | collected 2019-01-08 | study: AquaDiva: Metagenomics assemblies of 32 groundwater samples
AAGGCGTGTGGGTGTTGGTCGATCGTGGAGGAGGGGTGGTGGGAGCGGTGGTGCGGGATGAGTGAGTTGGAGAGGGCGGTGAGCGAGGTGAGAGGAGGACAACGTGAATGTGCAGGATGTGGTGACGGTGATCGAGGGGGCGGTGGTGGTGGGAGCGGTGGTGGGATGGGGGGCGACGAAGGTGTATTTGTGGGGGGCGCGGACGGGGGCGGAGGAGGTGCTGAGGGCGGTGATCGTCAAGGAGGCGGAGTACGAGGCGCGAAAACGCGCACATGGTGTGAAGGAGAGGGAGGGGGTGCCGCTCGTCGGGTGGATTGCGGTGGTGGCGCAGGCGAACGACCCCGACCACGCACCCAAGGAGGAGGCGGAGCCGTCACGTGAGATGAGTGTGCAGGAGGCGGCGGAGGCGGTGGTGCGGGAGCAACAGGTGAGGGTGTTGGAGGAGATGTGGGGACGGGAGGCGAAAGGAGAGGTGTGATGGCGCTCTACGACGAACGAGAACAGATAGGGGTGGGAAGAGAGGTGGGGTTGGTGGGGGTGGGGGTGGTGTGCGGGATGCTCATCATGTGGGGGATGCAGGAGGTGCCGCCGCCGACCGACACGCCGTGTGAGACCACAGAGGTGAGCGAAGGTGAAGACGGGGAGCGGGTGGAGGCGGTGTGTGGCACGGACACAGATTGTGAGGAGTGGGAGTGGCGGCAAGAGCAGGAGCGGAAGTGGCGGGAGGCGCAGCGGCAGAAGGGTGAGCGGATGCGGGATGAGGTGGAGATATGACACACGTGATCACGCACGGAGAGGTGAGTGAGCAGGTCGCCACGCGCATCAGTAAGCGGGTGGTGTGGTCGTCGCAGCAGGAGGTGGTGAAGGCGTGGGTGGCGTGGGTGGAGTGGAGGGAGGGGATGAGCGAGGGACGGTGCCGGACATGGGGTGAGTGGCAGGCGCTCAGGTATGAGAAGGAGAAGTTGTGGACGACCGATGCGGGGGTGGAGGGGGAGTTGGCGCAGATCGTAAAGGGGGCGCACGGAGAGGACGTGGTGATGGTGAAGGTGCAAGTGGGGCAGGCGAATGAAGCACGGCAGCGGCTTGTCGTGCATCACGTGCGGTGGCGGAGGGAGGTGGGGTTGAGTCAGTTGGAGGTGGTGGTGGTGCCGGTCTTCGGGGATGCGGTCGAGACGAGGCGGTGGCGGGGAGAGCAGATCGAGCTGATGAGAGGGAAATGGATGAAGGCGAGGGCGAGGTATCAGAGAGTGGAGTGGGTGAGGGGGGCGGAGCGGCAGCATGAGGAGCGAGCGCGGTATGAGAAGGTGATGGGGTTGGGAGTGACGCCGCAGGAGGGGTGGGTGAAGGCGGCAGTGGTGGAGGCGCGACTCGCGGGAGAACGATGATGGCGCTCACACATTGGGAGCGGAGGGGGGAGGCGATCATCCCAGGCACGGAAGAGATGACGCGGGATGAGGCGGCCGCACGTGGGGCGCTCATGCTGACGGTGGCGTATGCGAGAGCGCAGCACGGGAGGCTGGAGGCGGAGAGCGATCGATATCTGCAGATGGAGCGGACGTGGCAGGCGAGGTGGGGGTTAGAGTGGCGGGAGGTGGCGGAGAAGTGTGAGGAGGAGGTGGCGGCGTGGGTGATGGAGCGGAGGTTGGACGGGGCAGGGGAGCAGGTGGGAGTGGAGGGGTTGTTGAAGCGGTCATAACCTGGAGCGCCGCGAGCGCGGCAGAAAGCGGAGGCGAGGATGCAGGAGTTGAAGCCGAGTGACGTGATGAGAGTGCTGGAGGGGGTGATCGGGGTGCGGAAACCTATTCTCATTGCGGGCGCGCCTGGGGTGGGGAAGAGTGATCTGGTGGCGCAGGCGGCGGCGCGCCGGGGGCATGAGTTGATCATCTCACACCCGGTGGTGAGCGACCCGACCGATTTTAAAGGAATGCCCTTTCCGGTGATCGAGAAGGGAGTGGCGGAGTTCCTGCCATTTGGGGATCTCGCTCAGGTGTTGGGGTGTACGCGGCCGACGGTGTGGTTTTTGGACGATATCGGGCAGGCGCCGGCGGCCGTGCAAGCGGCCCTCATGCAACCGATGCTCGCGAGAGCGATCAACGGGAAGCAGATTCCGGAGTGTGTGACGATGATCGGGGCGACGAACCGACGGCAGGATCGGGCGGGGGTGAGCGGGCTGCTCGAACCTGTTAAAAGTCGGTTTCTCAGCATTCTGCACATGAAGGCGGACCTCAACGATTGGAAGACGTGGGCGTATGCGAATGAGGTGCATGAGGCGGTGATTGCCTTTTTGACGTTCAGGAGTGAGTTGTTGCATCAGTTCGTGGCGACGGCGGACCTCACGAACTCACCCTGCCCGCGGACGTGGGGACATGCGAGTACGGTGTTGAAGATGGGGTTGGGGGCGGAGGTCGAGCAGGTGGTGTTGGCGGGGGCGGTGGGCGAGGGGGCGGCGAGTGAGTTGAGTGCGTACGCGAAGATGTATCGGGAGTTGCCGGATCTGGATGAGGTACTCAAGAAGCCGGAGAAGGCGACGATATTTGGTGAGAAGGATGCGCATGTGCAATGGGCGATGTGTGTGGGGTTGGCGAGTCGGACGACCGAGAAAAACTTCCCGGCGATTGTGACGTATGCGGAGCGGTTGGTGGAGAAGAACAAGGGGGAGTTTGCGGTGGTGCTTGTGCGGGATGCGCTCAGGAAGGAGCGGAAGGTGGCGAAGACGCCCGCGTTTGTGAAGCTTGGGAATGGGCCGTTCGGGGATGTGGTGAATGGGGTGGAGGAGTAGGAGCGAGATGAGCCTCAAGCAATCCAGACCCAGCGAGAGCGCGCGATATGTGGCGTGGGCGTGGAAGGACGACCTGAAGGATAAGGTGGGGTGGTGTTGCCGCAATCCGATGTGTGTGCTGGAGGTGCGCCTCACGCGGGTGCACGTGCAGCAAGTGTGGCGCGCGCGCAATGACTGGTGGGATGAGACCGATCACTGCACGGTGTGTCGAGCGATCATCAATTGGCCGGGCGAGGTGCGGGTGGAGGTCCTTCCTTGAAGAGCCGGTGAGCGGCGAAACCCTCACCTCCTGCGCGAGAAGCGGGGCGGGGGGTGGGGGTCGGGAGGTACATGATGATCAGATCGACGAGAGAGCAGGTGAGGAACGAGAACGAGAAGAGGATGGTGGGATGGTTTGTGACGATGGATGGCGACGTCAGGTGGCTGTGTGCGCGGAACGCGTGTGAGGTCGCTGGAAGGATGATCGGGAGCGATCTTGTTGGGGTGTGGCAGCCGAGAGAGTTGTGGCATGACCACGCGAGCATGTGTGCGGTGTGTGGGAGGTGGGTACAGTGGGACGAGGGGCGGGCACAGCTGACGAAGGAGAAAGAGGAGACACGATGACCAGAGCGGTCAAGAAGAGTGCCGGGCACGTGGCGTGGTGGTTGGGCGAGGATCCGGCCTTCAGAGGCACGTCTCGCACCTGGTGTTGTCCGCGGAAGGCCTGCGTCATGGTGATGAGATTAGAGGGGGTGCGCATGCGGAAGTCGATCAGGACAGGCCAAAAAGATTGGTATTTGTGTCAATCGAAGTGTGCGGTGTGCGCGCGATGGCTTGGGTGGCCGATGGAGAATGAGGCGTGATGTGCACACTTGATGCGTATATGAAGTCGTTGGTGCTGTGCGGGAGGATGCAGGAGTGGAATGCCGCGCTCAGTGTGTATTATCGAGCGCTGGAGCAGTTCGGGAAGGATGTGGTGAACAGAGCGTATTACCAGTTGCCGTCCGAACAACATGTGTTCGCCAGCGAGCTGTATACCCAATGGTTAGAACAACGTGAGGGAGATGTCTATCTCAGAAAGCTTCGACGTGAGGTAGAGGAGGAGAGGGAGGTGACTGATGACCCCACAAGAATGTGATGAGAAGTGGCCGGAGTTGAAGGTGGCGAGGATGGCGGCGAGGTTCGGGGTGTGGGAGGAGGTCGTGCGCATTTATAACCGGATCTGGTGGTGGGATCGGACGTGTGTGGGGACGGGGTTGTTTGAGGATCCGGCGTATGAGGAGTGGATGAGGCAGAGTCAAGCGGTGCGGAAACAGATCATGGAGGAGCTCGCGGAGGAACGAGCACGCGAGCAGCGAACAGTACCACACACCACAAAGAAGACGAAGAAGAAGGAGGGACGATGAGTACAGCGATGACGGTGACAGACCCACAGAAGGCGATGAGTGCGCAAGCCGGCCCCGCGTGGAACAAGATGCAACGGGCGAGAGTGAAGTTGGTGCTTGATCAGCCGTTCTTCGGGATGCTGGTACTGAGCCAGTTGCGGTTCGTGCTGAGGGAGGACCTGCCCGCGCCGATGGCCACTGATGGGAAGTGTGTGTACTTCCGGAGTGCGGAGGTGGTGAAGTGGTCGATGAACGAGGTGTGTGCGGTGATTTGTCATGAGGTGCTGCATGCGGCGAACGGGCATGTGTGGCGGAGAGATGAACGGGAGAAGATGAAGTGGAATATGGCGTGTGATTATGCGATCAACACAGTGATCGAGGAGTGCGGCATGACCCTCCCGCAAGAGGCGCTGCTGAATGCGGCGTACAGCGGAAAGAGTGCGGAGGCGATTTATCGGCTCCTGCCAAACACCTCCAGCAAGAAGTCGGGAGGGTGGGAGGATTTGCTGGAGGGAGCGACAGGCGAGGACGGGAAGCCGCTCACGGAGGCGCAGAAAGAGGCGGAGGTGCGAGGGTGGCAGCAGGCGGTCCAGCAGGCGGTGATGGCGAGCAAGATGCAAGGGAAGGTGCCGGCGGGATTGGAACGGATGTGCGGGGAGGTGCTGAAGCCCAAGTGTGATTGGAAGGCGCTGTTGGCGAGATTCGTGCAGAACAGCACGAAGAGCGATTACAGCTGGAAGCGATTGAATAGGAGGTATCTCGCGGCGGGGTTGTGGTTACCAAGCTTGTGGAGCGAGAGCACGCGACCGATCGTCGTCGCGATTGATACCAGTGGGAGTGTGGGGGAGGAGGAGTTGAAGGTGTTTGTGGCGGAGTTGAATGGGATTGTGAATGAGGCGAAGCCGGAGAGGGTGTATGTGGTGTGGGCGGATGCGGCAGTGGCGGGGGTGCAGGTGTTCGAGCAGGGGGAGGAGTTGGTGCTGGAGGCGAAGGGCGGAGGAGGGACGGATTTTAGGCCGGTGTTTGAGTGGGTCCGCACCTGTGAGGAAGATGTAGCCTGTGTGGTGTATTTGACGGACATGTACGGGACGTTTCCGGAGGTGGCGCCTGAGGTGCCGGTGATGTGGGTGGCGGTGAGTGAGGTGGTGGGGCCGTTCGGAGAGACGATTCGGCTTGAGGCGTAGAGGGGAAGGGAGGTGAGAGGTGAGTGAGAGTCAATGGGAGACAAAGGTCAGTGATCAATATCACCTCATGAGGAGGATGTTGGGGTGTGCGGTGAGTGGTGGGCCGGTGAGGGAGCATCGGGAGGAGTTTGAGTGGTGTGCGAGCGCGTGGTGCTTGGTGAAGGTGTGTGAGCAGTGTGCGGGGGCGGTGGGGATGTGGACAGATCCCGAGAAGAAGGGGGCGAGTTCGATGTGGACGCGGCGGAGGATGTGGTGCGAGGCGCATGCGGGGGAGTGTCTGCGACCGGAGGGGGAGGTGAAGGATGTGGATGAGAGCGGTGTGGACGAACGAGATGCAGAAGGAGCGACGCGTGAGAAAGCCTGAAGGGTGGACGAGAGAGGAAACGGAGACGAAGAGCGCAGAGAGAGCACATGTGGGCTTTCACAGCATCGCGATCGAACGAAGAGTCGTGGAATGGGCGGAGCGGGTACGGTTAGTGCGCTATTGGGAACGATACGGACCGCAGCGGCCGCTGTTGTTCACAACGTCGAGTGAGGTGGGGGCGAGTGTGTGGGTGGCGGAGAACAAAGTCAGCGCACAGCACAGATTCAAGGTGTATTCGAACAATCCATACCTCGTCGCGTACCAAGTGAACCAGCAGACCGGGGAGTGGACGCATACGCGGCAGAGGGTGGTGTACCCAGGGGCGATTGTCGAGGTGCTGGAGAAGGGGGATAAGCGAGTGGTGAAGGCGTGGCGGTGGGTGCTGGCGAAGCGGCTGACTGGTGGGGAAGGGAGGTGAGGATGGAGATGTGTAGTGGCGATCGTCACCACCCGCATTCGGAGGTGGTGTACGAGGGCGGAGAGTGTCCGGTGTGTGAGATGACAGAGGAGAAGCGAGAGGCGGAGAAGAGGGCAGAGGAGGCGGAGGTAGAATGCGAGGCGTTGAAGGAGCAGGTGGAGGAGGCGAAGGCGGAGCTAGAGAGTTATCAGAGTGATCTGAGGGCGGCGGTGCGGGGGGCGCGGGAGGCGCAGGAGGTGGTGGATGAGGGTGGATGAGGAGAGAGCGAAGAAGGTGGCGCAGCGGTTGCTGCCGTGCGGCGATCACACGAAAGATGGGGATTGGCTGTGGAATCATCAGAAGCAGCAGTGTACGGGACGGACGAATGACGAGAGGTGTGAGGTGAAGGTGTGCTGGGAGTGCGCGGGAGGGGTGCAGGAGAAGCCGTATGCGCCGGTGAAGGATCCTGGAGTGCCGATCGCGATGTTCTGTGTGCGGTGTCAGGCGGAGGGGCGAGGAACATGCCCGTAGACGCACACAGTTGCCCCAGGAACGATTAGAAGCGGTAAGAGAGGGGTGAGGGAGGGGGCATGATTGAGAAGATGAACACACGCAGTCTCCGGAAGCTGAAGGAGGAAGAGCGAGAGCGGGCGAGGTGGTGGCCGATGAAGACGGTGGTGGTGGAGTGGTATGGGGGGTGTGGGGGGTGCAGGACGAAGGAGGTGACGGAGGTGTTGGTGGCGGCATTCACGGAGGTGCGAGATCCGCAGGTGAGCCTTCTGAAGTCAGGGAGGAAACGGTTGTTGGGGGCGGAGGCGTATGCGGGGTTATATCGGTGGGTGGTGGATCATGAGTTTCCGCCTTCTCATGGGGTGTGGTGTTGGAGGTGCTTCAAGGAGGAGGCGAAGAGGTGGAGGAGGGTGGCCAAAAGGTAACAGAGGGCGGAAAAGGGGTGACAATTTTTGGTCTTGTGTGGTGGCGAGGGGGAGGACCACAACCTGTGGGGGGTCGGAGAGGGTCATTGAGGAGGAGGGTGCGAAAAAAGGGAGGTGAGGAGGAAAAGTGACTACTATAGGTGGTGAATAAGTGAAAGTTAAGGGGGGTAATAAATAGATATGTTGATGATTTTGTTCAAAAAAGAAGTCGGCCTCATCCCCCCCACCCTGCGCGGGGGGGTGAGGTGTGGATATATAAGAAAAAAATATAGATCTATGTATTTTCGCGCGAGGCCCACACCCCGCAGGGGGTGGGGGGGATGAGGGCAGGTAGAAATTTGAATAATATCATAAAGATATCTACTTAAAGGTGGGGGGTAAACGAGACTTTTCGCTATTAGTAGTGGGGGGTTTTTGGAAATGAGGGGTGAAAACAGCACCCTAAGGGGGGTGAGGGGGAGCGTGACTACTATAGGTGGTGAAAAAGAGAAGGTGACGAATGTGGACGGGAAGGGCTGGAGTGATTCTGAATTGAATGAGATGTGGCGAATAGCGAATATTGAGAGACGATTAAGGCCGGAAGTGTACGAAGCGGATCACGAATGGGTCAAACGGCATCAGGTGTGGTGGTTTACGGATTGGTTGTGCGGGATGAGGCGGGAAGAGGCAGCGACGGTACGGTGGTATGTAGTGAAGGATCGGGTGAGGACGTGGGCGATCAGGACAGGAAGGAATCTGACATGACGCAGCTACAACAACAGGAGACGGAGAAGGTGGGTGACGGTACGTGGGTGCGGATGATCGATGAGGGGTTGGTGCGGCGGGCGCTCATGATGACGGAGGAGGAGAAAGAGGTGGAGTGGAAGGCGGCGCAGTTGCATGCGAGATTGACGAGTTGGCCAATGGTGCAAGCGAAGGCGAGGAGGTTGGGAGAGGAGATTACGTGGGAAGAGTGGGTGCGGGAGAATGATGAGCGATTGTTGACGGATTGGTTGTTGGGGGATTGGGAGCATATAGTGAGCACGCCACGGTGGCATGAGGTGAGGGCGAAGGTGGCGGACCGGCCATACTTCCACATCGATCCGGTGCTCATGGCGTTGGGGTGAAAGCCAAGGGGGAAGGATTATGCGATGTGGAATGTGGTGAGGAGGTGGATGTGTGGGAGAGGGGCGAGTGAGCGTACAGCACCCATACAGGAAGAAGGGCATGATGAGTGAGGAGGGTGAGGAGGAAGAGGAGTTATGGGAGAAGTGGCGGGCGTGGATGATAGCGAAGAGGTTGGGAGAGGTGAAGAAGTGCCAGCATACGAGGAGGCGATCGGGGCAGTTTACGGATTGGATGCTAGGGGCGGAGGAGAGGAGTGTGACGTCGAGGGAGTGGGCGGCACTCCATCAGACGGTGAAGAAGATGATGGAGGAGCGGGGGGTGGTGGATCAGACCGAGCCGGCGGAGTGGTGAGAGTAAGTGCGGAGGAGGTGTGGAAGGTGGCGGTGATGTGGGCGAGGTTGAATCCGAAGGAGAGCCAGTGGGGGGTGGCGGAGGACGGGAAGTGTGATTTTTTAATTACGGCGGTTATTCAGGCGTTGGGGTGGGATGACGGGTGGAAACAGTGGACGCGAGTGGATCTCCACAACATCCTTTATAGGAGATTGTACCCAATACACGCACAAGGAGGAGGAACGCGATGATTCATGGGCAATGGACGGAAGGTGGGCGGATTTATCTCGATAACACGATTCTTGCGAGCGAAGCGAAGTGTCAGACGGCGGCGACGATCCGGCACATTTATGAGCGGGCGGTGGTGGATGAGAGTGTGACGTTGGTCAGTGGGCAGGCGATACATAAGGCGATGGAGCGGTACTTCAAAGGGGGAAGTGCGGCGGAGGCGATGTGGGAGTACGAGGGGTTCTACAGGCCGTACTGGGAGCGGGCGAGCAAGCAGGAAGAGGTCATTCGCATGCTGGGAGGTGATGAGAAGGTGGCGAATGACCGCCGGAGCTTTGAGAATGTGAGGTTGATTCTGCAGCAGTGGTTCAGCACGCATCCACAGCATGCGATTCCGTTCCAGGTCGATGTGACGAGTGTGGAGGAGGGGTTTGAGGTGCCGCTCATCCCCGAAGAGGGGGTGTGGTATGCCGGCACGCCGGATATCGGGAAAGTGACGATGGAAGGCGGGACGGTGTGGGCGGTCGATCACAAGTCGACGGGACGAATGACGTCCGAGTGGCGGAGGGGGTTCAGGACGAGCGGGCAGGTGAGTGGGTACTTATGGGGACTGCAGCAGGTGAAGGGGTGCGCGTATACGGGGATGTTTGTGAATGCGGTGGAGGTGGTGCGGGTGCCGCAAAGCAGCAGGAAGTGCGCCGATCACGCGACGCCGTATAGTGAATGTGGGGTGTTGCACCTCCAAAGTGATCTCTTTCCGGTGCAGCGGACGCAGGAGGAGATCGAGCGGTGGAAGAAGAATGCGATGGGGCTCGCGAGGCAGTATGTGAAGAGGTTGAATGAGATTCAGGATCACCCCGAACGTTCGGTGACGGAGGTGCTGGCGGAGGTGAGTCAGCATGGGAAGCTCACGGGAGGGTGTGCGTACTGTAGTCATGAGGATTTTTGTGGGAGCGGGCAGAGTGAGTGGTTGTTGGAGGCGAAGTATGTGAAGAAGAGTTGGGATCCGGCGACGCGGGGGGAGAGGGTGGAGGAAGGAGGGGGGCATGAAGGGGGATCGGTTTGAGCAGATAGTGGAGAAGCAAACACGTCACGACGATTGGGGTATTGCGGTCGTAAGTGCAGACCAAGTGCTCGCGCTCCTCCGCAAGGAACACGCGGCGGTCAAGCGGATGGTGGAGAAGCGCCTCGTCCCTATTGTGCCGACAAATTGGCTAGATCCCTTGCTCACTGGGCCGGAGAGTCCGATTGGCATAGGCAAAAAGATCACACCGGACAGCATTGAGAAATTGTTGCTGGTCATTGCCGAGCGGCATAACCAACAAGGTAGAGACATCCTCGCGGCGCTGGACCGTCGAGCGAAGGGAGGGACGAAGTGATTTCACGTAGACAATTTATGAAGGTCAGTACAGGGACCGTCAACGCGATTACCGTGGCATGGCAAGTGATGGCCTGTGGCCTCCTCATCAAGCCGGTGCAGCCATGACGGACGCACAGGAGCGGGCGAAGGCGGTAGCTGAGCAGGTCGAAGAACTTCGTGTGATGGACCATGAAGGCACGACGCTCAACAAGCGAGAGATTGAAGCAATGCTAGCCGATCAACTGGCTCAGGTGGAAGCGGAGACGTGGGAGCAGGCGGCGAAGGTTACACGGGAAATGGCAGACCTGCACAGAAAAGTAGGCAATTACGAGAAGTCGGCAGCCTTGTACGCAATGGCTGAAGCGTTTGATGTGCGATACCAGCAGGCCCAACGGGCCAAGGAGGGGAAGGGATGAACGACCCATTAAAACCATCGGTTGCGTTACTCGTCAAACTGGGCAGTCTCGTCGTGCATTTTGAGGAGTTTCATTCTAAGAGTGGGCACGACTTTGACCTTCACGCCCTGGAAACATTACAGGCCGATCCTGAAGTGCAGCACTGGTTTTCCGCAATGACAAAGATGGCACTTCTGCCGGTGAAGCGATGACAGGCTGGACCCTGCGCCCACCCACGACACCAGGGCGGTATGACTACCGCGAGTTGCCGACTGAGCCGATCAAGACGTTCGACGTAGTAGAAGTGGACGGGGAGATGATGGCCGAACTGCCGAATGTGTGGATGTTTCTGCGAGAGCTGGATGGGGAGTGGCGGCGGGTGGTGAGTGAGAGGCAACGGGAGCGATTGGAACTGAAAGGGAGGGCGTGACGAGCGAACGCAATCGAGGCACGTATCGGTATCGGGTCTACGTGTGGGCATATCGACGAACGAAGTTTTGGACGCAAAGCCAAATTGACCATGCGAAGCAGAGCGCGACGCAGCTGAGAGAGGAGCTAGGATGGGGATCATGAGCGAACTCAGCCGAGAGCAGGTGGAGGAACAATGTCAAAACGTAGTCTATGCGTCGAATGGAGATGAAGGCACCCATGCGGCCATGAACCAAATCCAGTATACCGACGCCGCGCTCCGTGCCCAGCTAGAGGCGAGTGAACAAGAATGTACCTCCTGGCGCACGGTGCTGAACCATGAGCGGGAGGCGGCACAGAAGAAGCTGGAGGCGATGACGCAGGAGCGGGATGAATACAAGGAAATGGCGGATTGGTACGGCAATCTGGTGCGTCGCGCCAAGATCGGAACGAAAGCCATACCATCATTGCGGGCTTACGTTGAACAGATTGAGCAGCAACTCACCGCCAGCGAGGCTGAGGTGTTACGACTATCGGTATTCCATGAGGATGATGAACCATCATGGCGGCATCGAGCGGAGAATGTAGAGAAGCAGCTCGCCGCCAGCGATATTCGCATTAAGGAATTAGAAAATGACTGTCAAAGACTTCGAGCGGTTTCACAAAAAGATTAGGTTTACAGAGTCTTGCTGGGAATGGACAGGTGGAAAGCGCCGTCGTGGATACGGCCAATTCTCCATCGGGAATCGGGATTTGTGTGCCCACCGAGTCGCATGGATGTTCGCCAATCTAGATACGCCTCCTTCGATCTTGCAGGTCTGTCATAAGTGCGACAACCCAAAATGCGTGCGGCCTGACCATCTCTTTCTTGGTACGAAGTCGGACAATATGCGAGACGCCGTTGCCAAAGGAAGACTGGCCGCCCAAAACAAAATGATCTGTAAGCATGGGCATCCATACACTTCTGAAAATACCGCGCTGGATTGGAGGGGGAGACGTTACTGCATCTCTTGTAAATTGCTCAAGAATAAACGTGATTGGCAGAAGCAAAAGGAGCGAGAGCACAAATGAATCTTGACGAAGCTCTACAGCGGGTGAAGGAGTTGGAGGAAGAGTCTAGGCAATGGGAAAAGGCTAGCCTTGTGAAGTTATTACGAGAGCGCGACCAGCTCCAGGCTACCGTCACGGCGCAGCAGGAGAAGATCCGCATACTAAAAGACACTCAAGGGTATAACGAGAAATTCTCGCAAGTCCTCGCTGAACAGGTGGAAGAGATCCGGAGGTTGAAAGCATGAGTCGTAATGGATGGTACGGCGGGGGCAGGGGCTATATGCCGTTCCATCTTCAGCCACTGAAACAAACAAGAGGACAGCGCCATAATCCAGCTCTTGTTAAACGCGAATCAATCCCTTGGTATGACTACAGCGAAATACAGGTGAGGAAATTCACCGCGAAGGAAAAAAAGAAGAAGGAGAGGACATGAGAACAGTACCCGATTATAAGCGCAACCACAAGAAGAGCGCGGCGGTGAAGCTGGGGAAGGGGTATGTGATCAGGAAGTTCGGGGTGCGGGAGGGGGTGCCGATCGAGGAGGTAAGGAAGGCGGTACAGGTGGCGGCGTTCAGAGGAGGGACGCGATCGTGAGAATGAATGTGAAGCGATGGGCGGGAGTGATGATGATGGGGGTGATGCTGGGGTGTGAGCAAAGTCCGCCGCCAGTCAAACCCGTGCAGCACATGATGTGTACGGATTTGCGTGATGGGGAGAAGTGGGAGTTTTTCTCAGACCGCGCGGAGGCGGCGATCACACTTCAAGGTGTGCGGTTCACGATCGTGGATACGGAAGGGCGCACACGCACGTTCTTGAGGGAGCAAGAGGTGATGATCAAGTGTGTGGAGCGAAAGGGAGGCGAAGAGTGATGGGCATGAGTAAGAAGCATTTTATCGGGTTAGCGGACGCGATCAGGCAGCATCAGCGGGCGGCGGCGGCATCACAGGCCAATCCGTTCGAGGACGACCACCTCCAAATGCTCGAACGGTGGATGCGGAGTGAGAACCCGAACTTCAACCAAGGGAGGTGGCGGGGGTATGTGGAGGGGAGGTGCGGACCAAGTGGGGGTGATCTCACACCTCCGCGAGCGGTGAGTGAGTTGGAGAAGGCGGTAAGGAGGGTCAGGAGGAGGGCCACGTGAACGAGAAGCGTTATCGGTTGGTGGGGCGGGAGGTGGTCGAGGTGACGGCGGAGGCAGAGCGGGCGTGGCGAGAGCGGCGGCATGTGGGGGATGTGACGATCCGGGGGGTGAGAGT
>ERZ1292625.3365-Hain-H41-01um-R1-3365-length-13155-cov-13_pt1 | contig 13155 bp, 12 predicted proteins | sample MGYA00564400_ERZ1292625 | MGnify/ENA primary metagenome ERZ1292625 (study PRJEB36523, sample SAMEA6512639) | groundwater metagenome | collected 2019-01-08 | study: AquaDiva: Metagenomics assemblies of 32 groundwater samples
CTTATTATAAAACACTTAACGCCTTAGCCTGACGGCTATGACCGGCAGGCAGGCGCGCAACCCACTGCGCCATCAAGGCTATGGCAAGAGCCAAATCCTCAACCACCGACCAACGGAATTAAGTGTCTAAAAACCTATATTTGAACAAACTCGAAACCCTCATGAACAGTGAATCTCTGAATATTAAGACGAAAATCTGAATAAGTTAAAGTCCGTTGAGAGAAATAATTTATCAATTGACTAAATTGAATCATGGCTTCAATTCTCCCTGATTATGAGTATGACATATTTTTAAGCTATCGGCAGAAAGACAACCGCTCAGACCAGTGGGTGACCAATTTTGTTAAAGCGTTAAAGGAAGAACTTGATGCCACATTCAAGGAAGAAGTTTCTATTTACTTTGACTCCAATCCACATGATGGACTGCTGGAGACGCATGATGTCGATGGCTCGCTAAAAGGAAAAATAAAATGTTTGATTTTTATTCCTATCGTATCACAGACCTATTGTGACCCAAAATCATTTGCGTGGCAAAAAGAGTTTCTCGCCTTTATCAATTTTGTGAATGAAGACAAGGTTGGCTTGGATATAAAATTATCCAATGGCAACGTAGCCAAACGAGTGTTGCCGGTTCGTATTCACGAGATTGATGAGGCCGACAAGAAACTTTTTGAGGATGCAATTGGAGGAGTATTGCGACCAGTAGATTTTATTTTTAAGTCAGCCGGGGTAAACCGTCCCCTGCGTTCAAACGAAGATCATCCGCAAGACAACACCAATAAAACCTACTATCGTGACCAGATAAACAAAGTTGCCAATGCGATCAAGGAAATTATTACATCAATGAGGGTGGGTTCCGGGTCACCTTCCACAGTGCACAAGAATATTCCCAAGCCGACATCAAGCAAAGCACCAAGAATGAAAATTCTTATCGCTGCTGCAATTCTTCTCATTATCCTGGTCGGCTTTTTCTATTATAAAAATTATTCATCCGTGTCTATGGATGCCTCCCAGGCAAGTATTGCCGTTATTCCATTCTTAAACAACACGGGGAACGCCAATATTGAATGGTACGGTTTAGGCATTGCCAATGAAATCAGAACTCAACTCTCGCTTTCCAAGCAATTCGATTTCATCAGTTCTATGCAGGCAACCATGGAATTTAAAAACTCGGATGAACCCCCCAAAGCAATGGGTGAAAAACTTGGTGTTACCCATATTCTGAGTGGCGTGTATCAGCAAATCAATAATGAAATAAAAGTTATTGTGGAGTTAGTTGATTCCTCCACCGGTAAAATTGTATGGAGCCTGCCTTACAATACCACCCTTGCCGATGTGGGCAACCTGCAGGCATCCATTGCTAAAGAGGTGATTAAGAAGTTCCAGGGAAATGCTAATAACGTACACTCTGTGAAAATCAATATGCAGGCTTTTTCAGAAGTTTCTATTGGCAATGAGCTGCTTTTAAAATCGTTTAATAATGACTTAATGGCTGCTGATCACTTTAGAAACGCAATTAAGATAGACTCTGCTTTCTTCCCTGCATGGGCAGGCCTGGTCAGAGCGTTATCAAAGTATTCTTTTTATCATAGAAATGATTCTCTTATCAAGAAGGAAGTACAATCATCATTGAGTTATGTGGATGCTCATTTTGAGGGTTCGTGGGAGAAATCCGAGGTGCAGGCGAACTACAAATATCATGGTGAAGGAAAATATGAGGAAGCAAAGGAATTATTTCTGAAAGTGCTGCAAGAGAATCCAGATGCAGAGACTTCTAATTATTTGTTAGCAAACATATACAAGCGTCAACTGAAGCTTTCCCCTGCCCTTAAGTACATGCAAAAGGCCATTAAGCTAAGAAACACCCCCAGTCATATGGCAGACTTAGGCCAAATATATAATGCAAACGGAGAATATGATAAAGCGGAAGCAGCTTGGCAAAGTGCATTAGCCAATGGCATTGATGTGGCTGGTGGTATTTATAACTTACATTATTTAAGAAACACGCTTAATTCCCTGCCACCGGAAGTAAAACGAAAAGTAGGCAATAGGTATTACAGCGATTCCTTACTCCTTAAACGGGATTACCGAGGTATGAGTAATTTTCTACGAAAAATATCGCCAGACTCACTGTTCAACCAAGAAGTTATCATTGAATACAAATTATACTGCCATTACTCCATAAAAGAAGATGATTCCGTCTTGTACTATGCCCGTAAATGGGATACTAAAAATCAGGATTATTTGCTTTTAAAAAGCGCGATACTCACGGGAGAGTCAGGGTTGGATGAGTTGATCAAAACATTTCCAATCTATTCCGGAGACTTAACTATTAATGCAATGATTGAATGCGTGAAAATCCAATTGGCGGTCCTTGTACGGGATTATAAAAAAGCTACCCAACTATTGAAAGGACTAAATAAGAACTTCCCTGATTATGGTAATTACCTGTTTTTAAACGACCCAGTACTCGACAGAATAAAAGAAGAGTATCCGCCATTTAATGAAGCCATCAAAAATTTGAAACTTCCGCCTAAACTTTCGGATGCGGAAATAGTGAAAATGTGATCAGGGACAACTGACAGCGGCATAGATGAATCAAATTGATCGGAAACGATTTTAAAATGCAGACCAAATGCCGGTCATTAACTTTGACTTTGAAGTTTCCTATGATAAACTGAGAAGTTGTAAAGGCCTTGTGAAATGACACCACCTAAGTCGCACACACACCTGCCCGTCCGGCAGGCGGGTTGCCTGGCCGCGCTTGCAGCCCACATCCAAAGCCAGTCAAAGAGTGTGCTCAGTGCAGAGTAAGCCGACAGATTGGGAAATGAAAAATGCCCCACCGCACCTCTACTAATAAAGATTCGTGTAAATTAACGTCCGACAGAAATGCAGGCTTCGATTGAAGTGTGGAGAAGGCCACACAGCCCCACAACAGAGTGTATAAAACATAGCGCTCGTTCAGTGTTGCATTGTAGTTTTAGTTTTTTAATTTCGTTCGGTGTCGTGGGACAAAACGCGGCAGGTCGCTAAAGCAATTCCTTCCCTCGAGACTCGGGACCATTTGGCTTTAACTCCTAAACCGCGCTACGTCACAGGCACTCACGTTTGGCGTTCTGCCTTTCAGAAAATTTTGACCTCCGAATAAAGAGAAAAAATGAGTAAATTGTGGGGTGAAAAAGCGACTATTCCGACACATTGATTTAGAGATTGACAAGCTGACAAATTCAGTCGAAAACTCCTTAACTGGAGAAGTGTTTGATACAGAAATAACACAAGTCGGCAAAGGGGACTTAAAAGAAATTAAGAAATCTGACTGGGTGTTTGACTGGAAACTTGAATTTCGGACTCCGAAAAATCAAGTTTACAAATTAAGTACAGCTAACAATCCGACCATTATCCAAGGACTCCTAAGCATTGAGGACAAAGACGACCACGTCTTCATGCATTTGATTGAAAGTGCAAAATTCAACAAAGGGAAAGATAAAATTTACTTAGGAGTTCCAGGAAACCTTGTTGCATTTGCATGTAAAGTATCCCTTGACAAAGGATACGATGGCTATGTTGCCTTCGACAGCAAGACAGTTCTAATTGAGCACTACAAGCAGATATTGGGAGCGACTCATTTGATTAGACAAAGAATGTTTGTTGACCCCATTGCAGCACATAAACTAATTTCAAAATATTTTAAAGAATAAGACTATGGGACTAATTAGAGAACCTAAAAACGTTGACTTGATTATCAAATCTGAACCTTGGACAAAGGAGGAGTTAATAAAATTCAGAGAAGTAATGAGGCATCAGCGAGAGAGACGAGCAAAATTAAAAGCACGTTTGACTAAGAAGAGAGGGACAAAGGCACGAACGTTCAACAATGAACATATGCCATAGCGCTGGTTTAGTGTTGCATTGTAGCTTTCGTTTCATAATTTCGTTCGGTGTCCCCGCGAAGCGCGGGGCAGGCTGTGGGACAAAACGCAGCAGGTCGCTAAGCAATTCCTTCCCTCGAGACTCAGGACCATTTGGCTTTAACTCCTAAGCCGCGCTACATCACATGCACTCACATTGGCATCAATAGTGACTGCTGCGATTTGAATAACGTCTTATTATTATTTTCAAAGGATTCCTGGCCAATACTTGTAACCTCTTCAAAGAAAAGGAGTATCCCCTGCAACGTTTAAGCGAAGACGGTGGTCTTTGTAAAAATTTCTTCAACTGCAGGTAAATATGCTGAAACACAACCTCCTTCTGATTTACCGAAACTTTATTCGAGCAAAGGGCTTCTTCCTGATCAATCTATTTGGCCTTTCCGCGGGACTAGCGTGCACGTTATTGATTTATTTGTGGGTGAGGGATGAGCTTAATATGGACACGTTCCATACGAAGGATAGTCGTCTCTTTGAAGTGATGGAGCATCAACAATACGCCAATGACATCATGACCACCACCTCTACACCTGGTTTGTTGGCAGAGACCTTGAAAGAAGAAATACCTGAAGTGGAATATGCAGCCACTACCACTTGGATCAACCCTTATACATTATCAATTAAGGACCATAATGTAAAAGCAGAGGGCTATCATGTAGGACCGGATTATTTTAATATTTTCGCTTATCCACTCAAAGAAGGCGACACCAATCATGTGTTATTGGATAAATCCTCCATTGTTATCTCAACCGAGCTGGCAAAGAAACTATTTGATACAGACGAAAATGTGGTTGGTAAATCTGTGGTGTTGCAACACGATAAGACATTCTTGGTCTCTGGCGTGTTTCAAAAAATGCCTGCGTCCTCGTACCAGTTTGATTTTGTGTTATCATTTGAAGCCTTTAAGGATGATAACGAATGGGTAACTGAATGGGGGAATAACGGGCCCGCTACGTATGTTATTCTTCGCGAAGGAAGTAATGCTTCTGCCGTAACCGAAAAAATCAAAGACTTTGTTAAAAAAAGGAGTGAAGATTCCAATGTCACTTTGTTTTTACAGCAGTATTCTCAGCGCTACTTATACGGTCGTTTTGAAAATGGCAAGCCATCAGGTGGGCGTATTGAATACGTAAGGTTATTTTCCATCATTGCGGTGTTTATACTTTTGATTGCGTGTATCAATTTCATGAATCTCTCTACTGCCAGGGCCTCGCGGAAAGGTAAAGAAGTGGGTATCAAAAAATCGATGGGAGCCCAACGCCAATCTCTGATGATACAGTACATAAGTGAATCTATGGTCACCACCATTTTGTCACTTTTAGTAGCCATAGGAGTGGTATGGCTTTTTCTACCTTCATTTAATCTAATCACGGATAAGCACATTGTCTTAACCTTGATGGATGGTGAATTACTGCTGTGGATAATGACTATAACTTTCTTTACAGGACTGTTAGCGGGTAGTTATCCCGCTATCTTCCTTTCGGGATTTAAGCCAGCCGCTGTATTGAAAGGAGAACTCAAAGGTTCGTGGGGAGAACTATGGGCACGAAAAGGCCTGGTTGTTTTTCAGTTTTTTCTTTCGGTTATTCTAATTGTTTCTGTGTTGGTGATATATAAACAGATTGAATTTGTTCAGACCAAAAATCTTGGCTATAGGAAAGACCACCTTATCAGAGTACCTATTGAAGGAAGAGTGGATTCAACATTGGAAACATTTTTAACAGAGATAAAGAAAATCCCCGGAGTGACAAGTGCCTCCAGCATGGGGCATACTTTGATGGGACGTAATAACAACACAAGTGGATTGGAGTGGGAGGGAAAGAACCCGGAAGATGAGATTCTTTTTGAGAACATACGGGTAAATTATGATATGATTGAGACGCTTGGTGTTGAGTTAGCAGAAGGCAGATCATTCTCACGAGAGTATAGTACCGATACCACCAAAATTATTTTCAATGAAGCAGGCATACGTGTGATGAATTTGGAAAATCCAATTGGAAAAACGATTAAGCTGTGGGATGAGTACACACTTGAAATCATTGGCGTAGTGAAAGATTTTCATTTTCAATCTTTACACGAAGTGGTCAATCCGTTGTTTTTTGTGTTAAATCAAAGGAACACATGGAATGTCATGATCCGCTTAGAAGGAGGGAAGGAAAAGGAAACACTTAAATCTCTTTCCGATTTTTATACATCTTATAACCCCGGCTTTACTTTTGAATACACTTTTCAGGATGAGGCCTATGCCCGCCAGTATGCAGCGGAACAACGTGTGGCCTCCTTGTCGGGCTATTTTGCCGGATTTGCTATCCTCATTTCATGTCTCGGGCTTTTTGGATGGCCACCTTCACTGCTGAACGAAGACTCAAGGAAATTGGAATCCGAAAAGCATTAGGATCAACATCTGCCAATATTGTACTACTTCTCTCTGGTGATTTTACACGTATGGTATTGGTTTCTATTGTATTGGGGTTACCCACTAGTTATTGGTTGCTCAGCCAATGGCTCCAGAAATTTGCTTTTCATATTGATCTCGAAGCCTGGTATTTTGTAACGGCCGGATCAATAGCTCTGATCATCGCCTGGCTAACGGTGGCTTCACAGGCGATTAAAGCAGCTAACGTCAACCCGGTGAAGTGTCTGCGTTCTGAGTAATATTTAATTTATTATTTAATAAAATAGAAGTACTCATCTTTTCCAAATGATTTTATAAGCCTGACCGAGTATCAGAGGTATCAAACCAGCTAAAATGGATGCGTAACGAAATCTGCTTGATGGACAGAGGCTACTCTTGAAGGGATGTTTTATGGCTTGCTCAACTAAAGATTTTTATTGCATTGTCACTAATACAAACATTTAGACGAATCCATCTCCCGCCTTTGAAAAATACGATGATCCGACTGGTCTAGTCATTTGGTTCAATGTGTACTAAAACGTGTCCTAATTGAGGTATTTCTTTTTGTAGGGTATCTTTTAATTTATGTGCTATTTCATGTCCTTCCTTCACGGTTAGGTTAGAGTCAACTGTGGCGTGTAAGTCAACATGGTATTGCATCCCTGCTTTCCGAATGAAGCACTTCTCCGTACCTATTATTCCCTCCACTTTATGAGAGACCTCTCTAATAGTTTCTATCAGGTCATCATATATATGTTCATCCATTATTTCTGCAAATGCCGGTTTGAGAATTAAATAGCTATTATAGAGAATAAATCCAGATGCAAAGAGCGCAGCCCAGTCATCCGCTGTCTCATAACCGTTACCAAAAATTAAAGCAATTGATATCCCAATAAATGCCGCAATGGAAGTAATGGCATCACTTCGGTGATGCCATGCTTCTGCTTTTAGCGCTGAACTATTTGTTTCTTTGCCTTTCCGGATAACTAGCCTATATGAAATTTCTTTCCAAATGATGATGGCTCCGAGAACGATTAGGGTCCAGGATTTAGGTGATTCATGAGATGTTCCAATATTTTGTATGCTTTCATAGGCAATAATTGTGGCTGATGTAACTAAAAATGCAACCACAAGAAGTGTAACCAGTGGTTCAGCTCGTCCATATCCGTAAGGATGCTTTTTATCCGCGGGTCTGTTTGAATACTTTAGTCCTAATAAGACTAATAATGATGAAAAGATATCTGCTGTTGATTCAATAGCGTCTGCTATTAACGCGAATGAATTTCCGAAATAACCCGCCAATCCTTTTATGACAGCCAAACCGGCATTTCCGACCATGCTAAAGTAGGTGGTTTTTATTGCTCTCTTTTCGTTGGTCATAGGTGTTGCTTTTGGTTGCCACCAAGCTTAAGCGCTTTTTTAGCCCACGCAATTATATTCTTTATTGGAAATTGGGTCACCTAATATAGGTGTAATGACCAATAATTTTAAAATTAAATAAACAGTCTGCCAGCACTTGCCCAGCGCCAATGTTATGAACAACTAAATATCTTTGTTCGTCTGTTGATTTATTTTGAACAATCAATCCAATGTGGGTGATGGTACCACCCAGGTTCCAGCAAACAATGTCACCAGGTACATAGTCTTCAGGCTGATGGGAGAGGGGCTTTACGTTGCCATGACGGGAAAAAAAAGTCATCAGGTTAGGCACCCTTCTATGATCAATGTTTTTGTCTGGCCTTTTAAGCCCCCAGATGTTGGGGTACTTTTCAAAGTTTGCTTTCATGTCTTCATGAACTTCCTTTTGCAAGTCGATACCCATTTTACGATAGGCCCGGATGAGTACGTCTGTGCATACGCCCTTGTTTGAGGGAATGTCACCATTTGGATAGTCAAGCTGGAAATAGGAAGGATCGTAACGAACAATTTGTCGAGTCAAAGTCAAGGTGGAGTCTGCAAGTCGGTAATAAAAGTCTGACTGTCCAGCCGCTGTTGATAAAGTCAAAGCGAAAATTAATGTGTGAAGTTGTGTCTTTAGCATGTTAACGCTACCCTTTATGGATTTGTGATGTTGTTGAATTAGAAGCACAATGCTTGGTTAAGCAAAGTATGTTTATCATTTCTTTAGTAGTTCAATAGTGACCAGATAAGCACAATGATCGGATGCGACAGAATCCTGGATAACTTTTGTTTCAAGCAGTTTCCATTTGTTTTTTGGGTAATACATCGCGTAATCTATTTTTACCTGAGGATTATTAGATGGAAACGTAGGCTCAGGCACCATGGGCAATATTGTTTAGTGTAAATTATTTGTGATCTTTATTTTTTGAGATACCAATATCGGTGCTTGGATCGTAATTAGTTTTTCTATCTAGTATACTTCGTCCGCTGGTTCTATTGCACCGACACCAGTTCAACTACTTCGCTGCTGCCAGCAATTTCTTCTTTCACCATTCCTATGCCGGGAGCATAATACTTATATTCGTGCGCTACTTCCGGCTCAAGGGCGTTCCAGTCTTCGGTTTTTATACAATTGTTAAAGGTGCCAAAGGGTGTTGTAATTGTTAAGCCTTTTGCCACCACTTTCCCCCAGTCTTCGGCTACGTTGAAATAATATTCCTGCCGGTAAGGCATTTCAATAACAGGCGATGCCAGCATGATGATGCCGGGCTTTGCACCATCGACACCGGATTCAAATGAGCCTTCGCTATCCACAAATACTCCGTTTTCATAATTGCTTACCTTTTCACCGAAATACCAGACATTGCCTTCATTATCCTGCGCATACCAGTCGTAAGTATCTTCTACCGTAACACCGTTTTCTGCTACCAGGTCTCTTACAACAATGCAGGTTACTCCTGCCACAATCTTCGTTTCGGTGCTAACTGTTATAATAATATCCTCAGCACCTGAATACGTATAAATTTTGCCAGGTGTCAGCGGAAAATATGGATTATCAATAATGAAGGAAAAATTTGCAGGATTAACAGTAGGATTATAATTAACATCCGGCATTATGCTATTATCATCATTTTGGCAAGAAACAAGTGATAAGACAAAGAGAAGTGATGTTATTACCAATATTTTTCTCATAATTAAGTTTTTGTATTAATGATTTCACTTACTTCTGTGATAAAAATGATAAATGGACAGAGATTTCAAACAGGCCGGGGTCGGACTAGTGGTATTTTCTGTGTCTAAGTTAGGTAAATTGTACCTACTTAAAACGTATGAAATTTTCGGCTGGATATGATGAGTGAGATTCACCATCAGGCAGTAGGAATAGAATTTAGGTCAATCGGTAGTTCTACAGTAAAGGTAGAACCTGATTTTGTTCTCGATTCAACGAAAATGCTTCCATTGAGTTTTTCAACTGCCTCTTTCACTATGAACAATCCTAGTCCAGAACCGCCTGATTGGTCATTAGCACGTGAATACATATCAAAGATCATAGAAAGGTGTTCCTTTGCGATTCCAATACCATTATCTTCAATGCTGAAAGAAACCTTGTTCTGAATAACTGAGGCCTGAATTTTTATGAAGGGATCCTCCCTGGATGTATCGTGATATTTAAAAGCATTTGATATTATGTTATTAAAAATAATTTGCAATCGAATGGCATCTGTTGTTATCTCCAATTGACCAGGAATGTCAAGTTTGATTTCAATCCGATCCGCCCCAGGGGAAAACCTCATGTTCTCCAATGCATTCCGTATCACCGATCTGACTGATACCACTGTGGGTGTTATTTTCTGATTGGAGTTTCTCGAGTAGTCGGCAATGCTTTTGATAAATAAGTTGAGGTCAGAGACCTTTTCCTTAATCATCCCGGTATATTGGCTAAGTTCATTTCGGTCTTCCGACAATTCCATTAGTTGGACAATACCCAGTATTGAATTTAAAGGGGCACGTAAGTCGTGAGACGTAGTGGAGGCAAAACGGTTCAACTCTTTGTTCTTCTGTTCAATCTGTCCTTCCTTCATTTTCAGGAATTCTTCAGACTTTTTGTAAATGTTAATAAGAAAGTAAATGATGATAACAGAAGCTCCAGCTGCCCCGATGAAATTGATCAAAATATTGATGGTAATATATTCTGGTGTAAAGGTTGCTGTTGGGATAAAGGTGAGCTTGATAAAAAGTACCAGTATAAGCAATAATGTTGAGAGAATTATAAAAAACAAGGCCTTCCACCTTTCTTCATTGCCAAAAGCAACAAAAGCACCGAGGTTACATGGAATGAAATACATATACAAACCAACTTCAGGGGGTTCATTACAGGCAAAGATAAAAATGGTGAAATTCACTGACAGTCCTAACAAGAACTTGGCAGCAGTAAAGTGCTGATAGCGGTTAAATGCGAAACTTATAATAGCCAGAAACCCGCAGGAGAGTTGATAAGGCAGTGCATAGGTGTGACCAATTGATAGGTCGATTAGTGCGTAGCCAAAACAAATGATTATGGTAATAAGGCATAACTGACCAGTGAGGATGACTCGCTGATACTCAATATGAGACAGGATATACCGATCATGACTTATAATGAGCTTATCAAAAAAAGACCTATTGAAAATAGTCATACAAGATGAAATTCCATCAGTTTAGGATGGATTGCTACATTACGTTTCAGGTAAGATACAGAAAAGGATTTTTATAATCCAGACGACAGTTCTATAATCGTGTGATTTTTATTGTATGTTCAATTGGAGAAAACATCATAAGAATTAAAATCAGTCTTACAAATGTCAGATGATGGAATTCACTCAATTCCCATCTCCTTTCTTTTCTTCTTCGCCACTGATAGTATTATTGTTTTATATCGGCAACGTTCCGTTCAGACAATAGATTTTCGAATTTTGTCACTCCCATGGGAAAGTATGGTTCGATGAGATCATATACATTCATCAAATTTCTCTCTGCTTTAAAATTACCACCAACTTCAACGTTAGCACGTCCTGAACAGGTGAAATACGATCTATAGCTTTTCTACGAAAAAGAATTCATGTCCCATCCAACCCCTTTCAAAACACATTCTATTTGATTGTTTCCAAAATGCTTTGGCCCAATATCCAAAATCCTTATTAAAAAAACCTTTCACTACCAAACTTCCAACCTTGAGCCATTTTATGAGCGGGGTAATTTTATAAAATTGATTTGTCCAACACTTCATTGTCCATACATAGTGGGCCCTGCCATCTACCACATTTATTTTTTTATAATCTCCTTCTTTTGCACAAGAAAAGAAGTGGTTAAAATCTCGTGGTAACCAGGCTTCCGGATAGCGATAGGTTAATAAGCCAAGATGATAATACATTTGGCTTTCATCATCTTTACCATCTTCTTTAACCCGAAATTTAGAATAATCAACTTCTCTGCCATTAAAGGTCATAAATTGACCCCCGACCCGGCCATTCGGTTTTAATAAGCCATGAGCGTAGTCAAAGAATGTTCTATAAACTTTGTCCAGATTACCATCTATAAAATCTTTGGGCGTAGCAAAATGTTCAGGAGAACCCATTACCACAATAGCATCAAAAGGGCCATTATCAGGAGTAAATTCCTGCCACACTGCCCGATGAACATTATGACCAGATTTCTTTAAATATTCATATTGACTTTTTGCCGGGCAAACTGAAGTTACGTCAACACCTCTTTGCAAACAATAATTAGTGAAAGGCCCCCATCCTGGGCCTATTTCATAAATTTTCATCCCCGCATTTTCTTTCAATCCCAAGCCTTTAAAGTATTCTTCATATTTTACCTGTTGGGCTACTTCTACGTTTTTCTTGTTTGGCTCACCATAACTGCCTGGCCAGGAATTCGAAACAGAAGCAAAATCTCCCATAATCAGTCGAAAGATTTGATCCATTGGATTGTAAGCTGCGTTATGTGGTTCAATTAAATCATGAGTGGAGAGCTCCATTTCTTATTTTATTTGGTGAGTTTATTTTAGTGAAACTAATCTACAAATATATACGGAATCTCACCGTGATTTATACACTTTTATTGGTGCCTGAATGTGGATTGAATGGTTTTGATCTTGGTACCCACTGAAATGGGTTTGTCCCGGATGTTATATTCCCATTGAGTCTGTATGTAATCTTTGCTTTACGAAAGTATCTCGCTGGCACCATTGGCTAACTTATTCACCGAATATTTCTCCAGTACTTTTATCATGCGCGGGTTTTGTAGCAGGCTTGCGCACTGGAAATCATCAACTACGTTTCGTTTTTGAAATCCTTTCTCCAATGCTTTTTCTAACACCTCGAAGAATTGGTCGAGGTCATTTCCGGAAAGATGCACCAACGCTAAATTAAAATATGTACGACTGGCAGTGGTGTCTACCTTAATCGCTTGTTGCAAATAGTTCATCGCCATTTCATTTTTGCCGAGCCTGCGATAGCAGTTACCTATGCTGGAGTAAACATTTGAAATCCTAGCGATGGATTCTTTTTTGTGAGTTTGTTCCAACACTTTTTTATATTTCTCAAGACCTTCTTCAAACTTGCCTTGCCGGGTGAGCAACGAGCCCCAGATCATGTAGATACGTCCGGCTTTTTTGTGACGGGTGGGTCGGCAGTATTATTTTTTACAAACCTGCATTATAGTTTGGCAGATAACCGTGTATGATTTTTAAAATATGCATTGTCCGAATGAGTTTTAGTCCATAGTTTTTGGGTTAATGTTTGTCGTTGCCCTATCGGTCGTTAGAATGAGGCATAACGTTTTGCAAGTTTGCCGATTTACGGAGCGAAAAATTGTCTACCGAAACTTAAAACAAGATATGAAAAACAAAGCTCAATACAAGAACGTCAGCGGCAATAGCGCAAACTT
>ERZ1292625.3367-Hain-H41-01um-R1-3367-length-13151-cov-8_pt1 | contig 13151 bp, 13 predicted proteins | sample MGYA00564400_ERZ1292625 | MGnify/ENA primary metagenome ERZ1292625 (study PRJEB36523, sample SAMEA6512639) | groundwater metagenome | collected 2019-01-08 | study: AquaDiva: Metagenomics assemblies of 32 groundwater samples
CACGCCGTAATCGCCAGTTTCGCGCGCGTGGGCGTGCTCTGTTTGGCCGCCGCGGCGAGGACTTGCGTCGCGCACGGTCTGGGGGAAGCGCCGGACAGCATGACCTTCACCCCGCTCGTCGGCGGAAGCAACACCGCCTCGATCGTGCCGCTCACGTGGTGGGTGGAGAGCTGGGACGCGACGTCGGTCGTCTTCGTCAACTCGGTCTCCGGCGTCACGGTGAACGGGTACGTCAACCTGCACCAGATCCACTCGATCAGCGAGTAGCGCGAGCGCAGGAAAGTGTCGGCTTTCCTCACGTCGACCGCCTGGGCGGTCGTCGGTGCAGTCATCATGGGTGCCCTTTGGGCACTCGTCTGGCTGTGGCTTCGTTTGCGTGACTGGCGACGGGTAGCGACCATACGGGTACCGTATGGGGCGTTGCCCGTCAGCTTCCAGTGCAGCCGCGTGCTCGCCCGCGGGCTCGCCTCGGCCGCCGCCTCGATGGGCATGAGCGTCAGCGAGTGGCTCCTGGAGCGCCTGCAGCGTGCACAGCCCATCATCGCCGTCAGGCCGGTTGCGGTGCCCCCCTTGGACCCTGCACGGGTGCGTCCCGACCGGGCAGTGCTCTCCTTCGACGCCGGTCCAGCGCTGCTCGCCTCCTTGCAGGCCGGCGCGCGCGCTTCGGGGCTTTCCCTCGATTTCTACATCGTGCAGAGGCTCTGCGCCGAGGCAATCATCATCCAGGGCGACTTCGTACCCGCACCTCGGGAGCCTCCGAAGTGAAAATCGCCTTTTCGAGCGGTATGGGCGCCGTTTGGGGCGCGTACGCTCCAAGCGTACTCGAATCGGATGACCCCAAGGTCACGGTGGGGGGCGGCGAGGCTGCGATGCTCAACATTGCCTTCGCGCTCGCAGCGCGCGGCCACGCAGTCACGGTCTACTACCCCGGCGAGGACGCATCGTATCGTGACGTGACGTTTCGGTCGCAGTGGGTCGCGTACTCGCAGGTCGGGCAGCCGCGGCGCTACGATGCCGTCGTCTCCTGGAGTGACCAGTTCGTCCTGAAGTGTTGCGCTCCGGGCGTGAAGCGGCTCTTCATGCAGCAGTTGAACGACCTCCACGGGCCAGCGGGCTTCCTGGAGTCGATTGACGTGCTGGTGAGTCCGTCCATCACGCATCTGGCCTTCTTGCAGAACTACGGGAGGCAGCAGGGGCGCTGGCGACCGGGCGCCGTGGTGCCCTCCGGTGTGGACGCGGCGCGCTACGCCGGAGCGCCCCCGTACGCGGCCCGGCGGAACGTCGTTTCCTGGTGGTCGAGTCCGGATCGCGGCCTGCACCACCTCGTCTTGATGTGGCCTGCAATCCGGCGCGCCGTGCCGGACGCGGAGCTTCACATCTTCTACCACCTCGACCGCTTCATTCGGGACCTGGCGGAGAACCTGTTCTTCGGCGAGGTCGCCTGGCGCGCGAGGCTGCTCCAGCAGCTCCGCCCCACGATGACTGTGGCCAACGGCGTCTTCATCCACGGCGCTGTTTCGCGGAAGGAACTCCGGCGCTGGCAGGTGCAAACGAAGGTGCTGGCGATGCCGTTCGACCCCGCAGTGCCAACCGAGGGGTTCGGGTTGTCGTATTTGGAGGGCCTTGCGGCTGGCTGCTACGTAATCGCGAGACCCGATGACGCCCTGCCGGAACTCTTTGGCGATGCAATCCAGTGGATACCGTCCGCCATCTGCGACGAGGCGTTTCGGGCACGCTTCGCGACCGCGGTCGTTGACGCCCTGCAAGCCAGCGTGAATCCTTATGCGGAGATGGCGTCGCGGGTAGTCTCGAAGTTCACCTGGGAGCGCGCGGCCGAGGCGATGGAGGCGGCTCTGCAGGTGTGGCTCCCCGGCGAGATGGTAGCGAGCCACGGCGGAGTGGGCCATGGCGAGTAGCTCGCTGACGTGGACCTGCATCGCCGGCGACGCTCACGTCGGCGTCCTCGCACGGATGCTCAAGAGCATCCTCGTGCGTCCTGGAGGGCCCTCTTGCAGCGAGGTTGTGATCGGATGGAACGGGGAGAACCACGAGGGGTTTGCCGGTGCGATCGAAGACGCCTTGGGCTCGATGGCGGGGATCGCGGACTTTCCACCCGACAACGGGCGCGATGTCCTTTTTCACTGGAAGGGCCGGGTCAACTTCATCGTCTTTCGCCAAGCGTGGACGGGTGACTTCGCGCGGGCGCGCAACGAGACGCTTGTACGGGCGACGTCGACGTGGGTGGGCTACATCGACTGCGACGACCAGTTCCTCCTCCCCGACGATCCCCGGGTGCGGGCAGCGCTCGACGACGAGCCGCTTGGTCCCGTCGCACCGGTGCCCTTCGTCGGCACGCTGGAGGATATTCTTGGCCGGCTGCCGGGGCACATCAACGTCGTGAAGTGTCCCTACAGCTATGTGCTCGCACCGGTGACGGGGAAGCCGCTGCTGCGCAAGCGCCGACCGCGAATCGTCCGTCGGGATCCGTACTGGTCGTGGATCGAAACCGTCCACGAGGTCTATCGGCACGCGCTCGACCGCGAGGTGCCCGCGTGGTTGCCGGGCTTGGTGCTGGTTCACGACCCGCCGCAGACCCAACAGGAACGGGGACAGCGCAACTTCGAGATCCTGAAGGAGCAGCTCGCCTCCCTGCCGGACGGGAAACCCGTCACCTCGATGCAGAGCTACGGACTGGCCTGCCAGGCGTTCGATGCAGGCGCCTTCAAGCACGCGGTTCAGCTCTACACGGAGGCTGCGGATCTTTCCGCTGACCACGAGCAGCGGCTTCTCAATCTCTCGATGGCCTGCCGCGTGCTGCTGGAGACGGATCACCCGCGGGAAGCCGGAGAGAAGGCGCTCAAAGCGATCGAGACGGCGCCCGCCCGGCCGGAGGGCTACCTCATCGCGTGCGAGGCCGAGTTCGCGCTCCGGCGTTACGCCAAGTGCGTGCAATGGTACGAGACGGGAGGCAAGCTGCCTCTCCCCAACGCGGCCATGATCGACGACCGGATCGAGCGCTGCATGCGCCCGGTGCGCCACGCAGGGGTGGCCTACCTGCGCATGGGGCGCTACGCGGAGGCCCTGGAGGTCGCGGAGGCGGCGCTCAAGCTGACGCCGGAGCCCTTCGCGGAACAGATGGCTTCGTGGGCGCGCATCGAGCTTCGACGAGGAGCAATCGAGGAGGCTGTTCGTGGAGTCACGGACACGCTCGTCAAGGAGGGCTTTCCGCTATCGGCGCGGCGGGTGGTGCGTGCGCTCTCCGGGGTGCTGCATGGCGGGAAGCTGGAAGCGACGGTCGCGGCCGAGGTCGAGACGCAGATGGAGAACCGCGGCCTCCGGCCGATCTCTCCAGAGTCCCCGGTGGGGGTGTGGCTCGCAGGCACGGCTGGCTACGACGTCGCCCTCACCTTGCCGCTCGACGCCACCGACGACCCACTGGCCGTGTTGGTTTCGCTTGCGGAGGGCGCCAAAGGCGCCGTGCACTTCTGCGTCACCGACCCGGCCGCAGGTGACGAGTACGCCGTAGCGATGCGCGCCGACGCGCTGCCCGCCCCGCAGGTGCTCGCCCTCGCGGAGACTATCGGTGCCGTGGAGGAGCTGTCGCTCATCGAAGGGGGCTTCCTCGGCTGTCGCGTAGTGCCTCCAAGGGGACCGGCCTGGGTTCCCGACTTCACGTTCTGGTGTCCACGCTTCATGGAGTCGTGGGGCCCTTGGCGGCTCCTTCGAGACGGGACGGGGGGAAGCGAGGAGGCCGTCATCTACCTCGCAAACGAATTGGCGGCGCGTGGCTACAACGTACAGGTCTTCGCGCCTCTCGACACGAAGGCCCAGCGTGGCGTGCATGTCCAACAGCGCGTGCGCTGGTACACGCTGGAGGCCCTCGACACGTTGACGCCGATCCCCGGCATCTCGATCGCCTGTCGCGCGCCGGATGCGATCGGCCTGCCGTGTTTCGATCTCGACCGGCTCTACCTTTGGCACCAGGACGCAGGCTACCGGAGCGGTTGGACCGCTGCCCGTGCAACGGCAATCCGCAATCTCTTCGTGTCGAAGTGGCAGCGCGCGGCGCTCTTGAAGCAGGTGGGGCTCACGCCGAAAGCGCCCGAGAGCCTCTCCGACGACTTTGGGCTCATCTGCGGCGACGCCATCCCGGCGAGCGCCGGTGACTGGGGCACGGTCGAGCGCCGTCCCCTGGATTGTGCCTATCTCTCTTCACCGCTGCGCGGGCTGGGTAACCTGCTCGACCTCTGGCCGGACCTCATTCGGGCAGTGCCAGAAGCACGCCTGCACGTCTTCTACGGCTGGGAGACAGCTCCGCCGGAACTCCGTGCGTTGCGCGAGCGCATGATGCTCGACGTGCAGAAAGGCGGCCCCACCGTCATCTGGCGCGGGCGCCTGCCGCAGCGTGAGTTGGAGGTAGAGCTGCCAAAATTCGGCGCTTGGCTGTACCCGTGTGGATTCCCCGAGGGATTTTGCATCGCGGGTGTCCGCGCGACAGCCGCAGGCTGCGTTCCCGTCTATCGACAAGTCGCTGCGATGGCGGAGATCCAGTATCCCTCGCCTTTCGCCGTGGGCGAGGTGGATTGGCTACGGGGCGGCCGAGTAGAATTTCTCGACGCAGCCATCGCGGCGCTCAGGGCGAGTCGAGATGGAACGTTCGACCGCGAGGCCGCGCGGGCGTGGGCGCTCGAACGGACGTGGGATCGCGTGGCGGATGCGATCGAGCTGGACCTCGCGCGGCGCGGGATCGTACCAGGGTGTAGAAAGGCGGTTCTTGACAGATGAAAGAAGAAATCCGTTACGTTCTCGCCCAGTACCACACGCGGATCATAGTCGTCGACAAGGGAACCCCACACCCCATGGCGTTCTTGAAGGCGGGGGAGAGCGCCGAATTGGTCGCGGTGGGGCTCTCCCAGGAGGACCCGCGGCGCAATGCAGAAGGCGTATTCGTTTTGGAGATCAGCGGTCGCGTCGTGATCAAAGCTCCTTTGCGCGAAATGGGGTCAGGATTCATCCCCGTCCCCTCACCGCAGCCCCTCGCTTCCGATGACACCGTCGTCGTGATCGGCGACATCGCGCTGCGCCTGGCGCTGCATATCAGGACCCCTGTCGGCACATGAAAGGACGCTGGCTCAACGTCGGCTCCTCGTCCGTCCTCGTCTCCGGATTCGAGGCGCTCGACAAGCGGAGCTTCGTCGGCGTGCGACGTTGCGACATTCGGGTGGGCTTGCCCTACCCGGGCGCCTCGGTGGAGATCATCTGTTCGAGCCACACGCTGGAGCACCTCCATCCCCACACGGAGCTGCCCGGCGTCTTGAAGGAGTTCCATCGAGTGCTCGTGCCCGGAGGGCTCGTGCGCGTCGCGGTACCCGATCTTGCCGTCCTCCTGCGCTGCTACGCCGACCAGGACTTCTCCCGGATAGCGAAGATGCAGGCGGGCTTGAAGGCATCGGTCGGCGTGGCCTTCAGCGATCTACCCCTTGCGTTGCAGTTCTCCGCCATCTGCTTCGGCAACAATGGCGGCGGGTCTGTCTATGACGGACACTACGCCTGCTGGGACGAGGACGCACTGCGCTGGGTCTTCGAGCAGGCCGGCTTCGTCGACGTGCGGGTGGTAGGCCCCACCGAGAGCCGGCACCCGGAGCTGCTGACGAAGTGGAAGGACATCGAGGCCGCGGAGCAAATCGTGGTGGAGACGACGCGTCCGTGAGGGCACCGTCCTGATGCCGCGGATTTCCGTCGTCGTGAACATGTTCCGCCCGGGCGGCTTCGACGTCCTGACGGAGCTGCTGCGTGCGCAGACCTTCCAGGATTTCGAGCTGCTCGTTGCGGACGAACTTCATCGCTGGCGCGCGGTGCGGATCGAGCAGCGCCTCTGGCGCCTGCCGTTCCCCGTGAAGCACCTCCAACCCCGCGATTCGCTGTTCCCGGTGGCGTCCACGATGCGCGCCGCGAACACGTGCCTCGCTGCGGCGTCCGGCGAGCTGGTCGTGGCCCTCCCCGACAACGCCTTTGCCGCACCGGACTTCTTGCAGGACCACTGGGACCTCTACCAACGCACTGGCGGGAAGGCCCTTGGGATCACACCCTACCTGACGCGGCAGGTAAAGCCTGAGTGGTGGGCCTATCCCCCCAGCAACGTGTGGGAGGCGGTCGGCTACATGGTGCAGGGCAGTCGGGCAGACTGGGACTGGTCGTTGCTCAAAGCCGACCACCCAGACCTGGAGGAGATGTGCCTACCGGCGGATCTGGCGGCCGAGTCGCCCGGTTTCCAGATGAGGTCCGGCACGCACGTGAACGAGTGGTACGCGCACTACCGGTGCGATTCGGCTCCGCTGGCAGCGCTCAAGGCCGTGAACGGATGGGACGAGCTTTACGACGGCGGTTACATCTACGGCGACATCGACATGAGCCTTCGCCTGATGGCGTCCGGCTTGATCCCCACCACGACACGCGTTCCGGTCCACATCCTCGACTGTCACTACCCGGTGAAGCGCGCACCGCAGTCGGCCTATCGGAGCTGGGCCATGCGGGAGGTGCTGGAGGCGACGCGGGCACGCTGCGCCGAGGGCCACCCTGCGTGCGACTTCGGCCTCGTACCAACCGAGAAGGTCAAGAAAGCGTTCGCCGCGCTCACCTCGGCCTTCTCCTGGATCTCCGGGGACGTCGGACTGGTGGGTCGCGGTGAAGCGCTGCTCTCCTCGGTTCTCGTTCGGGAATGGGCACAGGACGGGCCCGTGCGCGTCGTCGTGCCCGCCGACGAGACGTTTCAGTGGCGCTATCTCGTACCAGACGTGCTCGTGGCGACGTTCGACGGCAACGACGTCGGCGGCTTTGCGTCGGTGCTCAAGGATCGGGCGCGCGTGATCCGGCTCGACGAGGTTGCGGGTCGGTGTGGGCCCTTGGCGAAGACGGTGGTGCTGTCCCTGCGGGGCTATGAGGGGCAGATGACGAACCTGCTGGACGACGCGAAGGCCAACGCGGAGGGTCGGCTCATCGTGACGGGGTCGCGGGAGCAGATCGCCGCCGTTGAGGCGTGGGTGGGGGTACGGGACTTGCCCGAGGTCATCTACCACGACGCCGACGCCGTTCTCCCCGCCGATGGCGCGCTGATTCTGCTCCAAGGGCGCTTTCGACGCGCGGTGGACGCAGCGTGAGGGTGGTCATCACGGGCGCGGCCGGCTACCTGGGCTCGGCGCTCGTCCTGCACCTCATCTCGTGGTTGCGGCCGGGCGATTCGATCGTGGGTGTCGATCTCCAGGCCGGGCCGCTGATCTGCTTTGCACCCTGCAGCGCCTTCGAGTTCGTCCGCGCCGACGCCGGAGACCTTGGGGTCTTGGCGCCGTACCTGCGGAGTGCCGACGCGTTGGTGCCGCTCGCGGCGCTGGTGGGCGCGAGCGCCTGCGTCAAGCGCCCGGATGAAGCAATGCGGGTCAATCAGGAGGCGGTCGAGCGCCTGCTAGCCGACTTTCGCGGTCGCGTCGTCTTCCCCACGACGGACGCCGGGTACCCACCCACTACCGCAGCAGCAGAGGACTACCCGTTCTATCCCCGGAGCCTCTACGCCCAAACGAAGGCCGCCGCCGCCAAGGCGGTGCTCGCTCGCGGCAACGCCGTCGTCTACCGGCTGGCCTCCGTGTTCGGCCCGAGCGCCTCGATGCGCAGTGACCTGCTTCTTCACCACCTCGTGCAGCAGGCGGTCTGGGCCCGGTCCTGCATCCTGACTGGACTCAAGGTACGGCGCGCGTTCGTCCACATCGACGACGTGGTGCGCGCGTTCAGCGCGGCGCTGTACGAGGAGATCCTGCCGGGACTCTACAACCTGAGCAATGGGGAGAAGTTGACGAAGGAGGTGGTTGGTCAGCAGGTCGTGGCGCAGTGCCCCGGCTACGGCTTCACGCCCGAGCTGAACGCTGACGGCGGCGTACGCGATCCAGACAGCCGCGACTTCTGGCAAGACCCCACGAAGCTCGAACGACAGGGCTTCGTGGCGAGCAAGACGGTCGCCTGTGGCATCCGGGAGCTGGTGCGCTACTACTCCTGGAGGCGCTAGGTGGCAATGGATGGGGGCACCGCGATCGTCCTCTGCGGTGGCTTGGGCAAGCGGCTCCGGGGAGTGCTGGGCGAGCACACACCGAAAGCGCTCGCGCCGGTGCGCGGCCGTCCATTCCTGGCGTACCTGCTGGACCAGCTCGTCGACGCGAAGGCGGAGCGGATCATCCTCTGCACCGGCTGGCGCGGCGCCCGCATCCGGGCCTTTGCGCGGAAGAGCTGGCGGGGCATCCCGCTCGTCTACTCGCACGAGTACGCGCCAATCGGCACCGCGGGGGCCCTCCGGCTCGCAGCGAACCACTTGGGCACGGCGGATCCGGTGTTGGTCGTGAACGGCGATACGTTCGTGGAGAGCGGACCCGCGACGGTCTGGCGGCGCTTCCACGGCGAGCCCCGGGCGAACCTGATGCTCGGCTTCGTGCAGGTCCAGAACGCGGCGCGCTACCAGACGGTGGTCCTGGACATGGGGACGAATCAGGTCGTCGAGCTGCCACGGGGTCGTGTGGGGCGACAGTTCGTCAGCACGGGTATCGTGGTGTTGCGGCGGTCGGTGCTGGGCACGATGCTCCCGGAGGACAGCTCGTTCGACCTCGACGTGTTGCCGCAATGGACGCGCCGGGGGCTCTACGGGACCTATCTCGTCGGTGACTTCGTCGACGTCGGAACGCCAGAGACGTACAAGGCGGCGCAGGGGATGCCGCTGGCGCCGTGAGCGCCCGGGGGTGCGCTTGATCGTGACGCGCACGCCGCTGAGGATCTCCTTCTTCGGTGGGGGGACCGACCTCCCGAACTGGACGGCCGGCAACGAAGGGGCCTGTCTTTCCGCCACGATCGACAAATTCATCTGGTTGACGCTCAGGCGCCGCCCGCCGCATGCCGAGGGTGGCCATCTCCTCCATCTTCGCCCCGAGAATCCGGCGAACCAGGTGGTCTCCGTCATCCTCTCTCACTATGGCTTTCCGGATCGGGTCGAGATGACCTGCCAAGCCGACCTCCCGCCGCGTTCTGGGATGGGGACCTCCAGCGCGTTCACGGTCGGTTTCCTCCACGCCCTCAGTGCCCTGCGTGGCGAGATCATCTCGAAGGCTGAGCTTGCGCACCAGGCGGTCCTGGTCGAACAGAAGGTGTTGCACGAATTCGTCGGGTCGCAAGATCAACATGCTGCGAGCCACGGCGGGTTAAATCTATACCGCTTCGTGGGTACCGAGGTTTCCGTTCAGCCGCTTCCGGCGCCGCGCGATGTGATGCGGGCCCTCAATGATAGACTGCTGCTTTTTGACATCGGGCCTCGCCCTTGCGGAGTGACAGGATCAAGCGTCACCGCTAAGTATCAGCCGAAAGACCACCATCTCCGAACGCTGGCGAGCATGGTGGACAGCGCGCTACGAATGATCGCTGCGAATGCCCTAGATGATCTCGGGCGGCTGCTCGGCGATGCCTGGGAACTCAAGCGTGAACTTGGCGGGATCAGTGACGACAGGATTGATTCGGCATATCGAAAGGCTCTTACGGCCGGAGCCCTTGGGGGTAAACTCTTGGGCGCGGGCTTGGGCGGCCACATGCTGATCTATTCCCCGCTGGATAGGCAGGACGGCGTCAGGGAGTCCGTCGGCCTCCGCCAGGTTCCATTTGAATTTGAACGGCAGGGATCGCAGATCTTACTGTATGCTCCGTAGGGCGCGGCCAGCCGACGGTCTGGCACGCGCTGCTTCACCTGCTTCCGGTCCCCTTCCGTTTCGACCTGGACGGGAGCGTGCTGGCTCACTACGATCCTGCGTAGAGGAGGGGTTGAATGAGTTGGGACGGTGAACCAAGCGCGTTGGCCGAGGAATACGTCAATGCGCTCTACCGACCCCCGCAATTTCCTGCCGGGGCGCCCTGCGCTCGATGGTGGGCCGCGCAGAACCTCCTAGTAGGCGGTTCCATCATTTCCCCGGCGGACGGCAAGCACCTTGCCGCCGACTTTCGCGTCGATGTGGTTCTTTCGGTAGAGTGCGAGCGCTCGGATGAGGGCCGCTGGGAAGGCGTGCATTGCTGGGCGCCCTTCAGCGACACAGGAGGGGATGCCAGCGAGGCAATGAGGGAGTTGTTGGCGTTTGTTCGATGTCACGCCTACGACTACTGGCCTCCCGGGGTAGCGAGACCGCGATACTATGTGCACTGCCAGATGGGCGGGTCGCGCTCCCCGGCAGCGGCCTACCTCGTACTGCGGCTTTCCCTATCGCCCTCAGCGGCGCTGGTCTGCATCCAGAGGGGAAAGCCTGGCTACGGACAGCACCCCTTTCACCAAGCGTATCTCGCGGCGGCTGAGAAAGCGCTCGAAGAATGCGGGCGTTAGTAACCGGGGCGACGGGAGCAGCGGGCAGCTACTTCTGCGAGTGGCTCCGGCGGGAGAAGCCGGAAGTGACCGTGATGGGCACGACGAGGGGCAGCAGCGCGTGGCGGGTAGAGGGCGTCGACTACGCTACGGTCGATCTCGCTGAGAGCACCCCGGAGGCACTCTTCTCCCCCGTGCCCGACTACATCGTCAACTTTGCATCCTGGGCCCGCGTGCGGGAAAGCTTCGACCGGTCAGGCGCCTACCTCAAGAACAACGTCGGCTTGATGACGAACCTGTTGGAAGGTTACCGGCAGTACGCCCCCGACGCGCGGTTCCTCCACGTCTCCACTTCCGAGGTCTACGGTGCGGTGGCAAAGGCGGCGTGGCCGCAGGGCATCTTGGAGCACGCGCCATTCGCACCGATCTCCCCCTACGCGGCCTCGAAGGCGGCGCAGGAGATCATGGCGCTCTCCTACTTCCGCAGCTACAGGCTACCTCTCGTCGTCACGCGGAGCTTCGGCTACGTCAACGCACGGCGCTCGGACCTTGTAGCAACCGCCTGGGCCTACCAGCTCGCTCGGATCGAAGCCGGCAAGCAGCCTTTGGTCCTCCGTCACGGCAACCTAGATTCGGTCCGGACCTTCTGCTCCGTTGACGAGCTGTGCTGGGCCTACTGGGCCGTGTTGACCGAAGGCGCGCCCGGTGAGGTCTACAACATCGGCTCGACGGAGCCCGTAACTCTGCGCTCCCTGCTCGCACAGCTCGTGTGCGCCGCCTCGGAGGCGCCGCCGATTGTGCTACAGCTCGACCCGACTCTCGTGCGTCCAGCCGATATCCCATGGCAGGTGCCGAACGTGGATCGGGCCCGCGCGAGGCTGGACACGTCCCACTGCGAGGTCCCACTCGACACGCAGCTCAGGCGCCTCATGGTCGAGATGCGGGTGAGGGTAGCGGGGGAGCCCCCGTGAAGTGCATCACGCGAACTACACCTGCTACCCTGCGGCAGTGGAAGCAAGAGAAGCGCAAGGCCGTCGGTCTCTCCCTCTACACCGCCTGGGACGCGGCGCTCGCCGCGCCGTTCATTGATTTCGTCGTGATCGGGGACAGCGCAGCCATGACGTTGCTGGGCCTCGGGTCGACGATCCCGGCGACGCTGGCGCAGATGCTCATGTTCACGACCGCCGTGTTCCGCGGAGCGCGAAGCGTCGATTGCTGTCCTTGTCTGGTCGGTGATCTTCCGTGGGGGACTTTCACGTCGCCGGAGAAAGCCGTTGAGACCTCGGTGGAGTTCGTACGAAATGGGGCGGGGGCCGTGAAGATCGAGTCCTCGCGTGTGGACGTCATCGGGGCCATATCCCGCGAAGGGATTGCGGTGATGCCACACATCGGATTGCTGCCGCAGCAGCGAGACCGGATTGGGGGGTTCAAGGCGCAGGGGCAAGACGCAAAGAGCGCGCGAAAGATCCTGGATGACGTGAAGGCGGTGGCGGACGCAGGGGCCGATTTCGTCTTGCTGGAGGCGGTGCCGTCCGAGGTGGCAAAGCTGGCCACGGCGAGCGTCGAGATCCCTGTGTATGGGATCGGCGCAGGGCCGGATGTGGATGGGCAGCTCCTAGTGGCGTCCGACGTGACGGGCACCTACCTACCGTTCAAGCCTAAGTTCAGTAAGCGCTACGCTGACGGCGCCGCGGTGTTCAGAGGCGCCTACACAGCGTTCGCTGCTGACGTGCGCTCTGGTGTTTTTCCTTACGCCGAGCATCAGTATGCGATGCTTGATGGGGAGTTCGAGAAGCTAGCGGGGGGACGCGATTGAAACCGTGCTGCGAAGCCTTCTGCTATGGGGTGTCCGCGGCTCAACGGACCCGCTTCGAGGCGCTGAGCGCCGTCTTCGCACGGGCGCCCAAGGGCGACATCGTCGAGCTGGGGGTCGCGAGCGGCGTCTCGTTCCGCTGCTGGGGTCACTTGCAGTCGTGGCATGGAGGGCAGGGACGGCTCCTCGGCTTCGACACTTTCGCTGGTTTCCCGGCGCTCGGGCCCGAGGACGGTCCGGCCCGGCCAGAGATCGGCAAGCGCGTCGGGGGAGAAACGGAGATCCTCGCGCGCCCGGTCACACTGACAGAGGTCGAGGCGAGCACGCGCCGCATTGAGCACGACGACCGCTGGGGCGCTTGTAGGGCGGCAAGCAACGGGCGGCTGCGCGGTTGGCGGCTTGTTCGAGGTGCGATCGAGCGGACACTGCCGCGGGTGATCGAGCGAGCACAGAGCGCACGGGCCCTGCAGCCCGCCCTCGTCTTCTTCGACGCCGACCTCTACGCGCCGACCAAGGTCGGGCTGGAGCAGCTCTGGCCTCTCCTGGTTCCAGGAGGCTTGTGCGTCTTCGACGAATACGGTCAAGAGCCGTGGTCCGGAGAGACGAAGGCGGTCGATGACTTCGCGTTGACGCACGGGCTGAAGTTGGAGCTGCTGCCCTATGGTTGTGGGCCCAATGCGCTCTTGGTGAAACCGTGAACGTCGCGGAGTTGCTCGTGCAGAAGATCGCGGACGCGGGGATCACGCACGTGTTCGCGGTCTACGGCTCGGCCATCGCCGGCTTGGTCGACGCCGTGACCCGGGAACCGCGCCTCATCCTCATCACGACGATCCACGAGCAATCCGCGGGCTTCGCCGCGGAAGCCTACGCCAAGGTGACGGGCAAGCCCGGGGTCGCCATCGCGACGAGTGGGCCCGGAGCATTGAACTTCTGCACCCCGATCGCCAACTGCTTCTACGACTCGGTCCC
>ERZ1292625.3369-Hain-H41-01um-R1-3369-length-13144-cov-4_pt1 | contig 13144 bp, 15 predicted proteins | sample MGYA00564400_ERZ1292625 | MGnify/ENA primary metagenome ERZ1292625 (study PRJEB36523, sample SAMEA6512639) | groundwater metagenome | collected 2019-01-08 | study: AquaDiva: Metagenomics assemblies of 32 groundwater samples
TTCTGTAACGGTTGCAGAGGGTTCTTCATTAACAGGCTCATCATCCTCGCCAACTACTTCTCCGTTGACTACCAATATTGGTCTACGTGGCTCAAGTTGCTCGGATGGATAGTCTAAGTCTGCTTCTGCCTCAAATAGCATAATTCTAGCGATTTGATAATTATGTTCTCCGTTTGGACCTACGACAACTCGTGGTTCATCAACAAACGTAAAGGCGTTCGCAATTCCTTTCAGTTCATCCGGAACGAAAGCGTCCAAATCAGCTTGCTCGTACTTGAAAAATCCATAGTATCCTCCCACTGCAGTTGCAAAATCAACCACGCCAAGTCGTCTGAGTGATTTTACGGCACAGAATGGTTCGTCTTCGTGTAGCCTCATGCCCTCTTCAGGTGCGCGAGCGTAAACTACATCATTTTTTGCTACAGCCAGCTCTCTCATGCTAGCAAATGTATTTACATCCGGGCTTTCCTCATCCTTTTGTACTTCAATTTGTCTTGCTTTTTCTATTGCTTCTCTCTGGCCGTCAGTTAGCAAATGTTCTCCAATTTTTCCCGCACCACCATCAACGTATTCAATACCTGGTTCGTCTCGTTTAGGCCACTCAGCATAGGTTCGGTATTCTATATCGGGTAATATGACGCGATCACCTGAGGTTGTTACGCCGTGCTTTAACCAGCCGATTTCATAAATATATTCAGCATGTTGTCCCTCACCCCATTGTAGAGAAAGCTCTTTGCCTGGAAAATGTTCATTTGGTTGGTCTGACAAATACATTAGCAGTATTATACCATATATCGCTGTATATTCAAAGTTCAGTTGACTTTGTTGGTAGGCTGGCCCGCGAGGAAGTTTTTCAGATTGTCTACGTAAATGCGTTTCTTTAAAGCGCTTGCCTCACTTGTAATGTAGCCTATAGCTGGATAGACGATGACGTGCTTCAAAGGTTGCAAGGTCTTTAGCTGCTCTTCTGTCATTTCGTCGCTGTGGTCCAGCATAAGTACCATATCGTCCTTCTGTAGCCTTGTGAGCAAGGCTCCAAAGTCAAATAGCTCCATTGGGCTGGGGTTTATAACAATAGAGTGCTTCTTAAAGCTATTGATCCGTTCCGCGTTAACAATGTCTTCGGTCTCACTGTTGTAAGCTAGGTTTATAGTAATAATGTCGCAAGTCTTTATTAGTTCATCTAGATCAACATACTTAATACCTGTTGCCTCAACATCCTGTTTGCGGTTACGAGACCAGTAGCACACGTCAGCCCCAAACGCTTGAGCTAGTTGTGCAGTGCGTTTGCCAATATCACCAAGGCCAACAACCCCAAACTTTTTACCTTTGATCTCTCCACCTGAAAAATCGTCAGAATAATTGCCAGATTTAGCCTGTGAGCGGGCCTTGGCTATGTCACGGTAGTACTCCAGCAAGATACCAAATGTAAACTCACTAACGGCTTCTGTAGCATAGTCTGCTATGTTTGTTACCGTAATGCCCTTAGATGCGGCATAAGCCGTGTCTATGCCGCCGTAGCCGGTCCCCAGCATACCAATGTATTTAAGCTTTGGCATCGCGTCTATTGAGTCCTTGCCGACCTTTGCACCAAGTTTTACTAGCAATCCGTCTTCAGTCGCGATATCTGGGCTTCTCAATTCAGATACGATTTCACGGCTTTCTACTAACGCATCTATTTCTCCCCAGTAGCTGTCTTCTAGTTCACTTCCACTAAATCCTAAACACACCAACCGTTGTAATTTCATAAATACATCATACCCTAAAACGAGAAAAGAGACCTTTAACCTGCCCGTAGTCTATTTAGTGATACTCAGAAGCAATATCTAAAATAATTGAATACTTAGATTGATCTACCATTTTTTGGTCTAGCTCTACAAAAGTTTTTTCCATCTCCTCAATTGATAATGTTGCCGATTTCATATTACCATAGGCGTGAAAAGTACCTTTGAGTGAGTTGTATAATCCTTGGGCTTCCTCTATTATCCATGGACCCTCGTGATAAAGCTGCTCTACCATCAGGCCAATCGTTAATTGAGTGACTGTATGTTTATCACCGTTGATATCCACTATAGTTACGGCATTAAGTGTTATTTGATTTTCTCCAACTGTAGCCTTGGCGTTTAATCCACCATTCCAGCGCTTTTTAACATACTGCTTAACGGTAACTTCGTCGTTATCGTCATCAACAATTATCAGATCCTCAGGGTTTGTGCTTAGTAAGGGCCCTCCATCAAGAGAGGTATTGCGAATGCCAAACTGCAAGGATTTGATTATTTTCTCACGAGCAAGAACACGTGCTGCAATGCCCATTTTTGCTTTAGGATCAGCTGTCTTAACCAGATGTAGTAAATCAACACCCTTTTTTCTCGCCAGATTGACTGCGCCCTTAGTAAACGGCGAGTTAGCTATAATCGCCCCTTTTTTGGCTCCAACGTCTTCCAGGTCTGTCAGGAGCTGTCCGACAACCCCTACACCAATACTCTTGCGCCAATCTTTGCACTCATACATAACAAAGTCATAATCGGTTTCATCCAGCTTGACGTCAATCTGTCGGTTGACTTCGGTTAATCTACCAACGATCTTTACGTTATGTGTTACTTTTTTGCCACGATTTAGAGCTTGCACCACCTCGTGGGATAATTTCTCATATTCTTCTCCACTCTTCATATGATAATAATAACAGAGACTGGGCTGTGCTATTTAGCGTACATTTTTTACACAATCCCCGATAACAGCCATCCTGCAAAAATAGCAAATATAATATTCAGTAGTGATCCCAACAGAAAAACTGAAAATATTGACCTACCAAATATTGGTTGTTGCCAATGCCCGTGATAGCCTAGAACTTTAATACCGAACCAAGACAATATGACAAGCCCGATTTTGGACAGGCTACCGTAACAGAAAATGCTGCCAGCGTTGTGTATAACAATGAAGGTAGAACCAGCTATAAGGACAAACTCAATATTACTAATTAACAGACTGAGGTCAAACTTATGACTTCTCCTTTTGGATAATACTTCCAGGATCGCTCGCTCGTTCTCTAGGTGTGCTTTTGTTTTTACGTCGGCAGGCAGACTATCGCTATTTGCCAACTCTGCAGCCTCCTTCCGGTATCTTTCGTAAAGCCACTTTACCAGCTCTCTGGTACCAAAGTAATTGATTAGGTTGTAAATAGTAATCAGTGATAATATGACCAAAATCACCATTTCCTTGCTAATACTGCCGTTCATTTATATGTCTCCTTTTTCAATTCTTATTAGCGCTTCAAAAACGTCTACGCATTCTACGAATAGCCTAAGTTTTTCAGTCTCGGTTATTGAAGCAGCTTGAAGTTCTTCCATCCGCTCAACTAATGCTGCCGAGAAGCCTTTGAGTAGGCGTAGATCATTTAGTTGAGCAAGTGAGTAATCCCTGTCCATGGCGTTTTGGCCAGGATCACGCATAAAGGCTCTAACTATTGACCACCGAGAAACAGGTTGTTCTTTACCTAAAAAGCTAACATCAACTTTCTCATCGTTATCAATTTCCCTAAATGCATTGGCTATGTTAGAAATATCATCGCTAAAGTTATACCTATCAAGTTTGGCGTCTTCGTCTGGGCTAGGCACAATTAACTCGGACCAGTATTTATAGTCTTGAATGCCTCTATATATTCTTTGAACTGTCCATGGTTTAATATGTGACCCAGGCCGATTTACTAGGAGAGACATGCCGTCAGACTGATTGTCTTGGCCGACAACTTTACCGTCTTTAATGGACCATATCTTGTGTTGTACTCCGCCATCTTTTTCTTGAGTGTTAAAGAAGCCCTTGATCTCACCATAAACTTGACCCAAACTAGGGTGCCCTCTAAATACTAGTAAGTCCCAAAAATGACCGGTGGTTTTTTCTATATCCTTAGTGTCAATGACTTCTCGCGCCAACTCTATCACGTTGCTGATGATCTGTCTTAAAACCAGGAAATGATAGGCTTCTGTAGCTATAACTTTCTGAGTATCGTTGAGCTCGTCACCAACCATGTGTTCCGCCATCAAGAGAACAATTTTTTCCGTTTGGCGCAAAGTTCTTTTTAGATGTACTCTGTGGTCAAATACTTTTCGCGTAAACGAATAGGCACTGGGAACGCTCGCGGTAGAAAGGATGTCTCCCATGTGCCTTAAGTCGCCTACGGCTATGACAACTACGTTATTGAGCCATTTCAGGGTTTCTATTAGGCGAAGCGCTGTTACTAGTTCGTTACCTTTGAGGCGATCTATATCTTCGAGTACAACTATAATCTTCTGAGGCCCGATAGAACCAAGTTTGTTATTAATAGGCGATCCACTTGCCAATATTTCGTCACTTGACGTTTCCTTCTTAAAGTTAATCTTTTGCGAACGGTTTGCTTTTACTGAGAAAGGGCCTAAGTTTATCCCGGCTTCTAAGGAAATTGTTGTGTTTCTAGCAAGTACCTTCAACTCCGATAGGGTTAGATTATGTCGTTTTTTTACGGATCTATAGAAGGTGCCAAAGAAGCTTTCAATGTACTCATCAAAGTTGCCATAAAACATGCCCCGGGCATGTACGACAAGGTAATCTGAGCTTAGCTTGTCGGCAAGTATGTTCACGTACGAGGATTTACCAATTCCCCATGATCCCGAGATGCTAATTGCTAATCCGCGCTTGTCGTTGTCGTTGCGGATGTCTTCATATAGATCTTTGATAATTTTGTAAGCCTGATCCTGCTCAGGCTTCAGTCCTACTTTCCGACAAAGCGAAACAAAAGTCGCCTCGTCGGCTATGGGCCTGTCTCTATCAAGAGCTAGTGGTTTACGAGTATGAGTAGACATTATTTTCCTTTGCCCACCCAGGTATTTATATTCTACTACTAAATGCTGGCTATGATCTTCAATTTTCTCTTTACGGCTGATGCTCTTTTTTTATCTAGCCCCCTCAGCAAGTCGTTTATGTATACACTAAAGTACTTTGAAACGTAGCCCTTGCCTGGGATAAACTTGTCAATCGGCATGTCTATAGACCTATTTTCTAACTCTTTATATATTACATTTACTACTGCTAAAGCTAAAACAGCGTCTGGAAAACTTATACGTGCGGGGTCAACGTTAAAGTTCAACAGCTTTGTCTTATTGCGGCTCACATGATTTTTAAAGTCCTGGCTTTCATAGATAGTTAACTTTTTGCTATGTGAGCTTTTTGGAAAACCATCCGATTTAAGGCGTATGGTAGTTTTGTATATATGACCGTGAGCTATTACGTCACGAACAACAAACAGCTCTCTAACAGCAGTATTCTGTCCGGTTTTCGTTAAGTGTTTAAGTATTTGCTCTCTCTTTTCGCCTCCATCTAGATTTAAAGAGATTTTTTGTAGGATGCCCTCTATTTGAAATGCCGCAAGCGAGCAAAGTGCAGAGGCGTAAGATCTTTCAAGAACGGGGATAATAAATGCTGGGCCACGTAGAGGGCGGTTGGAAAATGAGCACATAGACGCCTCAAGCAGCGTTGGGTACACTCCCGCGCTCCAGCCCTTAGCAACGTTAGCTATATCAACATACTCTTGCTTTGCCATAGCTAAAGTATAAACAATCGGCAAAGTTACAGTTAGCTATTTAGCTAACCTGCTTAGTAACCTAATGGTCACTTCGTTCTGACGGATAATGACCCAGTTTTGTTCAACAAGGGCACTCAAATAGGATACCTTGGCTTGCTCTTCTGCCTTAGCAAAACTAAGAGCCATACCAGTTTTAAACATGCCATTACCTACCAGGTCAGATGCTATCCGTTTGATGTTTTCTATGTTCTTCTCTTGAATATCCTTACTATTGTAACCATCTAGATTTAGGCCATACTTTTCAAGTACCTTAAGCACCTTTTCCTGCTGCTGCAGTTCCTTATCTTCTTTGCTTTTAAATAGTCCCATACAGGTCACTCCTAACTTAAGTTCTATTAGTTAAATTATGCTACAAGCTGTCTGTAGAAGCAATACAGATAAAGCGACAAACTGTATGTATGAACACAGAAAAGCAGTTTTTAAAGTCCTTTGGCGCTAGGATGGCTGAGTTACGCAAGAAGCGTAGTATTACGCAAGAGAGGTTAGCGGAGTTGGTCGGTTTGCACCGTACATATATTGGCTTTATTGAGCAAGGCAAACGAAACCCTAGCATTAGTAACATCTATAAAATCGCCAAAGCATTAAAGATAAGCCTAAAAGAGCTGTTTAAGCCTTACTAACATCCCGGTTTTGCTTTATCCCTAGTCCGCATATGATAATGTGGTGGCCCCTAGTTACAATTACTATGAAAAATGCCGACAACGAACACAAGGTTATTGAGAGACATATAGAACGTAGCCAGCAGAGGTTTATGCTACTAGTTAACCGAGACGATTTTCAGGAGGATGTCGTAACCATAAGAGTAAAGTGGAACATACCCAAAAAAGGTTTAAAAACAGGTGGTGGATTGAGTGAATGGAGAGCCAGGCATCATAAGACTGGGCTTAGAGTTGACGTTAACTCGCTAGTGAGCAAATATAAGCTCCCACCTCGCTGGAATGAAGCGATCAAAACCTACATACTTACAAACATACCTAGGTACTTTGGTCCGCTTGGTGTATGGACAAGAGTTAATGTAAGTGGGACAAACGACGACGAAGTTTCTGTGATACTAGACCCAAACACAACAAGGCAAGATCTTATTGATGCTTGGCCGGACATAGAGTTTCATCTAAAAAACCTGAAGACCAGGAATAGAGATAAGTTTCAGAGAGTTAATGAGTACGTATTTAAGCGCGGAAAACTAGTGTATGACTTGCATAAAAAAGGCGCCACATACCAAGAGATGACTTTGCAGCTAAAGAAGAGATACAGCCGTGATTTTACACAAGACGACATACATTCAATGATTAAAAACTACAAAAAGGTAATGGGCATCAATTAAACCCAATTGGTAACCGATACAGTTTTCAAGTCCTAGGGTATTCTTTGAACGAATATCCTATGAATAGTAACGATTACACATATAGAACGAATGATCTATCACAGGCGGTAGCATTGGTGGTGCATGGATTTTTGGTGAGAGACATTGAGCGTGTCGCTTATGGCAACAAAGCCGTTTTTATTTTTAATCGTTCTAAAAAGCTGGACACAGCCTTGTCGCAATATTGGGCCGATAAGCTGCTCGTAAATCCAAAATCGTACTTTGATGCGATGAAGCACCTAAAGACCAGGATTTATTCGGAGGCCTGATGCAGTTTTCTAATAGGCAACTGGAGGATCTTAAGAAACTGTACCTAAAGTATTTTGCCTATGAGCTTACAGACGATGAAGCGAAAGAAAAAGGATTGCGACTTGTACTATTTGTAAAACGCGCATATAGGTTACCACCAAATCCTAGAGAGGGGCCTCAATAGATCGCGGCAATACGTAAATGACATATAAAATTACTATGAAGAAACAAGAAAGTAGCTACAGCTTTAAAAACAAGTGGAGCTCTGAAATTGCAAAGTGGGGGTATACTCCAATACCCAATTTACTTATATATAATCAGTCCAAACTTGACATAACCAGCTCCGAAATGGCGGTACTGCTGCAATTATTGACACATATGTGGGACGATAGACACCCTTACCCTGCCGCTTCTACCCTGTGCAAGAGGAGTGGGATGGCCCTGCAGACCGTTCGTACTAACATAAGGCGCCTTGAGGCTAAGGGACTGCTCAGGCGTAAGTTTAGAAAGGCTCTATCCAACGAATACGAGCTCACCTCCCTAAAGGCCATACTGCAGAGGATTGCAACGACTGAACAACCCCCTGTCCAAAAACGGATACCCCCGTATTCAAAAACAAGCATATCTAACTATCCAAAAATGGAGACCAAAGAAGACCCATTTTCTAAGAAAAATAAGTTAAAAAGAGGTCCAGATAGTAAGAATGCGCTACAAGTTGGTGACATTCTGGCCAATAAGTTTGGCAATAAACATTTGACTTAACAGATTAAGGGACGGCAAATCGTTAATGATTTCGGTAAAAACATGAGAGACAACCATTACACCAAAAAAACGGAGAAGGAAGATTTATTGAGCATTGATGTTTACTGGCTAAATAAGCATGGATACTTTGTGAGTAGTAAAACTGGGGGCATTGAGTGGGTTAGAGATGCAGGGTTTAGTACAACAAAAAACAGTATAACCATATCTACTTTTATGGACGGAGAGGATAGCTATCTGCGTATTATGTACTACGACAGAGACCTTAGTAATGGCAAACGAATTGAGCACGATTACACCGTGCGGCTTACTACAACCCCGTGTAACTACGGGGGTGTTAGGTGGTGGTTTTCTTGTCCCTTGATAACCAACAGGGTCCCTTGTGGACGACGTGTAGGCACATTGTACAAATATGATGAGCTGTTTGGGTGCAGGCACTGTTACAACCTGACTTACAATTCGCGTAATCTAAATAGTCACGGACCAGAATATGACGCAATTCGTGCAATCAAAGCGGCAAAGGCTGCCGATAAGCTAAAGCATGAGATGAAAAGACACACTTATGCAGGAGTACCCACAAAAAAGCAAAACAGATACTACAAGCTGTATGAGCAGTCATCTGGGAAATACGTTATAATCAACGGTAGGATAATGCTGTGAAGTATTTTTTATATACCCGTAAGTCTACAGAGGAAGAAGAAAAACAAGTACTGTCTTTAGACACGCAGCTTGATAAGGCTAGAGAGATTTTTCCTCACCTGGACATAATTGAGTTACCACCGGAAAGTGCGAGTGCTTTTAAGCCCGGCAACCGTCCAATTTTTGATAACATGCTGGAGCGAATAGATGCCGGTGAGGCACACGGCATTGTGGCATGGCACCCAGATCGGTGCTCACGTAATGAAATAGAGGCTGCAGCAATAACCTATCGCCTCCGCACGGGTAAGATATTAGATTTAAAGTTTTGCTCATATACTTTTGATAACTCACCAGAGGGCATAATGATGCTCCAAATGGTAATGTCGCAATCCCAGTATTTCTCTGCAAAGCTTAGTAAGGACGTTAAACGTGGTAATGGACAGAAGATAAAAATGGGTTGGAAACCAGGTTGGGCGCCTACGGGGTATCTAAATACTCCCGACCTAGAAAAAGGGTCCAAGAAAATTGTAATTGACCCAGATAGGTTTACTCTAGTTAAAAAGATGTGGGAGCTAATGCTCACTGGCAATTATAGTGTTCCGCAGATCTGGTATATTGCAACTAATGATTGGGGTTTTACATTACGTAAAACACGTAAAACTGGGGGTGGCCCTATTTCGCGAACGGGTCTTTATGGAGTATTCACAAACCCCTTTTATGCAGGGCTAATACGCTACAATGACGATGTTCACAAGGGCAAACAAAAAGCCATGATCACAGTTGCAGAATATGACCGCGTACAGCAACTATTGGGACGCAAAGGAAAACCGCGCCCAAAGACACATGATATCACTTACAGGGGTCCAATGGTTTGCGGTGAGTGCGGCTGTACAATCACAGCCGAAGTTAAACAGAAGTACCTAAAAAATAGCGGTGAGACACGTGAGTATATCTACTACCATTGCACCCGTAAACGACCATGTTCACAACGAGGGGCAATGACAGAAAAAGAGATTGAGCAAGAAACAGAAAAAGTGCTATCCAGCATTACGATATTGCCCGAGTTCAGGGACTGGGCTTTAGAAGTACTTAGCGAAAACAATGACCAGGAAATTGAAGACCGAACCAGCGTGCATGAAAGCCAAAGTAAAGCATTACTTGCTACTCAAAAACAATTAGACAACCTGACTAAGATGCGATTAAAAGATTTAATCAACGATGAAGAGTATATTGAGCAGCGTGAAAAACTTAGCGCCGAGACCAGAAGGCTAAAAGAACTTTTGCTAGACACGCAAGAGCGTGCAGAAAAATGGTTAGAACTAACCGAAAAGGCCTTTGACATTGCAACTTATGCTCGGCAAAACTTTATTGATGGCGATGCGGAAACTTGCCGAGAGATATTTATCAATCTGGGCAGTAGCTTTATTTTGAAGGATAACAAGCTTTCTATACAACCACACGAGTGGTTTGTTCCAATCCAAAAAGAGTATCCACGAATTGAGCAATTATTCAGGGAGGTTAGAACTAGGAAATATGCCTCTTCTAAAGAGAAAACAGCCGCTTTCACGGCTGTTCGCTCACAATGGCTCCGGGGACTGGATTCGAACCAGCGACCTAGGCGTTAACAGCGCCCCGCTCTACCGCTGAGCTACCCCGGAATAGTTGATTAACTCCGACGATTATAACGGATACGGTTGCCGGGGGCAACAGCTGCGGGCGAGTGTTTGCATCGTGAGCAAGGAGTTAACGGCGCGACTTGAGCTCTGCTTGGGCGCGCCGGTCATCGTCACGTTGCTTGAGGGTTTGGCGCTTGTCATAGCGCTTCTTACCCTTACCAACAGATATGCGGAGCTTGATATAGCGACCACCGGTTAGGATTTCCAGAGGCACGATGGTTCTGCCCTGCTGCTTGGCAGCGATAAGAGCGTTGATCTCGCGGCGCTTAGCTAGTAGCTTTCGGGCTCTGGTTTGATCTGACTCGTCGATGGGGATACTGCTGGTGCCAGAGATGGTGGCGTTGATTAAGAAGAGTTCTTCGCTTTTGACAGTAACGTAGGCGCCGCGCAGTTGACCATGACCCATTCTCAGGCTCTTAGTCTCGGCTCCAGACAGTTCCAAGCCCACAACTAATGAGTCGCCGAGCTCATAATCGTGTCGAGCTCGTCGGTTACTTATTGTTTTTGGTGTGTTAGGACGCTGTTTGGCCATAATAATAAGTATGACCTAACTTCGTAGAAGACGCTACTGTTTGGTGCTGAATTCCTGCTTAGCAATATTCCATAGGCTGGGGTCGTGCAAAACAACCAGGCGGTAATACCAGTATTCGGCGCCCCAGAGGTCGATTTGACGCATGCCAGTGGCGCGACCGTAGCCGAAGCGATCCTTGAGACGCTTGGCGTTGAGTGACTTGTTCTGTTCGCTCAGACTGGTCTCGGTGACGCTCTTACTATCTGGCGGCCAGGCTTCGGCCTGAAGCTCACCTACAGCCATATCTTTGTGAAGAAAAATCTTCTGTGCGCCAGCGATGTAGCCGTAGAACCAGGCTGGAAATGGGTACTCCAGATAGCGGTGGCTGAAGTTACCATCCCAGACACGTTTGTAGATAGAGATACTGAACTTGTCAGGCTGTGGCTGGCCGACGGGAAAGCCCAGCGCGTTATTGCTGCGGCCGACTGTTATCGGATGCTTAGGGTCTAGTCGTTTGAGCAGATTGTACTCGTCGATTAGGTGTTGACGGCTGAAGTCGGTACAAATACCAAAGCCCTTGAGGAAGTATTCGTTCTCTAACTGGTAATTCTGCAGGCTTGGCGAATGCTTGTAGCGATTAACTACGGCCGTTATGTAGGCGTTGAGCTGCGGTCGCCACTGCTCTGGTGATTCCTTGGCTGCCCAGTCTGGCATATGGCATTCTGGCCAGCGTGGCTGCCTAAGTCCCAGCGTCAATACTATCTTGGCATCGACGGCTTCAGCCTTTTCGAACTGCCAATCAAGCTGGCTGAAATCGTAGCTGCCCTTGGTTCGCTCAGCGTCGCTCCAGTAGCTCACAAGTCGAAACTGTCTGACCCCAATGTCTATCAGGGCGTCCATGGTCTCCTCGGGGTCGATGCCGAGACTTGCGGCATAATCGGGGATAAAGCTGACGCCCAGCTGCAGTGGTTTGGATGACTGGCTGTGAATGTACCACTGAGCAATAGCGTACATACCGCCAACCGATAGTACTGACAGTACGACCACGATTGTCATCAACTTGTGCCACAAGTTCCCCTGCCAATAGCGAACCGGCCAAGATTTAAATCCATTGACTGCTGACGAAACATGCAATCGGGAGCGCTTTGCCATATAATTGACTACCGGTATATGAAAGTAAGCATTATCATCCCAGTATACAATGAAGCCTCTCAGCTGAGTGCCTGCCTGAGGGCGATAGCGGCCCAAACAGTTGCGCCCTGCGAAGTGATCGTCGTCGACAACAACTCATCGGACATGTCTGTTAAGGTTGCTAATGCCTATGATTTTGTCACAATCCTGCACGAACCACGGCAAGGCGTAGTGCACGCTCGGACTAGAGGTTTTGATGCAGCTCAGGGCGATATCATCGCCCGTATTGATGCTGACAGTTTGTTGCCGGAAGATTGGATTGCCTCTGTTAAAGCTGTGTTTAAGAACCAGGATATTGATGCCGTCTCCGGCGTTGCCCAATACTATAATGTTGCTGCGGCTGGGTTTTTTAACGCCATCGATCTGTTCTTCCGGAGGCGCTTGAGTCGACAGCTTGGCGACCGAGTTTTCCTATGGGGAGCTAATATGGCACTGCGCCGCGAGGCTTGGCAGCACGTCAAGCCGCAGCTATGCTCAAAGGTCGGCTTGCATGAAGACTTTGATATCGCAATCCATCTTCAGGAATTGGGCGGTCAGGTAGTCTTCGATGAACGTCTAGAGGCCCAGGTGTCATCGCGCCGGATCGATACCGGCTTTGCGAGCTTTATGAACTATGTCTGGGCTAGTCCACGGACTTATGCCAAACACAAAATCCGCAGCCGTTGGCATATGTACACGGTTGTAGGCCTCTGTGCTATCGGCTACCTACCGGTGCGAATTATGCACCGCGGCTATGATCCCAAGCGTGACTGCTTCGCGTGGAGCCGTGTTTTCGCTCCATCTACTGCCATGCAGCGGGTTGACCCAACAGCCAACGTGGCCTAATCCTGATTGTTTGAGATATAGCCGCCTCGCTCGGTGCGAGTTGGAGTACAGTTGCCCCAAATACCTTTGTGTGCAGCCATGGCGCGGTCTTGATCGAATGAGAATTGCTCAGATTTGGTAAATGGAAAGTAGGGATAGTAGAATGCGTAACCATTCTGAACCAACTTTTCGTTTACATTAGTTCCGTCGGGTAGATAAACGTAACGCAACAAGCGATCGTAGCGATCACGATCAGTACTTAATGAATCGGCTACCAGACGAACATGGTTGCTGCCAATAACATTCTTGGTGAAGGCTGCGGCTGCTGGGCCATAACA
>ERZ1292625.3370-Hain-H41-01um-R1-3370-length-13141-cov-4_pt1 | contig 13141 bp, 9 predicted proteins | sample MGYA00564400_ERZ1292625 | MGnify/ENA primary metagenome ERZ1292625 (study PRJEB36523, sample SAMEA6512639) | groundwater metagenome | collected 2019-01-08 | study: AquaDiva: Metagenomics assemblies of 32 groundwater samples
TGGTATTTGTTCAGGCCCGGCTCTCCCTTTGATGTAGTTGAAAAAGCGTTACTCATTGGCCTTCTCGCCGCGCACGCGTTCCATAATCTGTTTGTGTTTGATCAGTTGGTATCATATATGTTCTTCTTCCTTATATTGGGGTACATCACGACGCGCGCGATACCACAAAATTCTATAGGTACACCGGTGTCGTCAAGTACCGCGCAGGCAGCACTCGCCGGATCGGTTGTTCTCGGCGCGCTTGTTTTCTATTTTGCAACCGCACAGAATATATATGCCACCCGAACGATTATTGAGGCGATACGTCCCCAAGAATCAGTCACCAATCCCGGCACTGAAGATATCAGCATTAACCTCGCCAATTTTAAGCTCGTGGCTAACCATGGTGGTATTGGGCGTCAAGAAATTCGCGAGCAGTTAGTGGATTTTGCCAATAGAAAGGCCGCGACGCCGGGCTACGATCAGGTGGTGGTTACCGAGCTCGTCCAACTCGCGCGTGACTCCTTTGCAGATGAAATCACAAAAAACCCAGACGATGCACGTCTCCGCATATTCATGGGTGCATTTTTACGCGGTATTGGAGACACGCAGGGTGCGCAGGAGAATCTCGCTCGTGCGAGCGAGCTCAGTCCAGAAAAGCAGGCGATTATGTTTGAGCGCGGCATTTTGGAGCTCAATGCAGGCAATGTACAAGGGGCCGTGGATTGGTTCAAAAAAGCATATGAGAGTGAACCAAACTTTGAACAGGCGCGTGTGTTCTATGCTGCGCTCGCTATTCGCATTAAGGATTTTGAGCTTGCAGATTCACTCCTTATGCCACACTTTGGAACTCGAACCCCTGATGATCAATACATTCTGCAGGCCTATCTCGACATTGGCGATTTGGAGAGTGCGCTCGGCATTCTTAAGGGACGGCTCGAGAAAAACCCAAACTCCGCTCAAGCACATATCGATTATGCGCTTGGACTCTACAAGTCGCGCAGGGATGTTGAGGCAGTGATCGAGCTCAGAAAGGCTATAGAAATTGAGCCACAATTTAAAGCGCAGGGCGAGGCATTTATTAAGGAGGTAGAAGCAGGGACGGCGCCTCGCTAGTGGTTGCTTTCCGCGGCTAGCTATGCTATAATGGGCGTGTGAGTGTCACTTCACTGTGACTCCTCGAAAATCTGCACGAGGTCCCGCGCAAGCGGGATTTCGTGTATACTAGTGTTTGTTGTCCTTTCTGTGCGGCTGGCGGCGGCACTCACATAGATTTTCATTGGAGCTCGCACCCGTCAGTCGCACAGTGGGGAGAACATCATGGATCGTCGTTACAACATACAAACTGCTCTGCACTCAACCTTTAAGGTTGGCGGAGAAGCACACTCGTTGATTCGTGTCGCTGATGCAGCAGATGTAGCACACGCATATCGCACAGCGCGTGCTGAAGGTATCAGTGTTATCCCTATGGGTTCCGGCTCCAATATATTAATGCCTGATGGCGCGGTGAACGCCATGCTCATTCAATCTGCCGACGAACATATCTCATTTGTGCTTAAGAAACAGGCCGTTCATCTCACCGTAGGTGCAGGTGTTGTGTGGGACGACGTGGTCGCGCTCGCCGTGTCGCGTGGGTGGTGGGGGATTGAAAATTTATCCGGCATACCAGGGACGGTTGGTGGTGCAGTAGTTCAGAATATCGGTGCATACGGCGCGGTGCTGTCAGATGTTGTTGAGTCAATCAGTGTGTATGACACCATCGAACAAAAAGCGATCACCATATCTCGTGCGCGTGCTGATTTTGGATATCGAACGAGCATTTTTAAAAAATCCCACGGGAGATACTTTGTTATGCGCGTGACGTTGCTGCTGTCGTTACACGCGACCCCGCGCATTGGATACAAGGACCTCGATGAATATTTTAAGCACGTGGGCTCTACAACCATCGCAGAAATACGAAACGCCGTGCTCCATATACGCGCACGCAAATTTCCACCGCTCGATACCTATGGCACCGCCGGCTCCTTCTTTTTGAATCCTGTGGTGACACGAGATGTTGCAGAAGAACTGCAGTCACGCTATGCAGCAATGCCACTCTTTGATTTACCTGAAGGTGGAACAAAAGTTCCGCTCGCGTGGCTTCTCGAGCATGTGGTGAAAGTGCACGGCATGCGCATTGGTGGTGCGTTTGTGTGGCCACAGCAATCATTGGTGATCGTAACAGATAACACTGCTACGAGTGCGGATGTACGCATGTTGGCACAAAAAATTGTGCAGCGCGTGTACGATGTCGTGCAAATCAAAATTTCTCCAGAAGTGCACATCATTTAGTTATCCACACTGAAGTTTTTTTAAGCATTGTTATAGTGCGTAGATATTCAATAATGAGTGTAAGCTTGTATTGCGACGCAGGAATGAGTGTTCGCACAACTCACTCATTCACCAGGTCGGGCGTCGAGCGCACTACAAGTCGTTTATTCACCAAACAAAAATAAAAAATTGTATGGCAAAGAAAAAGGCGAAGAAGACGACGAAGAAGGCAAAGCGCTCTTCGAAGAAGCGCCGATAGTTCGGCCCGGTTTTCTCCGCGGAGAAAATCCTCAGAAAACGCCCCGGTGTCCGGGGCGTTTTTTCTATTCCGATCATTTTGTGAGCCATGGTACACTCATACATGCTATGAGCCTTTTAGACAGTATATTTGGCCGTACTTCGCCCTTGTTAGGCGAGGGGCAGAAGCTCGTGTCTCAGGTTTCAGCGCTCGAAGGTGAGACGAAAGGTCTCTCAGACACATCTTTGAAAGCGGTGACCGATGCCCTTCGTGCCGAGCTTGCAGCAGGCGCGACACTGGATTCGTTAGTGCCACGTGCATTTGCTGCCGTCCGTGAGGCGTCGCGCCGGACACTGAGTGAGCGACACTATGATGTGCAAATTATTGGTGGTTATGTACTCCATCGTGGTGCAATCGCAGAAATGCGAACGGGAGAAGGAAAAACGTTAGTCGCCACACTCCCCGTATATGCAAATGCGCTCGTTGGTCGCGGTGTACATGTAGTCACGGTGAATGATTATTTGGCTCGCCGTGACGGCGTATGGATGGGCCAGATTTACCACGCGCTCGGCATGACAGTCGGCATTATTAATCATGATCAGTCGTATCGATATGACCCAACTGCGGTGAAAGCGGATGACGCGGTATCGCTCGATGCTACCGTTGATACTCTCGGTTCATTTAAGGTGGTGCATGAATTTATGCGACCCTGCACACGACACGAAGCGTATGCGGCGGACATCACGTACGGCACTAACAATGAATTTGGCTTTGACTATCTTCGCGATAATCTTGAGTACGATCAGGCAAAAGTTCGTCAACGTGACCACTACTACGCGGTCGTTGATGAGGTTGATTCGATTTTGATTGATGAGGCGCGTACACCACTTATCATTTCAGGACCATCACAAGATGCCGAAGCGCTCTATCTCCAATTTGCTGCGATTGCAAAAACGTTACACGATGTCGACGATTATGTCATCAATGAAAAAGATCACGCTGCACTGTTGACTGATCGCGGTATTGAGAAGGCTGAGAGGGCGCTCGGTATTGAAAACATGTATGCAGAGGGTGGTGCGAAAATGGTCCATCACCTTGAGAACGCTGTAAAAGCAAAAGCGCTCTATCACAAAGACAAGGAGTATGTAGTGAAGGGAAACGAAATCGTTATCGTCGATGAGTTTACCGGGCGACTACAACCAGGCAGGCGCTGGTCAGAGGGACTCCATCAAGCGATCGAAGCCAAGGAGGGTGTACCAATACAAAAGGAGTCGCAAACGTATGCGAGTGTCACTTTTCAAAACTACTTTCGCATGTACGATAAGGTCGCCGGCATGACAGGGACGGGACTAACGAGCCAAGAAGAGCTCTATGCGGTCTATAAACTCGACGTGGTCCCGATACCGACGCACCGTGCTATTCAACGCCGCGACGAACCGGACAAGATATTTCAAAATGAAGCAGGTAAGTTTCGCGCCCTGACCGCGGAGGTAAAGGTGAGGCACGCTCACGGCCAGCCTGTCCTCATTGGTACTACCTCGATTGAAATGAATGAGCGTTTGTCAGAGTATTTGAGAGGGGCGGGTATCCCGCATGAAGTGTTGAATGCCAAAAACCATGAGCGCGAGGGAGAGATTATTGCTGACGCAGGAAAGCGGGGTGCGGTAACCGTTGCTACCAACATGGCTGGTCGTGGGGTAGATATTAAGCTTGGTGGACCAATGGCCGAGGAGTCGGCTCGAGACGAGGTGCGAAAAATCGGCGGACTGTTCGTTATCGGCACAGAACGGCATGACGCGAGACGCATCGACAACCAGCTTCGCGGTCGAGCGGGTAGACAAGGCGACCCCGGCGAGACGCAGTTCTTTGTATCGCTTGAGGACAAACTCATGCGCATTTTCGCGTCTGACATGGTAAAGCGTATGATGGGTAATCTCGGTATTCAAGAAGACGAGCCGATCCAGAGCCGTTTGGTGTCTCGTGCGCTTGAGAGTGCGCAGGAGAAGATTGAGGGCCACAACTTTGATTCTCGCAAGCACGTGCTCGGTTTTGATGACGTGTTAAACCACCAGCGCTCAACGGTATATGGGAGAAGACGCGAAGTTCTGTTTGGCGACGCCGCTCATGTTTTGGCTCAGGCTCGAGAGCACCTTATGTCTGATAGCGCGGATCAAGGGATCATCGAAGCAAAGCGAGAAGAAATAGGCGAGGAAGCACTGGTTGCGGTATTACGGCGAATCTTGCTTCAAGCATACGATCTCTTTTGGATAGAGCATATCGACACGATGGAGCACCTACGCCAGTCAGTTAACCTCCGTTCCTATGGTGGTCGTGATCCATTTACAGAATACAGAAAGGAGGGACTGCGCCTCTTCCGTACACTTGAAGCAAACCTCGCGCATTTCGTTGCAGAGGCGATACCGCGTATTGAGCGCGTCGAGCGAGTGCAGATGCCGGAATCTATATTGACCTCAGGTGGCAAAAAGTATGAGCGCAATGCGTTCGTGACTATAACTGACGGCACCGAGACCAGAGAAATGAAATTTAAGAAGGCTGAGCCCCTACTCCGCGCAGGCTGGCGGATTGTCGAATAGGTGTGCTGGTGGTAGGCTAGTTCTATGTCCGAGGAGGCAGCACGTGCTCGCATACGGGAGATTTATGATGGAGTGCCGCTCCTCCGCGCTCGCCTCGGCGAACGTCTGAGTGGCGGCGAGAAGCTTATGCTCGACGGTGCACATCTCATGGCGCTGATGTTTCTCCGCTCTGGCGGACCATTTTCAGAAGTGACGAAGGAGATTTCCACAGCAGAGTCCATCGTTGCAACCATCAAACGTCGCCATAATACTAAGCCCGAGCTTGTGCGTACTTCACCATAAATCCGGAAACCCAGAGTAAACCCTACGTGTGGATGTTTATATACCCGACAAGCTCCTTCATCCTCTTTTCGGAGTACGTAAAATGAGGATTGGGAACAGCGATGACATAGAAGTGCGGGTAGACTGGATCAAATAGATGATCGACGAGCGGATTGGTGAAATGAAACCCTCGAGTGGTGCTCGGCGTCCAGCCCCCAGCCTCAACGGTTTTTATGAGCGTATCTCGAGTGAAGAAGTTTACATGCGCATCGGATAGACTGCCCTGGAATTTTTTGAAACGCAGCAGCGACACCACCTTAGGAATACACGGCACTCCGAGAATGAGTATGCCGCCAGGCTCTAAGTAGTCTCGTATCTTGCGAAGAAAATTGTGCGTTGAATAGAGGTGTTCAAATAGGTTATTAGCAAAAATCACATCGTACTTTTCCTCCAAAACAAAACTATCCGATTCGATGTTCCCACATCTGATGTCTAACCCCTTTTCTTGTCCATAGGCAGCTTCAGATGGGGTGATAGTAACACCGGTGCTTCCTGTACCAAAGCGAGCAACAAACTCGCCAAACGTGCATCCAATATCGAGCACGCGTTTTTTGTCTAAACCAAAAGTCCTGACTATATTGTTAAACGTTTTTGATTTGGATGTATTTTCAAAACGTTTTTCTGTTTTCGGATTCATACGAGGACAGTACCATGTCCAATCAGTATACGCCATTTCTTAGTGGTATACTTTTTGCATGGTACATCTACTACTACGTGTCCTCGGGGGTGCTGCGGCAGTGCTTGCTGCAGCGTATTTGGTACCTGGCATCCATGTCGCTGATTTTTATGTGGCGCTTATCGTTGCCATTTTACTCGGTATTATCGGTGTGACATTAAAGCCCATACTCGCCATTCTCACTCTGCCGATTACACTTCTGACATTCGGACTATTCTCGTTCATCATTAATGCAGCTATTCTGTGGTTTGTCGCTAGTTTTGTCGACGGGTTTGATATTGATACGTTTGTCGCTGCGCTCATAGGCTCGCTCGTTATATCAGTTGTACAGTGGGTGTTACATCGCATTGTGTGATAGGGTAGGTGAATGGCGTTAGTTGATTGCATAACCATAAAGGCAGCAGCGGGAAAGGGAGGCGACGGAGTTGTTCGGTGGCTCCATATCAAAGGAAAAGAGAAAGGGGGGCCATCTGGGGGTGATGGCGGACGCGGCGGTAATATTGTATTTCGTGCGGTGCGCGACCTTGGTGTTTTGGCACGGTACAAAGGCAAGACGCAGTTTAGGGCACAAAATGGCGAGTCCGGAGGATCCGACAAAAAGCATGGAGCTGACGGCGCTTCTATATATATAGAAGTACCGGTTGGGTCCGTCGTGACACAGGGCAGAGGAGACGTCTTTGAGCTCCTGAGTGATGGCCAAGAGGTAATTGCGCTCAAAGGCGGCAACGGTGGCTATGGAAACGATCACTTTAAATCCTCAACCAACATTAATCCGTATGAAGCGGTGCCCGGGCAGCAGGGTGAGTCAGATACCTTTCGGATAGAACTTAAAATTATTGCTGACGCGGGGCTCGTTGGACTTCCAAACGCCGGGAAATCATCACTCTTAAACGCGCTTACTCGTGCACAGGCTAAGGTAGGGGATTACCCATTCACTACACTCGAACCCAATCTCGGTGTTCTTTATAACTACGTTATAGCGGACATCCCGGGTCTTATCGAGGGAGCCGCAGAGGGCAAAGGTCTTGGTCATGAGTTCTTGAAGCATATTGAACGGACGCGGGGCATAGTACATCTGGTAGCTTTAGACGGAGAGGACCCGGTGAAGGCCTATTCCACCGTTCGCGCTGAGCTTAAGAGCTACAATGCTGCACTAGTCGGGCGTCCCGAGCTCATATTTTTGACTAAATCAGATACTGTGGACGCCGGGCGGGTAGACAACATGAAACTGGCTATAGCGGGGCTCGCTGCCCCCGGGGCCACCATTGAAGCCATTACGGTGCTTGACGACGCAGTTATGAAGACCACATCTGACACCCTAGTACAATTTCTCCAACAATCGGTGTAACATAGGGGTATGAGCGCCTATCGCCCCACGATCGGGCTTGAGATCCATGCCGAGCTTAAGACGCGCACCAAGATGTTTTGTACATCAAAGAACGACCCCGACGAAGAAAATCCGAATGTTAATGTGTGTCCCGTGTGTATGGCATATCCGGGGACCCTTCCCGTCGTTAACAAAGAAGCGGTGCACAGTGTACTGCGCGTTGGGGCTGCAGTCGGTGGGACCATAGCAGACTACACAGAGTTCGATAGAAAGAATTATTTTTATCCTGACATACCGAAGGGGTATCAGATATCACAGTACGAGTATCCTTTGGTAAAGGGGGGGGAGCTCGCCGGTGTAAAAATCACACGAATTCATCTTGAAGAAGATACAGCAAATGCAAAACACCGAGGGGATACAAGTCTCATCGATTTTAATCGTGCGGGCATGCCACTTATGGAGCTAGTTACAGAACCCGTTATTCATGACGCGGTAACTGCAGGAAACTTTGCACGCGAGCTCCAACAGCTGCTTCGGGCACTCGGCGTTGCTGAGGCACAGATGGAGAAGGGGCAGATGCGCGTCGAAGTAAACATTTCAGTATCAAAAGATGATACGCTCGGCAAAAGAAGTGAAATCAAAAATATCAACTCGTTTCGTGCAGCAGAGCGTGCAATCGAGTTTGAAATAAAAAGACAGACAGCGGTCCTTGGGTCCGGGGGAGTGTTGCTGCAAGAGACTCGCGGGTTTGATGAAAATACTGGCGAGACGTTTAGTCAACGACTCAAAGAGGATTCAAACGACTATCGTTACTTCCCTGACCCAGACATACCAAAGCTAAAAATTTCTGACATCCCAGAATTTGCTCGCGATGTTCTCGATGCATCACTTCCTGAACTTCCAGCGACACGGCGAGCACGGCTCGTGGCACTTGGTGTGCGTCGAGAAGATGCAGATGTGCTTATCGCAGATCACTTGTACGGCGCTTTTTTTGATGCGGAGGTTGCAGGACAACTCGCTCCTGGGCTGATCGGCAAAGGTTCAAACTATTTACTTACTGATGTTCGTGCAGTCGCCACTGAAAGTATGTTGAACAATTTGCGCAACGGCGTCTTTGGAGATGTGATTCGCATGACAGACGCTGGCGATCTATCAAGTCGCGGAACAAAAGATCTGTTACTTCGTCTTATGGAGAAGGGGGGTGATGCGCACACTGTTGCAGAAAAGGAGGGAATGCTTCAAATGAAGGACACGGCTCTCATCGAGCGCATTGTGGATGAGGTGGTTGTCGAGCACCAGGGTGTCGTTATGGAGGTCCAAAAGGGTAAGGAGGAGGCGATGAAGTTTTTAATTGGTATGGTCATGAAGAAGTCAAAAGGGGCAGCAAATCCAACTGATGCAGCAACGATCTTGAAGTCAAAGATTCAACAGAAGACTTAAGCATATAGGGAAGCAATCTTCCAAAAATGCTTTCTCGGTTAGCCGAGAAAGCATTCAAAATAAGGATATTTCAAATTTAAACAAGAAGGTTTTTTGCACTACGTCTGACAATAGTTTTGAATCTATGTTTAAGCAGGTAGCGCAATCTTGACTCAGTTCTGTGTGCGCTTCGCACATGGTCAAAGAGCCCGTTCTTTCTTTGGATTCGACGCTCATGGTACCCAGCAAAAACACGCACATCCCGAATAGGTCTCATTGTAGCTAGGATCGAGGCTATTCTCCCTCTAAGCTCCGCATACCAAACGTTTACCGTCTTCCTATTAATCTTGAGGAGCCGAGCCGCCTGAGATGCGGTCAGATCCTCTATATAGCAATCCACTATACGGGTTCGTGTTGCGAGTGGGAGTCGTGTGAATCGCATGATGTAAGTATATCATGAGATACTGGTCTAGCTATAGACATCAAAAAAGTACCCACACCCAGAGGGGAAAAACCTCCGAAGTGGGTATATAATTAAGGTTAGAAATAAACCATGGATGAAGTAGTGATCAGTGGAAAAAAATATATTTCATCAAAGCGAGCAGCACGCACATCTGGATACGCACCAGACTACATCGGCCAACTCGTACGTGAGAGCAAATTGCAGGCAGTAAAGGTCGGCAGGGCGTGGTTTGTGGCTGAGATGGGCTTGCAAGAGCTTGTAGCAGGGCCAGGAGAGCTTTCAGTCATAGCATCTTCAGCTACACTTCCTGAAACTTGGTCTCCGGTGATCTATATGAAAGATGATGCACCGTTGTACCCGATAGCACAAGAAAATAAAATCTCGGATACTCGAGAAAATGATGATTTAAGCCACCATGCTGAAGAAAAAGTTGTAAAATCAGTTGAAATTATGAAAATTGCTCTACCAAAACGATCAAATGGCATTTCTCTCGATGGTATTAAGCAAATTCCTAAGGAGATTAAGGCTATAGGCGCAGTTTCTATCTCTGTTACTCCAAAGCGTAGAGTATCCAGACTAGTTGGATACGCGCTTTCAGTTCTCTTTGGTGTTTTGTTTGTGACCATTCTCGTTTTTCTGATTTCACTTTTCTACTAATTTTTCTTTCAAATTCTTATCAACACCAAGCGCATATTTTGCGTCCGAGATGGAGATATGAGTAGTAAAATATAGATAAATCGGAAATCATGAGTATCAGCGAGATCGAAGAAATTTGGATAACATCTCGCGATGCGTCGGAGAGATTTGGCTACACATCAGACTACGTAGCTTTTTTATGTCGGACAGGAAAAATAATTGCACGTCGCGCTGGTCGCTCGTGGAAGATTTCTGAAATTTCAATTTCAGAATTTGCATCTCGAGCTCGACAGGCTGAAGAGATACGGCACACAAAGCTTCGAGAAGAGCGTAGAAAAGAATATATCCGCCGCGCGGCACTTTTGTCGCCACAATCTGCTGGCCTCTCATTGTCAACACGTCGTGCGATGGGTAATGTTGCTGGCGCTCTTATTTTACTGTTTGCTTTTTCGTTTGGTGCCTATGCACTGCCAAGCACAATTATAGGTAAGTCGTTTGCAAACATTGGCACGGTAGTGCAAAGCCTACCATTTGGTTTTGAAAGAAATATTGCAAGTGCCTTGGTCGCAGTCTCTGACGTTGTCTCCGGAGAAACGCGCACCACGACTATCCCGCACCTCGCCTTTTCTTGGTTTGATTTTTTCGACAAAGTTAAAATGGCACTCTTTGGTGAGCCAGCTCCAACCGCAATTGTTCAAGCTCCGATCGCGTCATCAACGCAACCCAGAGCTCAACCGACGGTTACTATTGTTGAGAAAAATGTTGGACCGACAACAGTCGTGCGTAATGTATCCGAGTACGTAACCGTAACAGGAGTTACATACGCTGAACTCGAGGCGGCGATCAAGGCGCTTGAAGCTCGTTTAATTTCACTCATCCCACAGGTGGTTCCATTTTCTGGCACTCCACCAATCACCGTAGTGAACACACAGACGTTCGCACAAAGCCAGCGCATCGATTCGCTTGACGGTGTGACGATCACGAACGCAAACATTATCGGTGGCACTATCACGGGCATCAGCGGTTTAGGTGGCGGTTCTGGAACTGTTGCATCAGGTACCGTTGGTCAAATCGCGTACTACAATGCTAACGGCTCTACCCTGTCAGCGACATCATCGATTTTTGTTTCTGATACCCAGCGTATTGGTATCGCCACGTCGTCGCCGCTCGCACAACTTACGGTGTATGGTGACGTACTTTTGTCAGGTGCAAATCGCTATTTGAATTTTGGTGATGCAAATGGTGTGTCCGGCTACGGCATTCGCGACAACGCCGGCATTATCGAATTTAAAAACTTGAGTGGCGGTTGGTCTGCATTAGGCTCTAGCGGTACCGGTGGCGGGACCTGGTCAACAACAACATCATCGGTGGCAGGCGTGCTCGTAAACTATTCAAACAATTCGTCTGACATCGTCGCTATTGGTTCTACGGGGACCACGACAGCAGAATACTGGTTTGATCCAAATACGCTTATGGCGTATTTTTCTGGCAACGTTGGCCTTTCAACCACGACCCCTTTTGCTAAACTCGCCGTTCAAGCCACTGCTGGTCAAACTAACCCTGTATTCCAGGTTTCTTCCTCATCAAATGCAGTTAATTTCTTGACGGTTGCTGGTGACGGTTTTGGAACCACAACCCTCACCGGTCTTAACGTAAGTGGCTCCGCCACCTCCACCTCAAACGTCGGTTTTAACATCACCACGGGCTGCTTCGCCATTAACGGCACCTGCTTAGGTTCAAGTGCCTTCACCTCGATAGGCCCCGCCGGCCAACTCCAGATAGGACCAAACGTGACCCTTGCAACCAGCTCCTCTGCCTTCAACGGTCTCACTTCTTCAACCACCATCACCGGCTCAGGAAACGTCATCACCTTCACCAATACTTTGGCAGGTCTCCTCGGTGCTGCAGGTGGCGGTACTGGTCTCTCCTCCATCACGCAGAATCAACTCCTCATTGGTGGAGCAGGAAATACGTGGGTACAAATCGCCACCTCATCACTCGGCATAAACTTCTCTTCACTCATCGGCACAGCATCTGACGCACAAGTCGACAACAACCTCACGATCTCAGGAGGAACCATCGACAATACTCCGATTGGTGCGACGACACCAAGTACCGGAGTGTTTACGAACTCGACGAGTACGAATGCGACCACCACAAACCAAAACATTTCAGGGTCACTCGTGGTCACCGGGACTTCAACACTTGCAACCACCTCACTTTCACAATTCTCGATAACCGGCATCGGCACCTCAACCATTGCAAATAATCTTTCACTCGGTGGTGATATCGAAGCGAATCAACTCTTCTTGAACGGTGCGACATCAACTGCTGCAAATGGTTTCAACATCGCCACAGGTTGTTTTGCTGTGAACGGTGTGTGCATCACATCAGGATCATCAGGTATCACCGCCATTGGTCCAACAGGTCAGACACAAACCGGCCCGACAGTAACTTTTGCAACTTCTTCTGTCGCGTTTAACGGTTTGACTTCTTCGACGACAATCACTGGGGCTGGCAACACACTGACATTTACAAATACTTTGGCCGGCATTCTCGGTGCAGCCGGCGGAGGTACCGGTCTCTCATCCATCACACAGAATCAACTCTTGGTTGGTGGAGCAGGAAACACTTGGGTACAAATCGCCACCTCATCCCTCGGTATCAACTTCACCGACCTTGTCGGATCTGCAACAGACAGCCAAGTCGACAACAACCTAACGATTGTCGCTGGAACCATCGACAATACTCCGATTGGTGCAACCACTCCATCAACGGGAGTGTTTACGAACAGCACTTCAAGCAACGCCACCTCCACAAACCTCGCTGTCTCAAGTGCACTCACTGTTTCTGGCACATCAACGCTCGCTACCACTTCAGTTGCACGACTCACCCTCGCCAATTTGACCGGCCTCCTCCGTGCCACTGCCGGTGTCGTCTCCACTGGCTTTGTGGATCTCGTCAACGATGTTGGTTCGTCTATCCTTGCCGTCACGAACGGCGGCACCGGCTGGGGCAACATCCAAGCAAACACCGTCGTGATTGGAAATGGTACGAACCGTCTCGCCACCACGTCAGCGGGAACGAATGGCCAAGTACTCTCACTCGTTGATGGTATCCCCTCATGGGTCGCCACCTCATCAATCAACAACGGCGTCTCCTCCCTCCAACACTCATT
>ERZ1292625.2184-Hain-H41-01um-R1-2184-length-19094-cov-17_pt3 | contig 13131 bp, 10 predicted proteins | sample MGYA00564400_ERZ1292625 | MGnify/ENA primary metagenome ERZ1292625 (study PRJEB36523, sample SAMEA6512639) | groundwater metagenome | collected 2019-01-08 | study: AquaDiva: Metagenomics assemblies of 32 groundwater samples
TGTCAACATTTTCTCCTTGAATCCATATCCATCCATTTTGTCCAACAGTAATATTGCATCCTGTTTTTTCTTTTATCAAATTAATCATACTTCCCTCTCTTCCAATAACTCTAGGCACACGACTCGGAATAATTCTGAATATAAATCCACCCTCTAATTTTCCTAAACCCTTGCCCCTCATAGCTAAATCAATTCCTTTAGTTTTAACAGACCATATTTTAGCAGCTATAATATCTCCGATACCTAAGAATTGATCCATTTCATTTTTATTAACAAATCTAGGTGTTTCATCCAAAGGCAAAAATCCGTTAGGTGCAGCGTCTATATCAACAAGCCAACCATTAAAAGTTATGTCTGTAATTCTGCCTATAACAACATTATTTCTTCGAGGTATGAATGCTCCAAAAATAGATATTACTCTTATAACTCTCCCAACTTCTTCTCCAAGACCAAATCGCATTGCAACTATATCGTTTCCTTGTCTTTTTGTTCCTTCACCAGCAAGATAATCTTCTCCAGAAGCAATTATTTCTCCTGGTATGACTACTTTTCGTTTTATTGAAGCGTCAGAATCAATGTCCAAGGCTTCATGTGCCTCATCTGTATTATTTATCATTTAATCATAATCAGACAAAAAATAATCGTAATTTTCCTTGTCTTACCTTTACTTTACATTTTCTCCTATTCTCTTAGGTTTAAAAAGTTTGTGGTTTAAGATTTTGTTATTATTAATAAGTTAATATAAAATAGATTTAAATACCCCCATATAATAATAAAATTTATGGCAAACAAGGAAATAAAATAGAATTATGCCCAGGCGTATACGTAGAGCCAAATACAAGATATTGTGATAGAGTAGATTCAATATTTGCATATATCGATAAATTTTATGAAGAAGAAAGATATCTAGATAATAAAGAATTTGTCTTTGAAAAGGGTATAGAAAGTTTAATTGGTGCAGGAGCAGAAATTATAGGTTTAAATCAATTACAACATGGGGGAAGAACATATTACCACGAAGTTAAATATAAAGGTCATCGATTTTGCTCTTCAACAGAAGAACCAGTTATTTATAATATAGAAACGCGTCTTAGAATATAACAAATCTTATAAATTAAATCTACTTTGAAAAAATATGGCTAATTTAAACCAGGCTAGATTAAAATTAGGGATGGATGCTTTAGGCATTCCAGTTAAAGAAAAATTTTATAGGGAAATTTGTAATGCAGCTTATCTTGCTCAAGAAGAAGGAATTTATATTTCTCATTTTAAGTTGTATTTGAGTGAAAAGGGAGCATTTGCTCCAAAAAGAAAGATACATTATGACATTTACTCAAGCCTATTTCATGACGTAAGAGAGATAGAAAATGATCCTGAAAGTGATCAGATTGAAAGCGAATGGAAGTTAGATAATAGTAGTCTAGAAAAGCTTAGGGCATTGAAAGATAAAATTAAAAAACAGGGATTGGAAGCGTTAATAAAATCAAAATTAAAGACCGAATAAAAATAAATTTAACCCTTAAGCTCTTCACTCTGTGCAGCCCCATGCGTTATTGAATTCAATTTTTCATAAAAATCAATAAGCAGACCAGGAGGAACATTCATTATAACCTGCAAATCGCCGTTTGCAAGCCATTCCTCACTTTCCTTATAATCTTTTAATATTCCATAAACTTGTCCAGTATATCTAGCAGGAATTTTTAGCATAATCTTTTTAGTTTCCATCTTAATTGGAATAACTTCCTTCAACTTATTAATCAAATCGTGCATCTGTTGTTCAGCAGACCTATTGTCAAAATTGAAATGAACTTGACTTAGAGCATTCTTTAATCTTTCCTCTGTGTATGGCCTTCCATGCTGGTCAACAGCATTTCTTAATATTAAACTTAAAACTTGTTTAACTTTCTTCTCTTTTTCAGCATCTCTAAATTCCTGCGTTTTTTGTATTTCTCCTGATGAAATTATCTTTTTAGCTACTTCATATGCGTCAGTCGTCTGAAATGCATCCTGCAAATCCGCTTTAGAAGCCAGCTTGCCTTCTTTAAGATCATAATAAATATTAGGAGATTCTAAAGCACCCATAATATCCCCATTTCCGTTTTTTACTTTCAAAGCTTCGTCTAAATTAACATAAATTTCATAATGCTTTCCCTTTAATTTTATTCTCGCTGTAACGCTGGCCATATTTGTTGTAATAATTAGAGTTATATAAATTTAATTGCACTATTATGGAAGAATCAGATTTATGGATAAAATTAAAAACTAAACAAAGGCAATATTATTATGAAGATATGTGTCATAAAATTAGGTGCATTGGGAGATGTAGTAAGGACGCTACCAATATTAGAGGCGATAAAAAAGAAATATAAAGATGCTGAAATAACATGGATAACCAAAGAAAATGCTTTGCAATTATTTGAAGGTAACCCCTTTGTGAAAAAGGTAGAAAAAATTCCATTTAAAACACAAGAAGAGTTTGGGATTTTATATAATTTAGATATTGACGATGAAGCCACGTTGCTTGCTTCTTTAATAAAGGCAAAGAAAAAATTCGGCTTTTATTCGGAGAATAATTATCCTATTGCATTTAATTCGGGAGCAGAATATTACTTGAATACACTATTCGATGATGAATTAAAAAAATCAAATAAGAAAACCTATCAAGAAATGATATTTGAAGCCTCAGACATAATTTATCGCAAAGAAAAGCCAGAAATATATCTGGCTGAAAGAGAAAAAAGATATGCAGAGGAATTCTTTAGAAAGAATAGAATAAACAAAGATAAACTTATAGGGATTCACATGGGTGCCGGGCAAAGATGGCCTTCAAAGGCATGGTCAAAAGAAAAAATAAAAGAATTTATTAAAAAAGCAAAAGAAAGAAGTTATGAGATAATTGCTTTCGGAGGTCCAGACGAATTAAGCAAGATAGGTTTGCTTGTAGAAGAGTTAAGAAAAGAAAATATTTCAATATATGAAAATAATCCAAGAAACTCCATAAAAGAGTTTGCTGCTCTAGTATCCAATTGCAAGAAGTTGGTCTGTTCAGATAGTTTTGCTTTGCATATTGCCATCGCCACAAATACTCCCGCAGTAGGTCTTTTTTTCTGCACAACCCCTCATGAAGTTGAGGATTATGGTCTGCTCAAAAAAGTAGTTTCCCCTATTTTATATAATTATTTTCCAGAAAGGCAGAATGAATACAGCGAAGAACTTGTGAATAGTATATCTGCAGATGAGGTGCTTTTTATTCTAGAAAATAACAACAAATAAAAACCCATCCCCCTCGTTATAATCAATGGAAGAGGCAAAAAAAAGCGACAAAATAGAAAAAAGAAAAGAAGCTATCAAAGGCTGGCTAAAGAACAAGTACAACCTTATATTTTTGGCGATTTTAATTCTCGCAATTGTAATCTATTTAAATAATTTTAATCTGACAAAAAAACAAGTTTTGTGGTGGGACGAAGCAGATTATCTGGCATACGCAAAAAATTTGGCCGGTTTTCCAATTAATTGGATAATAACTGAAAAACATAATTCATTATATCCGTATCTAGCAGCGGCATTTTTTAAAATTGGATTAGGGGAGCTAGGAATAAAGTTTTTTTTGCAAGTAATCCCTGCTATTCTATCTGCGGCATTAGTTTATTTTATGTCTAATAAGATGTATGAAGATAAAAGAATAGGGCTCATTACCTCTTTCTTAATGACTACATTTTGGGTTAATTTATTTAATGCATCGAGGTTTCATGTAGACATTCCCGCATTATTTCTTGGCCTTTTGTCAATATATGTTTTTTGGCAGGGTTATGAAAACAAGGAGAAGATATTCGGAAAAATAGAAGCCAAATGGGCAATTCCTCTTACAGTTTTTTTAGTAATATTGACATATACGATAAGGCGTGGATATATTTTATTTGGCGCATTTTTCCTAGTTCATATGTTGGCCTCTAAAAAATTTAAAGCCTTAATTAAGGACAAGTATAATTGGATTGCATTGGGAATAGCCTCAGTATTATTCTTTTTTGCAGAGAAATTTATTTTTATATCTCAGATATCAGACATATCTGGACAATATTTCCATGAAGAAGCGCCCATTAATTTTCTTCCATTTCAAGTGTTTCCTGCATTTTTTGATTCAGTAACTAAAATGCCTGGTGTGCTTTTATATTTGTTTTGGATTGGGGCAGTATTATTACTAGTAAACATTGCCTTTTCTTTCGGATTGATGAAAAAAGAAGGCGGAACAAGAGTGAGGGCAGATTTATTTAATTTCTTAACGATAGTAATAACTCTTGCATTTTTCATCTATGTTTTAAGATCACCTACTAATTTTGGAGAAGCAAGATGGTATCTCCCAATGGCATTTGCATGTTTTATTTTAATAGCGCGTGCAGCAACTTCAATTACCGACTATATAAAACCTTATTCAAAGCATGCCGCAATAATCCTGCTTTGTGCATTAATTGCTATTGGCGGATATTACGAATTCAAGCAAGGAAGCGATTCTATCAAGGGCAAGCTAGACTCTTTCCAGGGTATTAAGGAAGCCAGCATACTAATAAAAGAAATGTCTGATAAAGAAGACTTGGTTTTGACTCTCGGGCAGCCGCAAGTTGAATATTATGCTGAAAGAAACACTCTTAACGCGAGAGTTTGGGGAGGAAAGTATTCTTCTGATGACGTTGGTGGTCACTTTGAGTCAACTATGCAAAAGATTAAAGAAAATCCACAAGTAAGATTTATAGTCATAACTTTCTCTGAGCCCGCATATCCTGAATGGGCTAAAAAAAACAGCGGAAATGTTTGGGAAATTCCTTTTATGCAGACAAAAATAGATTTCTCAACAGGCGAACAGCAAATAAACCAAGAATTGCAATATGACAAATATAATTTAAAATTTAAATTAATAGCAGTGAAAAATGAGGTATTTATTTACGAAATTTTAAGATGATAACTTGGTTTGAAAAGCATTATAAAATATCTTGGGTGATGACTATTTTTATAGCTGGCTTTATTTTTTATATTTCTTCCTTGACATTTTCAGGAGGAGGAGGTGGCGGAGGAATAAATAAAGCAGTAATCTATCATATTGCAATATTTTTATTTCTTTCTCTTTTTTTATTAATATCAATGGTTAAAGGAAAAAATAAAAGCTTAATCTACATAGCAATTATTCTAGCAGTAATATATGCTGTGCTTGATGAGATTCATCAGTCTTTTGTGCCTGGCAGGAATCCGTCAATCAAGGATATTGGTTTAAATTCTATCGGAATTTTTCTTGCTTCAACATTTTATTTAATTAGATTAAGATTTAAACATATTTACGAATAACATCTATTAATCTTTTGCTGATTTCGTCTTCTTTAAACTTATTAACGCTTTTTACAACTTTATTTTTATCCCATTTTTTATTCAGCCCAGTTTTTATCTTAAATATAAAGTCTGATAAATTATATGGTTTTGCTAACAGTCCGTTTTCAGAATTAATAATCTCGTTAGGTCCTGCATTATCATTCCAGGCTATAACAGGGCATCCGCAGGCAATTGATTCAACAATTGTCAGTCCAAAATCCTCTTTCTTTGCCGGCATCAAAAATAATTCTGCGGAATTGTAATATCCAAGCAAGTCATCTTTAGATATTCTACCGAGTATTCTAGCTCTATTCTCTAATCCGAGCTCTTTTATCTTTTCATTTAATTCTTTTCTGTAATTCTCTTCTACACTGCCAGATATTATTAAATCAATATTTTTAATCTCTTTTATAAAGTCTAAAAGTATTTTATAATTTTTATCTGGAATTATTCTACCATGCGCAAATAAAAATTTGCGTTTTATATTGTTAGATTTCAGGAAATGTTCTTTTTCGCTTTTTTTCATAGACTTAAAAAAACCAGAAATATGCGGATAAACAATAGCAGGATTTAACCCATATATCTCTTTTACTCTTTTAGCGGTGTATTCGCTAATTGCTATTACTATATTTGCCCCACGGACGCATTCTATATCTATTTTTTTCAATTTATCTTTAAAAAAATATCCCAGGAATTTAGCAAAAATTCTTGCAGAAGTATTGGCCCATCCTTCTACATTGGAGTATAAAAAATTTGGCGGATGATAAAGAATAACTATATATGGCGTGCCATCTTTTTTCTTTTTATTATAGGCCATCCTAGAAGCCATGAAACTGTGACTAATAATTAAATCTGTTTTTATTTTTCTTGTTCTTGAAGGAAATAGAAAAGAAAGGGCTAATTGCAGAGTTTCATTTCTTGTCTTTCCAATTTGTTTTGGCTCTATTGAATTATCTAATTCCAATTCCTTGATTATCTTTGCTTTATCTTTCTCAGAAATATAGCTGAACAAAAGTTCTATATCTGCGTGATTTTTCAATTTGTTTGCCTGAAAAAACATTACTCTCTCTAATCCGCCAAGCTCCTTCAAAAAATCATATATTATTGTTATTTTTTTCATCTTTTTGCCCTCAATGTCCATCCTTTTTTTGTGTCTACTTTTTTAAATTTCGATATCAGCTCCCCTAAAGCTGTTATTATAATCCAAATTGTGGTGATAAAGCCAGCGTATAAATTTCTTTTCCATGATTCACTAAATATAAATAATATGGATGGAAAATAATAATTAAATAAATTAATCCTCATTATATTGCTTTGATTTAATTGCTTTCTAGCAATCGCGGTTCTTATTTTTTGTTTTAATAAATCCTTAATTTTAATATTATTATAAGCAGATATCATTCTCGGCATGGTTTCGTCTTCTAAAAGAATTATTTTATATCCTTTATCGAAAATATCTTTTGTCCTTTCAAAATCATCGCCTAATGAAAAATATTTTTTATAAAACTCTTTTCTGAATATATTTGTAAGAAACATTGTTGGTTCTTTTAGGTATAATAAATCGTTCTTCTTATATGTAAATTTCTTTTTCTGAAACTTTATCCAATAATATGTGCCATAAGCAACTATTTTATATCCTAAATTACTATTTTTCAGCTTATTTTTGTCCCATTCTACTGGAAATGGCTCTGCAATTCCACCGATTTTTTCATTATCGAAGAAAGAAAAGAATTTTTTTAATTTTATTTCATTATCTACTTTAAATATCCAATCAGCGTCATTAATAACAATTATCTCTCCTGATGCTTTTTTTATTATATTGTCTATAACTGCAGGCTTGCCGCTTCTTAAATTCAAATTATAATATTTGAATTTTCTCGACCTTTTTACAAAGTCTCTTACAATGCTTTCTGTCTTATCCGTGCAGCCATCTAATCCTATAATAACCTCATAATCTTTATAAGGCAAATTCAGAAGATTTTTCAGGGTTTTTCCAATTATTCTCTCTTCATTATGCGCAGCGATTAAAAAAGATATTTTCTTCATTTTACAACTTCTAATTTGAATAGAGTTTCTGAACAAGGCAAGATCCAGCAAAAAAATCTTTCATATATTGTAGGATTTGTATTAATTAAAGGATTGAATATTTTATTTAAAGATATAAAGGCAAGACGCGTAAAATTTAATCTTCTATCTGCTATCTTAAATAATCCGCTTTCTTTTCTCTTATAGTATTCTTTTGGATTGCAAAAATATTCGAACGTAAAATAGGAGAACATCCTTTTATGTGTTGGATCTCTATACGAAACCCCGCAAGAGAAATGCGGACCTCTAATAATTATTTTTGCTTTATTTTTACAGATTCTATGTATTTCCTTCATCGTCTTTGTTAAATCTTCTATATGTTCAAGGACATGAGAAGCATATATTTCGTCAAAAGTATTATTTTTAAACGGCCATGGAAATTTGTTTATATCATGCACTACATCTACACCCTGCTGCTTAATAAAATCCATATTAACAAAACCTTTCTTTATATCGTCTCCACACCCTAAATTTAATCTTTTCATCTTGGTATAAATTTTATTAATCTGTCGTAGATTTTTATAAATTTTCTTAAAGGAGAATTTAAAATTCTAAGCCTCAATACTCCGAGTAGCATCCAGGGACCGGCTCGCAAGAAATTTATTTTTGAATACTCTCGGTCATACCATTTTGTAGGTACTGAAATAATTTTAAAACCTTTATTTTTTAGAAGATACAATAGCTCTACATCAAAAGCCCATTGGGACATGCTCAATTGCGGGATTATTTTCTCTATAGTATTTCTTCTAAAAATTTTTGCACCACATTGAGTATCTCTATAATTTAAAAATAATAATGCTCTAATTAAAAAATTAAAGATTCTGCTCACGATTAGTCTTCTAAATGTCGCTGGAGGAAAAACTTCAGAATCTTTAAGATACCTATCTGCAATTGCACCATCACAATTATTCAGATTATAAACTAGTTTATAATATTCTTCAGGATTAGTGGCCATATCTGCATCAACAAATCCTATAAAATCATTTCTTCTAATTAAAGCATCTTTAAAGCCTTCAATTATAGCATACCCCTTGCCCCCCCTTAAGAGATTTATATAACCTATATTATCACATCTATCTCTCCACTTCTTGACTATTTCTTCTGTCTTGTCTGTCGTATTATTAATTACGACTAATATTTCATAATCTAATTTAGCATTTCTTTTCATAAAATTGAAAAAATTAGAATATGCTTCAAGCGTTTTTTCTATTCTTTTCTCTTCATTATAAGCAGGTATAATTATTGCCGCTTTCTTCATTAGAAACTATGAAAATTCTACTCTTTTAAATATATAGACAATGCACTAAATATAATTATAAAAATTTAATTTCCACGGAACATATACAATAATTTATATATCGATATAGCAAATAAGAATTAATGGGTGAAGAAAGAAATGATTTAATCGGGAAAGTCATTGACTATATTTTTTCTATGAAAAAGATAACTTTATATTTGATTATCATATTTATTTTAGGATTTATTTTAAGGCTTATTGCTGCGATCAATCTGTCAGTTTCTGCAGATGACATGCATTTCGTTACTCACGCAATAAATTTCTTCTCTTCTGAAAGATTGGTGACTTATGATCAATCCTCTGGATTATGGTTTGCTTTTACAGACATAATATACGGATTTCTTGGATATACACAAATTGCTTCAAGAATGGCTGCATTGATTTTTGGTTCTTTAAGCATTCTTGCAATCTATCTAATTTCTAGAGAATTCTTTGATGAAAAGATCTCTATTGTTTCCGCATTTCTTTTAGCCATCGCACCATTTCATATTAAATTGACAATTTCTGAACAGGACGTTATGGCGATGTTTTTTGTTCTCGTTGGAATGTTGCTCTTTATTAAAGCATTAAAAAATAATAAATTAGGATATTTTTCATTAAGCGGTATGTTTATAGGCCTATCTATATACTCAAAAGTTTATACGCTTCTGTTTATTCCCTCTTTATTAATATATTTTATTTATGTCAAAGTGCTTGACAAACCACACACTTTAGTACGTGAGCACTTTGAGCATCCAAAAGTCCAAGGACTCTTTAATTATAACAGAAAAATAAAAAATAAATTAATATCTAAAGATAATTCGAAAAAAATTCTAATATTCTTATTAGCTATATTTATATTTACAATTCCAGCTTTAACGCACAATTATCTCCTCTATAAGGATAAAGGCATTATGGACTTGCAATTCACAAGAGTAACTGGATTGGGAAAAAATATTTCTGCAGAATACTATTCATGGGATCATCAATTTAATGCCAAAAATGACTGGAAAGGTTTGATATTTGGCAACTCTAAAAATTCTGGTTCAAAAATTCCGACATTATTGCAAGCATTGAATTATATAAAAGTTGGCGATCCAATTAATTTCTATCTTGGAATTATTGGTTTACTGGTTTTTATAGTTTACAATACTAGAAAAAAACATAATCCTGAATATATTTGGTTTTTTATATCGAGCATTTTATTTGCTTTGCCTTTTCTTGCCTCTATAATTCTTCTGCCAAAACATTATGTTTTCTTGGAGATTCTGATTATTCCCTTTGGTGCATTTGGGATAACTAAGTTTAATGAAAGATTTTTCAAGTCTTCCAAGAAAAGCATGAACGCCATCTTAATTTTAATATTTTTAATATCTCTTGTCTTTTTAGGCCTCAATGGAAAGGGCACAAATACACATTTTTATGGAAAAAGCCATGTTGCTCAAATAATTGAATTTAAAGATAAAAATATTCAGGAAGCAGAATTAATAATAGGCGACAGCAGATTTTATCGCGGAAGAATTCATTGGATGTTTCAGGGAAATCCCTATTTAGAGGGTGTTCAATTTTTAGAATTTATCAATCAGAATGACCAAATTCCAGGGAATACGGTAATGCACAAAGTTTACTTTGTAGAATGTGCGATTGATGATTGCGGCTGGGGAAATATAGCAGAACAGCCGGAATTCAATCAATCAATGGAATTGCTAACAGAATTATTTAAGCAAAGTGGCAAACTAATATATTCTGTAAGAGAACCAGATAGAGAAAAAAATTATCCCCCATTTTCAGAGAACACTATAGAAACAGCTCGTATTTATTCTGCGACGTTGCCTATAAAAGATTCTATAATAACATATGCTAATCAGCCTAAAGAATGGTTTTTATACACTATAGGTTATCAACCGTTAGAAAAACAATACGATTATTACACTGCTAAAGGAACAATAGATAAATTTTTAGATACAATAGCGCATTGGATTGTTATAATCGCCTTGATTTTAGCTTTTATAAGCCCTATTTATATAATTTATCTAATTTTAAAAGATTAGGCGCTATAATGGAGAACAATAATCCTTTTATACGGTCGATTAAAAAACTATTATATAAAAAGATAATTAATAATCTGCCATGAATAATTTAAAAGAGAATAAGATAGTAAAAGAAGATTTGATTAGAATAGCCGATTCATTAAATGGCCTTTCAAATAAATTAAACGGTAAAACTGTTCTAATTACAGGGGGCGCTGGTTTTCTGGGAAAATATATTGTGTTTACTTTAGATTATTTAAATAAAAATTTTTTAAATGCACCGTGCAAGATACTCGTTATAGACAATTTTATTACAGGATCTAAGGGTCCTCTTGAGGGAATAGAAAATCTTAAAGTTATTGAGGCAGACATTTCCAAGCCTATAAAAATTGACGAAGATATTCATTTCATATTTCATGCAGCTAGCATAGCGGCTCCAGTCTTTTATAATAAATACAGGTTAGAAACAATAGATGCAGGATTTTTAGGAACTAAAAATATGCTGGAATTAGCTAAAGAAAAAAATATTAGCAGCTTCTTATTCTTTAGTTCAAGCGAGGTTTATGGTGATCCTGATCCAAAATTTGTGCCTACACCTGAGACATATTTAGGGAATGTTAATTGTATTGGAGCAAGATCTTTCTATGACGAACCAAAAAGAATTGGAGAAACTTTATGTATGACTTATGCAGATATTTATAGTCTGCCAATTAAAATTATTAGGCCGTTTAATGTTTATGGTCCGGGCATGAGATTAGATGACGGAAGAGGTGCAATTAATTTTGTAGTATCTGCATTAAGGGGAGATAAAATACCTGTATACGGGAGCGGAAGAAATACTAGAACATGGTGCTATGTATCTGATGCGATTACAGGCTTCTTCAAGGTTTTATTATCAGACCATAATAGGGAAGTGTTTAATGTTGGTGCGGATGAGCAGGAGATAGAGATGAGGCATTTTGCCCAGATAATAGCAGGGCTAGTTAAAAATGAAGATGTGGAGATTCACAATGTAGAAGGGCCAAATGAATCTTACAATGAGAAAAGCGACCCTATAAGGAGATGCCCAGATTTAACCAAGATTAGAACAATGATAGGATATAATCCCAAAGTAAATTTAGTTCAGGGTTTAAAAAGATTTATTGAATGGGTTAGTGATGCAATGAGGCAGGACGAGAGCTCGTATGGATTGCAAAAAAATTGCAGGTCGTGCGGAAACGGCAATCTCAGATCTGTGCTCTCTCTTGGAAAGACCCCTCTTGCAAACAACTTGCTTTCAAATGAAGATTTAAAACTGGATGAAGAATTATTTTCTTTAGAGATGGTTTATTGCAATAATTGCCATCTATGCCAACTTTCGTATGTAGTTCCTCCTGAGAAGATGTTTAATAATTATCTTTATGTAACTTCAACGACAGATACATTCAAGAAACATTTTGAGAATATGGCAAAAAGCATTGCAAATGAACTAAGATTAACTGAAAACTCATTAGTTGTTGACATAGGTAGCAATGACGGTCTGCTGCTAAAAAACTTCAAAAAAATTGGAATTAATCGAGTAGTTGGAGTTGAGCCAGCTCAAAATATTTGCGAGATAGCAAGAAATGACGGAATCGACACACTATGCGGTTTTTTTGATTCAAGTATAGTTTCTAATATCTTAAACATGAAAGGAAAGGCAAATTTGATAACTGCTAATAATGTATTTGCACATGTTCATAATATCGGGGAGTTAACAAAGAATGTTAAAAAATTATTGGCAGAAGACGGAGTTTTTGTTATTGAGGTGCAGTATCTTTTAGACATGATTAAAGATTGCATATTTGACAACATTTACCATGAGCATTTATCTTACTTCAATGTTATATCATTAATCGAGTTCTTTAAAGGGCGGGAAATGGAAATATTTAATGTTGAGCATGTAAATACACACGGTGGCTCTATACGAGTTTTTATTCAAAAAAAAGATGGGCCATATAATGTAGAAAGAAGCGTTAACGATTTTATTGAAAAAGAGAGAATCTTCAAAATAGATAAATTTGAGACGTATCAGAAATTTGCTTCGCAGATTACAGGCTTGAGGGACAGAATAAGAGACTTTACAATAAAAGCGAAGAGCGAAGGCAAAACGATTATAGGATATGGTGCGCCTGCAAAAGCAACCACGTTATTGAATTTTTATAAATTAAACAATCAATTTATAGATTATATTATAGAGGATAATCCTTTGAAACAGGGGAAAATTATTCCAGGCGTTAGAATTCCAATAATTAGCAAGCAAGCCATGAATAAAAGCCCAGATTATATTTATTTACTTGCCTGGAATTTCGCAGACGAAATAATGCAGAAAAACGCCTTTCTCAAGCAAAATGGGGCTAAATTTGT
>ERZ1292625.3373-Hain-H41-01um-R1-3373-length-13128-cov-5_pt1 | contig 13128 bp, 13 predicted proteins | sample MGYA00564400_ERZ1292625 | MGnify/ENA primary metagenome ERZ1292625 (study PRJEB36523, sample SAMEA6512639) | groundwater metagenome | collected 2019-01-08 | study: AquaDiva: Metagenomics assemblies of 32 groundwater samples
TGTTCATTTGTTACTAAAGATTTTAAAAAGTTTGAAGTTGATTAACAATTTCTTGTACTATTAAACGACTGTCTCTGGCCGTTAGCTCTTTAGTAATCCACGTCTGTATCATAATACATGGCAACAAAAATCATAAATAAAGACACAAAACATGCAGCCAGTAAAGTTATTATTGTATTATTAAACAGATAATAAGATACAAATCCTGTAACTAATGGCAAAATAGTCATAGCTAATAGTTTGACTATCATAATCGTTGTACTAACAAAAGCTCTTTTGAGTCGCTTTAATTTTCTGTTTAATTCAAATGTTGTCATTTTGTTTCATTTTAACGATTAAATAATTAAAATATTTGGTTGTAACGTTACCAACGTAGCTATTATAAAACTGTCTGTCTTATAATATTACTGGAATATGCTGTTTTATTCCCTCTATTTACCAGAATTTCATCCCTATCTGTAGAGAGGTATGGACTTTCGTCAAAGTTCCATATAAAATAACTTGCACTTGGATGCTGCTGGATTCCAACCAACGTTCATGTATTGCATATTTAGTACACAAATACACTGCTTTAGTGCTCTAAGCTAAGCACCCAAAATGCAAGCTGCGTTTTAGTCGGTGGGTATTGTGAAATATTCGCGGCAAATATCCGCACACTGTTGTAAGACTTTTTGTCGTGTAGCAGCATAAGCAGCAATAACATAAGCAGCAGCAGAAGCAGAAGCAGAAGCAGAAGCAGAAACAGCAGCATCGGCAGCAGCAGAAGCAGCAGCATCGGCAGCATAAGCAGCAGCATCGGCAACAGCAGCAGTAGCATCATCATCATCAGCATAAGCAGCAGCAACAGCAACAGCATAAGCAGCAGTAGCATCAGCAGCATAAGCAGCAGTAGCATCAACAGCATAAGCAGCAGTAGCAGCAACCCTCGCGGCCTCTAATTCCTCATCGGTGGCGAGGCCGTCCACCCACCGTTCGGCTACATCGAGCGCAGCGAGACTACGCTTATCTGTCATCAGATGCTGCACCAATCGGGCGCACTTCACCTTTACCTTTGTGATAGTTTTAATATCTGGCCACCCAAGTGTGTCCTTCATGTGGAAGAACCACCAAAGCAACCAGTCCCCTCTCTCGCATTCTGCGAGTGCTTGTGCGGGTGTGCGCTTGCCCAACCACACAATGGCTTTATGACAAGCCTGTTGCTCATCAAGCCACCTTTTGAATTGTTCGTTGTTCATGTCCATTTTTAATTGGTTTAGCACTGTTATTGGAGTCGAACCAATATTATGACCGTCACAGCGTCCTCTCTTACTTGCTGTTGATAAGGATGTGGATTCCAGGCATTACTGTTATGTATGAATGCATTATACCATAAGGTTTTGGTTAATAATTGTTAATATTTAGCCCCTGGTAAAAAGAGCTAAATTTGGGCTATTTTTGACGGATATTTGTTAGTTTGTGGTGTGCAAAACAACCCAGCACTACTACAAAATGTCACGTTTATTCGCATAATTTAGTAATAATAACAATCCATAAATTGGACAAAAGATAGTTGCCCAAATATGGAAAGCATATAAGAATTCTCCTCCTCCGAGCCAGTTAAATACACCAGCAATTGTTCCTATGATAATAGTAATGGAAATCCATTGGATTAACCCTACTAACAACTCTTTGATAAATTTCATTTTGTTATTAGTTAGTTAAATTAATGAATGTATTACCCTACCTAATACTATTCCAATAATAACAGAAAGCAGGATGAATACTATAGTTATGACTACAAATCCTATGTATTTAAGCCTTTCCATATTATTTGTTATTAGTTGGTTAAATTAAGTAAATATTAACAAGTATAACTAGCTGATATTCAGCTAATTACACCGTGTGTTAGTGAAAGAACAGGGAGAGCTTGGCTATGGGCAAGCGGCTCTCCCTGTTGTTCACCCTACAATTATGCAGGAATGTTACTTAGTTCAGCAATCAGCCGTGCTCTGTATTGAGCTGGCGTTTCGACTGCGGTTGTTACAGCTTCTGCTTCTTGCTGCCGGCCGCTGTTGACACGAAGTGCCATGAAGCGATTGCCTATCACTTCACCGTCCAGTTGGAACTTTGGTGCTTCTCCAGCAGCTGCTGCGGGTTTCAGGTTAAAGCCCGCACTTTTGTGCTGAAGCACTTCACCGTCTTTGGTGATGTACTCATCGCCCTCTTTGTGGGCAATAAGCTCACATTCTACCATCTGGCCGATCATAGCCAAACGGCCAATGAATTCGTCCAGCCCGAGCTGGTTGGCGTAGTGCCGAACCAGCTTGTTACTCATAAACAGAGGAACTACAGTCCCCCTGTTGTCGAGACTGAAGACAGTGCTGCCATCAGCTCTGCCGCTACCCAAAGCAGCAGTTAAAATCTTGAATTTAGACATAAATTGGTTGGTTTTGTTTTACCAGACTAACGGGGTGTAGATCAAGCATAGGTCCACAAAGTCAGCTATAAAAAAATTTTTTAAAATTTTTGAAACCTTTTCAATTATTTTACGTATAAAGGTATAGTAAGTAGAAATACTTATAGACAGCAATGTATAGAAAAGCAAGGTATTTTGTACATTTTCATCATCCTCAAATGGCTGGTTTTCACCAGATACATGAGGAAAAGACATTGGCTTGTAGCTGCATTCCTGAAATAACGGAAAAACATAGCGGTAAGTTATCGCCGGTAGCTGTCGAAAAGAGCTCGTATATAGTAACCAGGATGGAGCATTACAATGCCAAGTTGTCCCGAATTAACGGGGAAAGCAGCTACCTGGGGTGTACCAGACTTAGATAATCTAGCACTTTTGTGTTAGGGAGTCTTTGCGGGACGGACTACTGGATTACAAAGTTACGAGTCAAATTGAAGGAAATTCAAAAAATCAGGGATTTTCGACAGGGGTGGTGTATTAATTCTTTTTTAGCTTATTTACCAAATTTTAGTACCAATAAAATAAAAAAGAAAATATTTAATATAGAAATCGCTAAGGAAGTTAAAATTTTAGTAAGGATGTGGAAGCCAGAAGAGCTAGGTTGGTTAAGGAGTGATATTAGTGGTGTTTATTACAAAGGTCTTTATGAATTAAGGAAGGATCGTATGATGCCCAATGTTTGGATATGCCGTAAGAAGGTAAGGGAGGGCAATATTGTCAAGATTCTTGTAAAGTTTTATCAGTATATTCCTGAGAATGACGTTGATTTTGCTAAAAAGATTCTGAATGAATATCTTTACCCATCCGATTCCGACAAGGAACTATAAGTTATTGTTGTTATCGTCATTTACAGATCAGCATGATAAGAAGGCTGTTCTGCGAACATTTGAAGATTTTGAGAGGGGTATGGACAGGTGGTCTTATCCTATAAGGCTGTATGTAAGGATGAACACAGACAGGATAAACCAGGGTGATATTCTTTCTTACAATGGTGTCAGCTTTAATGTTGAAAGGATTAAGAATCATGTAGGAAGGCTTGTTTCTACATACCATGTATGCCTTGATAACAAGCATATTAACGAGGTTTATCCACCAACCACAGAATTAGAGTTTGGTGTTATAAATAGCACATTTAAGCTGGAGGAATTGAATTAGTGAGAAAGACCAATGATCATCTGGTAAATAAGCCTTACAGAGCTTATGACATTGCTTTAGAGAGGGTTTGTATCGATTTTCCTGATATGACCAAGAAAGAGATAGAGGTGCTCGTAGATTGCCAGTATAGGGCTCTGAGGGACTATGTAGTTAATGAGCATGACGGTGTGTTTAATATCGTTAGTTTAGGTAAATTTTATTATGTAAGAAATAAAGGAAGAGGTAAAGATGGAAAGTATAGATCTAATAGGAATATACAATTTAAAAAAATCCCTCTCAAAACGAAACAAATCGATTGAAATTCCGTATAAGTTTAGTATAAGGACGTATGCGGATATCAAGGTTGTTAGTGAGTGCATAGGGAAGAATGGTAAGATTTATGACGACAGGTGTACTATACAGTTTTATGATGATATTAACTCTGTTTATGTCGTTTTAGAAAAGTTTGATGAGTTAAAAAACAAAGTGTTCATACATGGAAGAGGGCAGTCAATTAAAGGTTATGGAGAGCAGCCAACAGGAGGCAATCCAGGAAAAAAGCAAGGAAGGAAGCCAGCAGGTAAGTCTGACATACGATCAGTACAAGAGGTTAGTAAGAAGGTATGAAAAAGCCAGGCTCAGAGGCTTTTTAGTTTGGGATAGTGCTATTGATGGTACATATGTCAAGTCAATACATGGAGAATTGTAAATAAAAACAAAATAGTTAAAAATCAAAAAAAAACAAAAAGTGATGGAAAATTGTCAAAGAAGTAAAGAAAGTGAAGGAAAAGAGTCAGGATGTGGTTCTGTAAGCAGCCATTGTTGCTGCAAGTGCTGTTGTTGTTGCTGCTGTAGGAGCAGGATGTGGTATAATGGACCTTATTGGCCTGTATATCAACAATGGTACAATTATTCACCAACAACGGGAGGTTATCTATATACAAACACTGACACACACACAAATTGTTAAAATGATAAAAGAAACAGTTAAAATTGAATTTGTCCAAGTGCTAAATAGCAATGGGATATTCGTTTATGAAGTAAAAGACGTCAGGTTATTTGGTGTCTTAATTAGTCAAAAAAGAACATTAAAGCATGTAGGGTCGGTAAATGGATCATCTGATATATCTCAAAAATAATAAGATAGAGATATTGGCGGAAGCTTTAGCGATACCAGTCTTTAAAGAAATTTGGACTAGGGACAAGACAAAAGCAAAGGAAAAAGCAAGTGTTGATCTTTCTTTTATTTATTACAATTGTAGCCTTGATTCAGTGTATCATAACTTCCCAGAAGAAGAGCGGGAAAGGAGAGTAGCAAGTGATTTATCTGACTTTGACTGGAAGCCTGATAAGGTGGTCATGGAGGGATTGAAAAAATACAGGGAGCTGCATAAATCAAGAGGTAGGAAGCTTTTAGAAGATGCTGAATTTGCTATAGACAAGATTGGTAGGTATTACAGAGTTGTTGATTTAACAGAAAAAGACAGATCTGGTAAACCTATGTACACAGCTAAAGACTTACTGTCAAATATTAAATCGGTTGGTGAACTATTTAAGACAGTGAATGTCTTAAAAAAAGAAATTGATAAAGAGGAGACATCAACAGGAATTATAAGAGGTGGTGGTGTACAGGGGCCAATGGAAGATCCAGAAGATGTTATTAATTAGCGGGATAGAGAAATGGTATCTCGATGGTTTCATATGCCATGTATGAGGGTTCGACTCCCTCTCCCGCAACTAAAGAATAGTTATATATGGCAAACGTAAGAAAGATACTTGATGACTTTATCAAGACATATAACGAAGTCAACAAGGACAAGTTAATGTATTATTTTAGAGACAGCAAATTAATTGTAGAAATGAATAATTATCCTATTTATACATCTTCTGTGGATAGTTCTGAAAGTGATAACATTGAAAAATTTATTGAGTTGATGATGACTTTTGGTGTCACAGAACTTTCAACATACTCACTATAATGAAAAGTGAAAAGACAAATGTTATGTGCTATATTTGTGGGAATGAATTGGAGAATGATGAAGAGGTAATGAAGCAGATATGTAAAAAATGCAAAAAGGAAAATGTCTGATATAATTTACGAGCTAAGAAGGTTCTTTTCAACCAATGATGCAACAGTAGGAATATTGTTAAGAAATGGTAAGTTCATGTGTTGGACATTAGAGGATGAATACAGGGAAGAGAAAGTTGATGGTGAAACCAGGGTTCCTTGTGGGACCTACAATTTAGGTTTAAGGAAAGATGGTAAAATGACTAAGAGATATGATGCCAAATATAAAGATATTGACCACAGTGGAATGCTTTGCCTTTATAATAATCCTAATTGGGTTGCTTCTAATAGTGGTATCTCTTTTCAGTATTGCTATTTTCACATTGGTAATAAAGATGATCACACTGAAGGCTGTGTCCTGGTTGGAACAACTCCTGTTGTGGTTGGCAGTATGACTGAGATAAGCGGATCTGAAGCTGCATATAAGAAATTATATGCGATAATGGCAGAAGACATTGAAAGTGATTTAAGTGTTGAGTTAGTGATTAAAGAATATGACAGGTAATGACACTTGATTATTCTAAGACTCTTAAAAATATGAGTGGTTTTACAGAAGCCGCTTTACGCTTTAAGGAAACAAATAATTATTGTGAATATCCACCAAATCTTCATCCGAAGAGCAGGTACATGAAATTCTGGGCTGAGGAAAGGAGGAGATCTATTTACGGTCTTGACTTGGGGTATGATAAAATTCCAGGATACTTTTATTTTTATTTAAACTACTGTCCTATAGAGTTGGTAAAAGAAACTATAGAAACTGAAGGTGGTGGTATGGTGCAAGCAGAGCGTGTTAGTAGTTTTCCTCATGTTTGGGATGGCGATTACCACTATTTTAATTATCTTGATGAAGCAGAAAAAGCAGGTAAGCATGCGGTAGTCTTGAAGACCAGAGGGAGAGGGTTCCTCCAACCATATTCGGAAATTATAAAAACTCCTTATGGTAATACTACCATTGGTGAAATAAAACCAGGTGATGAGATAATAGGATCAGATGGAAAGTTTTATAACGTTGTAGAAAAGTATGAAAAGGGTGAGCAAGATGTCTATGAGGTAGAGTTTAATGACGGTAGAAAAGTCAGGTGCGGGAAAGAACATTTGTGGCTTATATATGATAAGACGCAGAGAAAAAAAAGAAATTTAGTGTATTCTACAGAATACATGATGAATAAAGGTTTGTTTTATAAAACTGGACAGGGTCAAAAATCTTATAAATTTTATGTGCAAGATTCCGATGTTATAGAATATGGATACAAAGAATTACCAACCCCTGCATATACATTAGGAGCATTACTCGGTGATGGTAGTCTATTAACAGGATCTATTAAGATAGCATCTAGCGATAAAGAAATACTGGAAAGGATTCAAAATGAGGTTGGTAGTGAGTACAGCTTGATTTATGATGACACGACTACAAATAATTATCGAATAATTACTAAAAAGGAATTTATACAAAAAAATGGGTATATTAGAGTTAATCAGTTAAAAACTGATATAATAAAATTAGGTATTAATGTTTCATGCAAATTCAAATTTATTCCAGATATTTATAAGTATAGTTCTGTTGAGCAAAGAATGAATCTTGTTCGTGGTTTATTGGATACTGACGGATACATTTCAGAAACAGGGGGTATTGAATTTGTAGGTGTAAATAAAAAGCTTTGTGATGATTTAATGGATGTTTTGAGAAGTCTTGGAATAAGTTGTAGAATTGGAGAGGATAACAGAACTGGACAATTACATAAATATCCAAGTGGGGCTGTTGGCATAAGATCACTAACTTATAGAATTTATATTAGAACTAATAAACCTGTTTTTAGTTTAAGCAGAAAACTTAATAGAATAAAAAATATAAAAAGATTTGAAAGGAGTCCAATAATTAGTATCACAAAACTTTCTTACACTGAAAATAGTGCCTGTTTGTATGTTGACAGCCCAGATCATACTTATTTAACAACAGATTATGTTGTGACGCACAACTCTTTTAAAGGCGGTTCTATGCTTAATAGAAATTATTTTCTTATACCACGATCCAAATCCTATGCTTTTGCTGAAGAAAAAGAGTATCTTATTTCGGACGGTGTTTTAAATAAAGCCTGGGACATGATGAACTTCATCGATACGAATACAGCGTGGATGAAGAGAAGGCAATTCAAGAACACGGATATGCATAAGAGAGCTTCTTATGAAAAGAATATAGGTGGTGTTAAAACAGAGTCTGGATATTTATCTGAAATTATAGGAGTTAGCTTTAAAAATAATCCGCAAAAAGCACATCCATATTCATCTCAAGTTGTAACTCCAGATGGTATAAAAACGTGGCAAGAAATTGAAGTTGGTAGTAAACTTTATGGGAGAGATGGTAATATAATCAATGTTATAGAAACACATGAATTTGGAGTCCAAGATGTTTATGAAATAACTTTTAATGATGGGAGAAAAGTAAAATGTTCTGACGCACACGAATGGGAGATCTGGAGATGGTTTGTTAAAAATGGGAAAGCTTATCTTGAACCAAGAAAGTATGAAACCACTGAGTTGATACGATTTTTAGAAATGAAGTCATTAAGATGTAACAGTTTAAAGGTAAAAATTGGTGAGGCTGTTGATTTCAGTCATATTGAGGTTCCAATTGATCCTTATACTTTGGGCTTAATGCTTGGAGACGGGTCATTAGGAAAAAGTAATGACTCCCGTACAGATATTACAATGAAGCATGCTGATATAAATCAACTTGTTGAATTTATCCCTTATAAAATTAGAAACGAAAACTGGGGTGGAGATATTAGAAATACAATTTTTATAAAGGACTGTAGAAAGATCTTGAAAGAGTTAAATTTATTTGACAAAAGATCAGGAGATAAATTTATACCGGATTTATATAAATTTAACACAATTAAGGTTAGACTGGATATTGTAAATGGTTTACTAGATACTGACGGAAGTGTTACAACGGATTTTGGTGTGATAGAATATTGTAGTAAATCAAAACAACTGGCAGAAGATTTCGTCTGGATAGTCAGAAGTTTGGGTATTGGAGCGACAATTAAAGAAAAAACTTTTAAAGGTACTACATATTACAGGTGCTATATTTATTGTAAACATGATGAAATTAGACTATTTAATTTAATTAGAAAAAAGGACAAATTAAAAGTAAAAAAGAAAAACAGATATGCTTTAAATAAAAGAGAGTTTATAACTATTGAAAAAATAGAAAAAGTAGGTAAGGAAAGCATAAAGTGTGTCACAGTAGATTCTAAAGACACGATGTATATTATAGAGGATTTCATACCCACGTTCAATAGCAGGGGCAAAAGAGGAAAATTAATATTGTGGGAAGAGTCTGGTAAGTTTCCGTCTCTTTTACAGGGTTGGCAAATAGCCAGAAGTTCTGTCGAGCAGGGAAACAAAGTATTCGGTTTGATGGTCAGTTTTGGTACTGGAGGTACTGAAGGAGCTTCCTATGAAGGTCTAATAGAGTTGTTTGACAACCCGATGGGTTACAATATTTTTCCAGTTACTAACATTTGGAGTGAATATGGTAAAGGTAAGGAATGTGGTTTCTTTGTTCCTGAATATTTAAACAGAGAAGGACACTATGATAAAGACGGAAATTCGGACACACTAGAAGCTAAGAAAGAAGAAATAAAGAATAGGGAGCTTGTTAAGATGCATACTTCCGATAAGAACTCTTATTCAAGATATATAGCTGAAAAACCTTTTACACCAGAAGAAGCCACATTAAGGATATCTGGTAATATATTTCCTGAGCTTGATCTTAAAGAAAGACTTGCATATATAGAAACACATGATGAAGCTAAGAATCTTGGGCAGATAGGTATGCTGAAGAGAGATGATGATGGGCTTCCGAAATGGAAAGGAGATCCTACATTGCAGCCTTGCAGCTTTCCTGTAAATGCAAAAGATAACGGCGAGGGAGCTATTGTAATTTGGGAGCATCCGTCAAAGGAAGGTATTCCTCATGGATTGTACATAGCTGGTATGGATTCTTACGATTTTGATGAGTCAACGACCACATCTCTTGGTAGTATTTTCATTTACAAGAGATTGTATACTATGGAAAGTTGGTATGAAACTATCGTAGCAGAATACACAGGAAGGGCAAAATCTGCAGAGGAATTTTATGAAAATGCGAGAAGGTTACTTGAATATTATAATGCCGTATGTTTGTATGAGAACCAGAATCCGGGATTTAAGACTTATATGGAGAAGGTTGGTTCGCTGCATTTACTTAAACCACAACCTGGTATATTAAAAAATATTATTAAAGACACCAGAGTTGATAGAACTTACGGTGTGCACATGACTATAAATGTCAAAAACTATATTGAAATTCTAATAAGAGACTGGCTCACTGAGGAATATTCTCCAGGAAAAAGAAACCTCAACAAGATATATTCAATTCCATTGCTAAAAGAATTAATAGCTTATAATAAAGATGGCAATTATGACAGAATAATCGGTTTTGGTTTGTGCCTTTTGCACAATGCTGAAAATTACAGGGTGCATTTGGATAAAGTAAATGACCAAATTTATGAAGATTTTTTTGAACGAACACTATTTGTATAATGAACAGTTTAAGTAAACAAAGAGTATCAGAGACCAAGAAGACCAAGAAGTGGTATCGTGAGAATGCTGATGCAATAATAAACATGAGTAAGTTTTCAACTTACGATGGTAGTAGGAAAAATGTTATAAACAGAGATTTGTATAATTCAATATTGGACATCACTGACTTAACGTATGTTACTAATCCATACAACTCTAAAAAAGATTGGAAATTTCCAGGTAAGCTCAGAGCTTACAATATTATAAGGGATAAGATATCTGTTCTTATAGGTGAGGAGCTTAAAAGGCCATTTAATTTCACGGCTGTTGTTGCTAATCAAACAGCGGTATCCGAGAAAATGGATAGGGAAATTGAGAAATATAGAGAGTTCTTGATGCCATATATAACTGGATTGAATCCTGATCTAAAGGAGGAAGAGATAGCACAAAAGTTACAGTACTTATCTGAGTATTCAGTTAAGGACGCAAGGGAAATCTTTGCTAACGAAAGTTTAAAATTTAACATTTTAAATACTGACTTGGAAGAGAAATTTAACAAAAACTTTCTTGAGTATTTACTTGTTGGAAAAGAAGTTTACAGAGTAAGTTCTGACAATGCTGATCCTATAGTACGAGTCGTGGATGTCGATAATTTTGATTGCGAAAGGAATAGGGAAAGTGAATATTTAGACAGTTACGATTGGGCTGTTGAACAGAGATATCTTACACCTTCTGATATCTTAGATGAATTTGGTCATATGCTAAAAGAGGCAGAAGCTGATAAAATTGAAGATCTTAGGTCTGGTTATAGGAGTTCTTCATTTACGTCAATGAACCATCTTGTTATACTTAATGATAATAGGAGTAAATCTATTGGTGAGGTTGGTAATCTTATTGCTGTCTATACGTGTGTGTGGAAAGGACAGAAGAGAATAGGGATTTTGAGATATATGGATGACAACGGTGAAATGCAAGAGTTGCTGATTGAAGCTCCTTATGCAATTGACAAGGAGATGGACGTAACTGTAGAGTGGAAGTGGGTGGATGTCTGGTATGAGTGTAACAAGATTGGTGATGATATTTACGTTGGTTGTAAAGAACTTATACCTTTTTATGATTCAATAGATAATATGGTGATTCCATCAGGTCCATATGTTGGAATATTGGAAGATTACAGTCTTGTTGATATTATGAAACCATATGAATATCTGTATGATATTTTTATGTTTCGTATGGAAAATGCTTTTGCCAAAGCTAAAGACAAGGCTTTGTTGATGGACATAACACAAATTCCACGTTCCTATGGTATGGATGTTGACAAATGGATGTACTACCTTGATACTTTAGGTATAGCTTTTGTTAATCCTATGGAAGAGGGTGTTGGTAAGTTTCAGGGGCAGAAATCTGCGTTTAATCAATTCCAGGCTATAGACTTATCTCTTGCTAGCAGCATCAATAGTTATATCCAGGTTTTAGACAAAATTGATAATATGTGTAGGATGCTGGTAGGCATACCTCTACAAAGGACAGGCGCTGTAAGTCAATATGAGCTTGTAGGTAATGTCGAAAGGGTTATGATACAGTCATCTAACATAACTGAATTGATATTTTATAAGCACAATCAGGTTAAAAAGAGGGTATTGGAGAAGCTTTTGGACGTTTCTAAAGTAGCATGGTCAAAGGGTAAAAAAGCCCAATATGCTTTAAGTGACCTTTCTATAGCTTCTTTGAATATAGATGGGCCAACTTTTACGAGTGCTTATTATGCTGTCTTTGTGTCTAACAGTACAAAAGCATTTAAAGACATGCAAACGATTAAAGATTTGGCACAAGCTGCAGTCAGTACTGGTAAGGCAACCTTGTCAGATATGGCTAAAATACTACAATCTGATTCATTATCGCAGATGAATGTGCGTCTTGAAGCGGCTGAGAACAGAGCAATGGAAGCTCAGAATCAGGCGCAAAAGGATCAATTAGAAGCCCAGATGGCGCAGCACCAGGAAGAGATGGATCTTAAAAGGGAAGAAACTCTTGCTGGCGTTGGGAATAATATAAGGGATAATGAAACTAAGATAGATGTTAAGATTATTGATTCTGGTGATAAGACAAGAGCTGAAAGAGCTAACGAGTCTTTGGAAAGGCAAAAGATGGAAAATGACCTAAAATTAGAGAAAATAAAGGCTAGAAACAAACCGGCACAAAAAAAGTAAAAATAGTTGGTCAAAAATGAAACATTTTTATATATTTTACGTATAAAGGAGTAAGTAAAAGCAAATTATGGCAGACAGTAAAGAAAAAAGCGCATTAGAAGGTCTGGAAATGTCAGACCTCTTTGAGGCTCTTGATAAAGAGAGTAAAGAGAGCAAGGATGGTATTAAAGGTTTAACTAAACCTCCAGGTGATGATGAACCAGAGGATGATGATGAGGGAGGTGGTGGCGAAGGAACTGAGACAGAGATTAAAGAGGAAGAAGAAGAATCACCAGAAGTTTATCCTATTATTGACTTGATTCACAACGAGTTAGGTTGGGTTCCTATTGATGAAATTCCAGAAGAAAAACGACCAAAGAATAATATTGGTGGTTTGGTTGACTATTTAAATACAGTTGTTAATACGACTGTTGATAGTTATAAGGAAGAGATTAGTTCTCTTGCTGGTGGTAAACTCGGAGAACTTATTGATCATCTTAGAAATGATGGCAAATTTGAAGATTTCGTAGGTTCTTCAAATACTGCATATGGGGAACTAAAAATTGAAGAAGATGACGAAAGTACTCAAAAACGTGTTATTTCTGAGCGTTTGAAGCGTGATGGTTATGACCAGGCAGAAATTGATGATACTATTAAAGAGTTTGAAGACACTGGTCTTCTTTATTCAGAAGCAAAGCGTTCTTTAAAGCGCTTGGCTA
>ERZ1292625.3374-Hain-H41-01um-R1-3374-length-13126-cov-13_pt1 | contig 13126 bp, 13 predicted proteins | sample MGYA00564400_ERZ1292625 | MGnify/ENA primary metagenome ERZ1292625 (study PRJEB36523, sample SAMEA6512639) | groundwater metagenome | collected 2019-01-08 | study: AquaDiva: Metagenomics assemblies of 32 groundwater samples
ACCGGGGTATCTAATCCCGTTCGCTACCCTGGCTTTCGTGTGTGAGCGTCAGATTCGGGCCAGTGTGCTGCCTTCGCCTTTGGTGTTCCCCACGATATCAACGGATTTCACCCCTACACCGTGAGTTCCACACACCTCTCCCGACCTCTAGTTATGCCGTTTCGCTCGCGCGCCGTAGGTTGAGCCCACGGATTTTACGAACGACTAACATAACCGCCTTGACACCCTTTACGCCCAGTGATTCCGGATAATGCTTGGGGCCTCTGTATTACCGCTCCTGCTGGCACAGAGTTAGGAGCCCCTTATTCATGAGGTACCGTCAATAATTTCGTCCCTCATAAAAGGTATTTACGTACCGAAGTACTTCGTCTACCACGCGGCGTTGCTCCGTCAGACTTTCGTCCATTGCGGAAGATTCTCGACTGCGGCCTCCCGTAGGAGTATGGGCCGTGTCTCAGTCCCATCGGTGGGGGTCAGCCTCTCAGCTCCCCTAAACGTCGTAGCCTTGGTAAGCCATTACCTTACCAACAAGCTGATATTACGCAGGCCTCTCCCAAAGCGATAAATCTTTACCCTTTCGGGACCATCCGGGATTACCCCGTCTTTCGACGAGCTATACCAGACTTTGGGGGAAGTACCTACGTGTTACTACCTCGTCTGCCACTGTCCTTGCGGACCGTTCGACTTGCATGCCTTATCCACGCCGCCAGCATTCATCCTGAGCTAGGATCAAACTCTAATTAAGAATAGGCGGAACACAAGAAATGATTTTCTTTGTTCACTACCTTACAAAACTATGTAATTTTCAAAGGTCGTGCACTTTTCCTCCAAACTGAGAATCAGCCTGAATATAAAGTGCGAAAAGAAGCCCGCCCTCAACCTGAGGGCGATAGATGCATACTATAGCAAGCAAATAGGCGCGTCAAGCGTGAGATAGGGCCTAAAAGAAGACCCGCCGGACAAGCCGGCGGGCAATACATTTCTCTCCTCATTTCTTACTTTCCCTCTGCCAAGGCTTTAACTCCAGTGCATCGTCAAAATCGCTGGCCCGACCAAGAACACCCTCGAACGGAGTCCATCCAGGTAGTGCTGGTTTCTTTGATTCTGCAGACGCATCAGAGTCGTTTGTCTTTGGAGAGGTCTTTTTACCTTCCATAACTCTTTCCTCCCGTGTACAGACTAAGGTATATAAAAGCGCACTCGCCAGGATCTTTCAAGCGCTCCCTAAGAATACGAGTCCAGTTTTAAAACAAAATCTCCTTTCCACAAGTTGCGTACCCTCTAGGGCGCGCTAAACTAGCTATAGCCGTCAAGCTTTGCTTCATTACTACATGCTACGCACTAAGCGAGAATACGTCGTTGTGTCCGTCGGGGGGTCTTTAATAGTTCCCGACGGAATTGACACTGAGTTTCTCAAAGCGTTTCGAAGCCTTCTCCTCTCGAAAGTAGAACAAGGTCTGTCATTTTTCATCATCACCGGTGGCGGAAAGACCGCACGAAACTACCAACACGCAGCAGAAGCTGTTCGTGGTGACTTGCATCATGAAGATATTGATTGGCTTGGTATTCATAGCACACGACTGAACGCGCACCTCATGCGCGCTTTATTTTTAGAACAGGCTCAGGCTCGTATTGTGAAAAACCCGACGCGCGGTAACCGCGGGAATGCCGCAATCATTGTAGGCGCTGGATGGAAACCAGGAAATTCTACGGATTTCTGTGCGGTGATTGCCGCAAAGAAACTAGGTGCAAAGAAGCTCGTGAATCTTTCCAATATTGATTACGTCTACGCTGCCGACCCGAAGCAAGACCCATCTGCTACCAAGATTGAGAAGATAAACTGGCACGATTTCCGTGAACTCATTCCGAAGGACTGGGACCCGGGACTCTCTTCCCCATTTGACCCGGTCGCTGCACGTGAAGCTGAGGCACTCAAACTTGAGGTTGCCATCATTAACGGCGGTAAGCTTGATGAATTTGAGAAATATTTGCAAAACGAACCGTTCGCAGGAACCACTATCTCCTAACTCCCGTACATTTCGTCTCGTATCTTTTTGAGCTGCTTGATAATCTCCGTGTCGGTGATGCGTGAAAAACGCGGAAAGATTTTTCCGTCTTTTGTAACATCCTCCATCCACATACCAAGCGGACGTACATCAAACATTTTGCCATTCTTGTAGACGAACGCTTCATAGAGAGGACGATAGATACCGAGAAACTGATCTTCAGAACGACAATCATCCTCCGTGTGATGTCCTACACCCATAAACTCGTAGGCATAGTTGTTCACTTCACCTTCGGGGTTATGTTTGTAGTGGTAATAAAAACCTTTTTCGGGAACATTCTTCGGGATGTTGTCTTCGTGCGCCATGGTTAGGAAAGTTTCGTGAGTGCCTGGTCTATCTGCGCATACAGCTCTTCAAGTGAACCCTTGTTCATAATTCGCGCAGCCGCAAGCTCCATTACGCCGTGGATATTCATATCCCACGTATCGGTTGAACTCATTTCACGGTCTTCTTGTTCGCAAAATCGTTCGAACGTAACCCGATCCGTTTCTGAGTCGCGTGCAGTAATGCGGTCATAGCGCTCTTTCCGGTCCGCATCTATTGCAATGATATGAGCACCTTCACCAAGTAGGAATAGCGCTTCTCCTACTGCACGAATAGATTCAATGACTGCATTCCTTTCTTTACTCGCATCCTTAAAGAGGCTCTCTACGATGTATGCTGGGCCGTGTTGTTTACGAAGCTCATTCGCAACATCACGAAGCGTATCCCGACTCAAAGGAAGTCCACGACGTTCTACCTCATCTCGGATAAAGGTGCGTGCTGAAAAATGCGTAAAGCCTTTCTTGGTTGCGAGATACTCAACCAACACGCCCTTCCCTGCTCCGTTGGTTCCGGTTATACCGATAATCATACCTTGGCGAGTTTAAGTGCTTCTTCTACTTGAGCGTGGAGTTCTTCCACAGAACCATTGTTGAGAATGTGTGCATTGGAAATCTGCATCACACCAAACACGTTCATGTCCCATGGGTCACTGGAGGACATTTCCCTATCTTCAATCGCGCAAAAGTCCTCAAACGACATGTGGGTCATCTCAAAGCCTTCTTTGTTTGCTACACGTTCATAGCGAATCTTTCTATCAGCATCTACAGCAAATATCAGGGCCTGTTTTTCCTTTAGAAACTCCGCCTCTCCAATGGTACGAACGGATTCAATCACCGCCTTCGTATCACCTTTTGCGAGCTCATACAGGCGTTCAATCACATACGCCGTGCCGTGTTCCTTACGTAGGTCGTTCGCCACGTCTCGCATATGCGCACGTGTGAGCGGCAAGTGGCGATTACGGAGTTCCTCGAGGATGACCGTGCGCGCTGAGTAATGTGAGAATCCTTTCTCGCTCACCATGTATTCAACCACCGCACCTTTCCCTGCTCCATTGGTTCCGGTTATACCAATAATCATAGATAGGTGCTAGGCTCGTTTTGTGAAAAACTTTGAAAGCGGGACGAGAAGCGGAGCAGCAAGCAAGATTGAGGAATACGTTCCAGCAATCACGCCGGCAAGTAACACGAGCGCAAACTCAAGCGTAACCGGACTTCCAAAGAATGCCAGCGCGGTAAGCGCGAGCACGACCGTGAGTGAGGTATTAATCGAGCGCCCCAGTGTTTCTGTGATAGAGCGTCCAACAACCTCAGCAAAGTCTTGTCGTGCTCCCGTCTTTTCATTCTTTCCAAGGTGTTCACGAACTCGGTCAAAGATAACAATCGTGTCGTTCACAGAGTATCCGAGAATGGCAAGCAATGCCACCACAAAGAGCGTGTCCGCCTGAACTCCTGTAAAGTGCGCGTAGATGGCAAAGAATCCCGCAGGCACTAAAATGTCGTGAACCAAAATTACGATAACGGTAATGCCGTATGCCCATGAAGACACGGGACGCGAAACCTTCCGGAAGGCCCATGCGATATAGAGCACAATTGCAACAATAACGGAGAGAAGTGCGTAGAGTGCTTTGGTTGAAAGTTCGTTACCAAGCGAAGGACCAATGGAGGTAAATCGTGACTCGGTAAGCATTCGGTGTCCGTCCTCACCAAGAGCAATGAGCAACGCATCGTGACGTTCAGGAGTAAGTGTGCTGGTACGAATCGCCATTCCTTTATCACCACTTTCACGCACCGTTGCCTCCGTAAAGCCTGCGCCTTCAAGAGTTGCTTGTATTTCCGTAATATAAGGGCGAGCATCGGTGTACGCAACCTCAACAAGAGAACCTCCCGTGAAATCAATGGAAAGTTTTGGTGTCCAAATAACGAGTGCGAGAATTGCCGCCACGGTGAGGAGTCCCGTGAAGAGAAAGAACCAGGTGCGATTTTCTACAATAAACATATTATTTTTGGTGAGCTTTGAGATGGAATCCGCTTGAGAGCAAGAAGTTCCAAATAGGGCCTTCTGCCTTCTCGGGAACAATAGCAAGGAGGAAGACACGAGATACAAAGACAGCTGAGATGAGCGAGGCAATCACACCGAACCCGAACACGAGCGCAAAACCCTGAACGATGCTCGTGCCAAGCCAGAACAAAATGATGGAAGAAATGAGCATCGTGAGGTGTCCATCACGAATGGCTGACCACGCTCGGAAGAAACCAATCTTCACCGCGTCATGGGCATCCTTACCATGACGAAGTTCCTCCTTCATGCGCTCAAAAATAAGCACGTTCGCATCCACTGCAAGTCCAATAGAGAGAATGAATCCGGCAATGCCTGAAGCAGTAAGGGTAATCGGCACCACCTTCATAACGAGTACGGTAAGAAGCACGTAAATCACAAGCGCGACCGATGCTACTACTCCTGAGAGTCGGTACCAGAGAATCATGAAGAGGGTGACAAGAAGAAAACCAATGAGTGCTGCCATGAGACCGGCTTGGAAAGCGGCTCCACCAAGTGAGGGACCGATGGTGTTACTTGAAGCGAGTTCAATTGGCACAGGGAGTGCGCCAAAGTTCAAATTACGTACGAGGTCGCGTGCTTCTGTTGGAGTAAATTGACCTGTAATGGTAGCGGTGCCACCCGGAATCGCTTCTTGAATAACCGGAGAAGAAATAGGTTCCCCATCAAGGAAGATGGCGAGCTGCTTGCCGACATTGTCGCCTGTGATTTTTGCGAACATCTTTGTTCCTTCGTCATTGAAATTAAGAACGACAACGGGAGTTCCAGCTGCAGCACCTGATTGTCCAGCACTAAACTGGAGTTCAGCGTTTTTGAGATAGCGTCCGGTAAGACCAGTTGAAACGTAGGCAACGGTTGAACTCGCGTTTTCTGAAGGTGTTCCGACAAGCTTGAACTCAAGTGTTGGTGTCTTACCAATGGCGTCAACGGCTGCTTTTACATCCGTCACGCCTGGAAGCTCAACAAGGAGTCGGTCTTCCTGAGTACCTGCGACTGCACTTGATTTTTCAAGCTGGACAAGTGGCTCAGCAACACCAAAGAGGTTCACGCGTCGTTCAATCACGTCACGAAGTGACGTGAGCGCTCCTTGCTTGTCGCCAGCAACCGCGTTTGCGTCTGCTTTATAAATAAGCTCCGTACCTCCTGCAAGGTCAAGACCAAGCTTTATTCCGTAATGAGAACCTGTCCCGTTCGTCGTGAGTACAAACCAACCGAGTAAGCCGGCGATGATAAGGACGCCGAGCGCAGGAATAAATCGCATAATAGGCCTACTATACGGCTTTTTAAGGTACCTGCAACCGGTGCTTTTGCACGAGTTCGGCAACGTTCCGGAACAGGCAGGCAACCGCAATCGGGCCTATTCCACCTGGCACGGGTGTAAACACGGAGGCCACCTCCGCACAGGATGGGTCCGCATCCCCTACAATGGACCCGCTTGATTCCGACGTACCCGCATCAATAAGCACAACACCCTCCTGAAGATGCTCCGGCTTCACCATGTGTGGAATGCCGGCACCAAGTACGACGATATCCGCCTCTCTCAGAAGGGCGAGCGGGTCTTCCCTCGTGAGAATCTGGACGTCTGCGCCTTCCGATAGAAGCCACGCTGCGACCGGAGTACCGACCAATTTCCCCTTCCCCACGACCATGACTCGGCGACCTTGAGGAACGATGTGGGAACGTTCAAGCACTTCTTTTACAGCCGCGACGACTGGCGGAAGTAATGCGGCTTTGGTTTGATTCATAAATGCTCCTTGTGCCGAGTCTGAAAGAACGTCAGCGTCGAGATGTCGCGGAATCATGTTGAGTATGCGCCCAGTATCCAGTGTTCGAGGAAGTGGAAGTTGTACGATAACGGCGCCAGCACCCGACGCGCAAACAGCACCTATGACTTCCTCAGTCGTAACATTTTCCTGCATACGAATGAGTTCTAGGCGCATCCCCGCCTTTGTTGCTTGGCGTTCTTTAATGCGGAGGTAGGATTCAGTTGCTCTAGACGGTGCGACGGCAATCGCACGAACGACTGGCGTTACCTCCGCTACTTCCAGTGTTTCCCGTATCCCACTCAGGATATCTTCTGTTATTGCTCGACCATCTATCGTCATTTCTTTGTACGTCGCGACTCAAGCGGAACCGTCCATTCGTAGTTTCCGGTCGTGTAGTAAAAAGCATCAAAACTCTCGTACTGGTATGTATATCCGAGCTTCTTCGTTACCTTTGAACCATCCACCGCTATGGGATACGAGTAACTCTTCCACGCACCCTTTGCCGTTGGAATCTTTCCACGTGAGAGATGCCACGCGAAGAAATTCCCTATCCGCATTATCCAGGGGGAGATTGGTAGTAGACGCTTTCCGACCGCGCGAGCCATGTCTGGTGCTGTTACCACCCTTCCAGGCGGGCAGATATTGAAAACTTCATAGCTACCAGCCACTTCTCCAAACGCGAGTCGTTCAACAATGGCAGCGACATCATCCTCATGGATAAACTGACGAAGCCATTTTGGTGTTGCGGGAATGCGCGACACCAAAAGCGACACCACACGATATGCAAACGAGTCCTTCAGCTGACCAGAGAGTGCGGACTGAAGCCCAAAACGTATGCGCATAAAGCGGCCGCGCGGCCCGGTTACCGCTGCAGGTCTGACCACCGCAACCGACAAGTCTGGTCGCTCGTCCTTGGCAAGCTGATACTTTTGGAAAAGGTGATTCTCACAGATACGTTTCTCTTCGGCGTAGAGATAATCTGTTTCGCGAAATGGCTCATCTTCGGTGAAGCGATGCTCCATGGTGTTCTCGGGAAATGCGCCATATGAGGCAACCGTAGAAAAATGTATGAGACGCTTCACTGATTCATGCGTGAACGCATAGTCAAAGACCTTATCTGAGCCATCAATATTCCAGCGCCAGGAAAGCTCGCGGTTACCGTAGATTTCACGAATCTGCCAGGCAGTATGAATGATGATGTCGGGAGCAAACAGTTCCACTTCCCTTTCCCAATGCTCGGCTGTGCCTATCTCAAGGTAGTGGAGTTTATCAACGTCCTCAAGAAACTCGGGGACGACTTCTTTATCAATGCCAATAATGGTTTCAACATCACTCCGCTCGGCAAGCTGCTTCACGAGCATGGCACCCACGTAGCCCGCAGCTCCGGTGATTAGAATGGTGTGCTTTTTCTCCATATGAATAGATAACCTTAGAGTACCACTTGAAGTTCTTTCGCCTACCAGGTACTTACCCGAAAGAACATGCGCTTCATAGTCTTAAGAGCAATCACGAAATCCAGCCCGAGGGAACGATGTTTCAGGTAATAGAAGTCATACGCAAGTCGTGTCTTAGTTTCTTCAATTGACTGGGGACTGATGTTGCCCTGCTCATATTGCTGGTTGATTTGCGCCCAGCCGGTAATACCTGGCGTTACCATGTAGCGAAAATTGTAATTTGGGAGTGCTTCAGCGAGTCGTTCGCCAAGTGCTGAAATGTCATTACGCGGACCAATAAGGGAGATTTCTCCTTTAAGGACATTAATGAACTGTGGGAATTCATCCAGTGACGTTTTTCGTAACACCGCTCCTACTTTCGTTACCTCGTTCTTTGTTTCTCCGCTCCACGCACCGGCATCACTTTCTTTCATGCTACGGAATTTGTAGGTGCGTATAGTGCACCCGTCTTTCCCTATGCGACGTTGCGTGATGAAGAGTGGGCCGGGACCTTCAAACCCGTTTAGAATCCAAATAAAGGGTGTCGCAATAAGCGTTACCAGACCCATAAGGAGACCACCCACCAGGTCAATCAGACGCTTTACGAGCATGTACGCAAGCGGAGTACGAACAGAAACAGAGTCAACAAACCATGCAGGGCGAAGTCGGGAAAGCGGAATCCTATCAAACACATCTTCATACACATCTGAAAATGAAAGGAATTGGGGTTTCTCGGCGTAACAGGTAAAGCGATAGAGCGCCGGAAGAAAAGCTTCCGTGCGCGCATCTTCGGTATCAGTTACCACAAGGTGGATACCTTTTTTCTCAATGTGCGTACCCAAGTCGTCGAGCACCCCTTCGGTGAGTTCACTCGGACGAACGATATGCGCGAACAAATAATGGTAACGCCGGTTGCTGTTCACAATCTGAACGAGACGGTCTGCTTCATCCCCTTCTGCAAGAAGAAGGGCTTTATCACGAAATCGTGGGAGTGAGAGACGTGGATAGAATGCAAGTCGCCATAAGAATATGAGGAGGAGCGAGACACCAAGATAAATCAGCAGGTTTGTTTTTGGTGCAATAGCAATACCCGGCACAAAAAAGAAAAAGAGAGCAGCAAATACAATATTGAAGAACTGTGTTTTCACAATAGCGTCCGGAAGCGAACTTGCGGCGAGGAGAACACGTTTACCGTAGAGACCTGAAACATAGAAGACGAAGGTCCACAGAACAAAAAGCAGTGAGAAGGGTCCAAGGTGATTTACAAAAATGTCTTGTGTCGGAAACGAGCGGTAGCGAATAAGAAGTGTAATCCAAAGAGACACCGTAAAGATACCGAGATCGCCCAAGAACAGGAGGAGTGCGGCGCGTCTGCCACCGTAGATCATGATAGGAAGGTTATACTATAGAACGCTAAAAACCGCATGGAAGTTACCTCACCCACCAGCGCATCCCGAGAGAAACTACGTATTCTCTACGTTATTACTAAGTCAAACTGGGGCGGGGCGCAACGCTATGTGTACGACCTGGCAGTACGCGCGAACGAACTTGGCCACGAAGTGGGTGTGGCCGCTGGCGGGAACGGCGAGTTGCTTACCCGGCTGAGGGCGGATGGTATCTCAGTACACCCCATTACCACACTTGCCCGTGATGTGCATATACTACAAGAGTTTTCCGCGCTCAAAGAGCTCTACCGTATTTGTAGGGCAAGCCGACCAGATGTTGTGCACGTAAATAGTTCAAAAGGTGGTCTCGCGCTTCTTGCGGCTCGCTGTGCAGGGGTACGACGAGTGGTATTCACCGTACACGGATGGGCATGGAATGAGGAGCGGCCACTGTACCAAAAAGCACTTATTGGTCTGGTTTATTGGGTGACGTTACTCCTTTCCCATCGCGCTATTGTCGTCTCATACGAAGCACGACGTCAGGCACGCTTCCTGCCGTTTGTTCAGGGAAAGATGCGTGTTGTTCATAACGGTGTACGCGCAATTGCCTTTGAAGAACGCACGCACGCACGCACGCATCTCCTTCCTGATTCAGATGCCACCTTCTGGATTGGGGTTGTAGCTGAACTCCATCCGATAAAGGGCTTGGATACCTTGATTGAGGCCTTTGAACACTTTGTGTGTGATTTTCCGCAAAGTGAACTCGTGATTATTGGTGAAGGAAACGAACGAGGTACGCTTGAACGACAAATCCAGCTGGAAGGAGTATCGGGACGGGTTCATTTGCTCGGTCATATTTCGGAAGCGGCGAAATATCTTTCTGCGCTTGATGTCTTCGTCCTTCCCTCTCGCTCAGAAGGGCTTGCCTATGTACTCCTTGAGGCAGGTCTCGCGTCTCTTCCGGTCGTCGCCACACGTGTGGGTGGCATACCAGAAGTTATTATTGATACAGAGACCGGGCTTCTGGTTCCCTATGGAAACCGAGAAGCACTTACGGAAGCCTTTGCGACACTTGCAAAAGATAGTGAACTCAGGCGCACCCTCGGTAGCGCACTTCACACCAAGATAACAAATGGGTTTTCGCTTTCGGTTATGGCGGAGCAAACGTTTGCTCTCTATTAACCAAAATATTCCTTGTGGGCGAGTTCTCTGGGCACGCTTCTCCCTTCGCGCGCAAGTGATGCCACAATACCAAGCGCAATAAACTCCATCAGGAGGTGCGAGCCTCCGTAACTCATAAACGGAATGGTGGTACCGGTAACCGGGAGTAGTCCGAGGTTAATTCCTGCGTGAATAAAGACGTGTGAACCGATTAGAATGGCAACGCCTATTGTAAAGAGCGCATCAAAATTCGTTGCTGAGCGCTGTGCAATCGTAAGCAGGCGGAATAATAAGAGACCATAGAGTAGGAGTATGAGTATGATACCGACAAAACCCCATTCTTCTGCAAAGGCCGCGAAGATGAAGTCCGTTTCGTACTCAGGAAGGAACCGTAGTTTTGACTGCGTGCCGTAACCGATGCCCTTCCCCATCACTTCCCCGGAACCAGCAGCGACCGTTGCCTGATAGGCGTTATAACCTGAGCCGTGAATATTTGCGGCTGGATTAAGGAAGTTAGTAATACGAGCACGCTGATAATCATGTAGCCCTCCGAACCAGAGGATGGTCGCTGCGAGTACCCCTGCGAGAAGTACCGCAAGGAGATGTTTCTTTGAAATACCGGAAACCAGGACGAGACCGAACCATACGCTGCTGAAAATAACCGCAGTTCCGAGGTCAGGCTCAACGAGAATAAGTGCGATGGGTACAGCAGCATACATGCCCGAAACAAGGACGTGTCTGAAATCACCTATCTCCATATGACGCCGGGAGAAGTATTTTGCAATCAGTGCAATGAAAATAACTTTACCGAGGTCAGCGGGCTGGAATGAAAAGCCACCAAGCGTAAACCATGACTTCGCACCCATGATGGCGTGGGCTGCCACAAGAAGAAGAACGAGAAGCGAAAGCAAAACGAAATAGCCGGTAATGATGACGGGGGTACGCCGAATGAAACGCATATCAAGCGTGGCACAGGTAAAGTAACCAACGAGCGCAATGGTAAGCCACGTCAATTGTTTTGGAGCAAGCGATACGCCCTCACCAAAAGGGTGCATGGTTAACACACCAATCAACGTAAGTACGATGGGTATGACGAAGAGTGGCCACTCAGAAAGAAGTGCCGAAAAAGGATTCCGTGCAACCTCTTCGCTCATGGAGAAAGCGAGACCAGAGGCACAATATCAATTCGCGATACCGGGCTTGAAAATGCCGACGGCCACGTGAAAACGACCTGGGTACTGTTTTGAGCAGGGACCCTTGGCGCAATGGTTTGGGACGCACCAATTGCGTTCCCTGATGCATCAAACACCGTGACGATAAGTTTTACATTGCGCAGTACGCCTGCAGTAGGGTTCTCTATAGTTGCGGTGATGCGTGGTGGTTCCTGCTGGGAGAACAGGATGTCTTTCACAATCACTTGCGAGTGTGTTTGGTCTGAGGTGAACCAGTGAAGTGCTTCTTCATCAAAGGTAAGGAACCCCCGAGCAACAATTTCATCACCTGAATAAATATTTGGTATGAAGATTGGAACCGTGCCGCCAGCAGGAATATCTACCTCAAGTGATTTCTTTGCGATAACGAGGTTCTGGTCGTTATACAAATCAATGATGTACGGCGCTTTTCGTAGTGCACTTTTCGGGTTTGGGTTATCAATATACGCAACGACGTCAGTTCGTCCCGGAAGAATGGAGAGTGCCCGGACAAAACGCACGGAAAGTGGGGCCTGGGTGTCAGAACAGACATAGGTACAGGACCCCCCGCAGTCTATGCCCGTCTCATCCTGATTTAGTTTTCCATCAGTACAGGATGGGGCCTTGTGGGCAAAAAGATAGTAGGTGCCCCCAAAGATACTGAGAACGACAAGAGAGATAATCCCAAGAATAATCAGACGACGCTCATTTGCCCAGGTCATTTGGACAGTATAGCAAAAACCGTCTCGATGGACGGCTTTTGCTTGTAAGAAAAACGCGCGCATTCGGATGCACGTTCGCGCATTCCCCTTTGAGTCCTGGTACGAAAAAACGCGCGCATGATGTTGGCGGCTAGCTACTCTCCCCTTTCGAGTACCATCGCTGCAAGGAGGCTTAACTTCCGAGTTCGGAATGGGATCGGGTGGACCCCTCCCGCCAAACCACCAACATCATACGCGCGTTTCTGCTCTCGCCAGTATAATCTTCCACTGGTGGAGCGGTACGCGACTACGAGTATGTAAATTAAGGATTACACGCACAAAAACGTTGTGCCAAACAGAGTTCCGCACAGAAAACTGGACATATTAGTACTTCTCGACTGAACACATTACTGTGCTTGCATCTAAAGCCTATCAACCTAGTAATCTTCTAGGAGTCTCATAACGATTTCTTATCTTGGAGCGCGTTTCCCGCTTATATGCTTTCAGCAGTTATCGCTTCCCGACATAGCTACCGAGCGGTGCCACTGGCGTGACAGCTCGTAGACCAGAGGTCAGTTCACCCCGGTCCTCTCGTACTAGGGGCAAGTCTCCTCAAAAATCAACGCCTGTAGTAGATAGGAGACCAACCTGTCTCACGCACTGTGTTACTCCGATTACTCGGAGGGTCGGACTGTAACTTTACCCGTTCTGGGTAATCAACATTCAGTCTCTACGGGCAGCTTTCGCCTTCCCTCGGTGTTGCCCAGCTCCAGTTTTGGAAAACTGGGGCTGGGTTTCACCGATATAAGTTGATGATAGATACTACATTCCTGCAATACCTCGCCGTGTCTTGGTTGGTTTCTTCTCTTGTTTTATCTAGACGAAAAGACATTTCTAACGTGCACATTGCACTTTATCGGGTTTCTGACAACAGAAATCTCGAAGGGATTCAAACGGTAAGGGAATTAAGTCTTGCGACTTCATTCCCTAACGGTTTGAACCCAGCTCGCGTACCTTTTTAATTGGCGAACAGCCAAACGCTTGG
>ERZ1292625.3375-Hain-H41-01um-R1-3375-length-13125-cov-4_pt1 | contig 13125 bp, 22 predicted proteins | sample MGYA00564400_ERZ1292625 | MGnify/ENA primary metagenome ERZ1292625 (study PRJEB36523, sample SAMEA6512639) | groundwater metagenome | collected 2019-01-08 | study: AquaDiva: Metagenomics assemblies of 32 groundwater samples
GCAGCCCGACGAGCCACCAGTGGATACCGGGAACAGGGACACGAAGGACCTAGAGCGGGAGACCGCCGTCCGGACGGGGAAGGAGCACCACCAGCCGAGATTCGGCCGGAGCTTCCCTGCCTTCGCGCAGGCCAAGGTCATGGGCGTGCTCAAGCTGTTCCCGACCAGCCTGACCATCAACGATATCGAGGAGGCAGACCTGCCGAGAACCACGGCGGCCGACTACACCTCCGGCCAGCGACGCATCCGCTTCCGCAGCACGCTGTACAAGGGTGGGATCGGCTTTGCCATGACCACCGCCCACGAGATGGCCCACGGAGCCCACTACGATGGCGTCCTCCCAGACCAGCTGCGCCAGCGGCTGGAGGACAACTTCCAGGAGTATGAGCGGAAGGCCGGGCTCACATACGCCGTGGCGGGAGCCAGCGGCACGTCGTCGGAGACCCAGGCCCCCATCCGGGCGGCCTACGCCAAGATGAGGGGCCAGAAGCCGGTGACCGCCTACGCCCTAACCAACCACAAGGAGTACGTAGCCGAGTGCGTCTCGTACTTCCTCTACCGCCCAGCCGTGCTCCAGAAGATGGATCCCAAGGCGTACGATGCCATGGAGGAGCTGTGGAACGGCAAGCGGGACGACGCGGACAAGGTCGTTCGCCCCGAGGGCGGTGCGGGCAAGGGGAAGATCATCGAGGTACCGCTGAACGACGACTTCGCCAAGGAGATGGAGGCGGAGCGAGCGCGCCAAGACGCCGAGGATGCCGACAAGAAGGGCAGGAGCTAGATGAAGGCACGCGACCCCGAGACCGACGAGCTGGTGGACATCCCCGATGAGGAGCTGCCCGAGACCCTGCCCCTGCGCTGGGCGCGCGAGGTGGATGATCGCACGGAGGAGAAGGTGCGGTGGGTCGGCCCCGGCGATGAGGGATGGGACACCGCGCTAGATGACTGGGTGAAGGCCGAGTTGGGCCTCGTTCCGGAGCCCGAGGACTAGGTACATTGTACGCTGTACTGCTGGCCTTCCGACGGCTATCTGCGGTATAATAGAGCAGCTCTGCGCGCCGAGCATCGAGTAGCCCTCCCAACTGGCTAAGGGACGAGTATAGTGACCGACTTCGCCCAGATCACGCGCAACACCGTCCCCCAGGGCAAGCTGGAGGAGTACGGCCCGCTCCGCGCCATCGTGGCGAAGGCTGACGACGAGGAACTGCGCGAGTTCGTCATCGTCGGCTACGCCTCCCCGCAGGTCGTGGACCGCGAGAAGCACCTGATCACGCGCTCGGCGCTGGCGGCCGACCTCCCCCGCTTCCTCGCCCATCCGAAGTACAGGAACGCCAACATCGTCCACTCCAACATCCAGGTGGCCGAGGTGCTGCCGGCCTGGCGGAACCCCGAGACCGGCGAGGAGTACACGACCCACGTCGACGAGGTGGGCCTGTTCTGCGTGGTACGCCTGCGGACGGACGCCGCCCGCCCGGCCATCTGCCAGCGCGTGGAGGAGGACATCCTCGGCGGCCGCCTGAACAGCTTCAGCATCAGCGGCGACGCCCCCTTCGAGAGCCGCCAGTACCAGTGCGCCGAGGGCGTGTGCTTCTGGGTCATCGACAAGATCGAGCTGTACGAGATCACGCTAGCCCTGCGCGAGGGCACGCGGGTGATGCTGCCCTCGCAGGGCCTCAAGGGTGGTGTGCGTCGGACGAAGGCCATCGAGGACGTAGGGCCCGGCGACGTAGTGTGGACTCACCGACACCGTGGGCGTCCCGTCGAGTCGACAGCGAGGACCGCCTTCAGCGGGGAACTGGTGCGGATCACCACCGAGACCGGCGAGGTGCTGGAGATTACCCCTGAGCACCGCGTGTGGGTTCGGGGACGCGGGTGGATCCGCGCGGATGCCCTAGGTGAGGGGGACGACCTAGTGCTGGGACGATCCAGCGGGATGCACGGCGCGGAGATCCTCGGCCAGGGCATCGGTGGGGGCGCTAAGACCGCCGAGGGTAGGGCCGCGCAGCGTGCAGGCGTTACGAGTGCGGACTTCCGTAGGAAGCGCCGCGATATCATGCTAGCCAAGTGGGTCGAGCCACACTTCCGAGCCGCCGCGCTGGCTACGCTGGAGGAGTCCCGGCGGACGTGGAACACGCCCAAGCAGCGGGACGCCAGCAGCCGGAACATGGCGAAGCTGCGGAGGGACCCGGCCTTCAACGAGAAGATGTTCCGGGCGATGCGGATGAGTCCCAACAAGGTCGAGAAGGCCCTGTGGGAGCGGATCGGCTCGGAGGGATGGCTGTTCACGGGCGACGGGAAGCTGGTAACCCGCAGCGGGCTGGTGCCCGACTTTCGCTATCTCGGACCGAGCGGCGACCGACGCCTCGTGGTGGAGGTATTCGGCGACTACTGGCACGCAGGGCAGGATCCCGCGGAGCGGGTAGCACGGCTCCGCGTCGACGGGTACGAGACCTTGGTGCTGTGGGAGCGCGAGGTGCGCGAGGACCTGGAGGGGTGCGTCCGTAGGGTGAGGGAGCTGGTCGATGCCTAGGATCACGGAGATCGCGCGCGTCCCCTACGTAGGCTGGGTGTACGACCTGCGGGTGGTCGAGGACCGGTCGCTGGTCGCCAACGGCCTCGTGGTGCACAACTGCGAGGAGGGCGTGAACCCGGACGCCAAGTTCAGCGTGGTCAGCAAGGCCGCGCCCATATACGCGAGGATCGGCCCCAGGGTGGCCAAGGCGGACGCCATGCGCCTGAGCCAGTTCTGCGCCGACGGGAGCTGCCCCGTGAACAACACGAGCGCCCTCAACGAGGACTGGGACGAGCAGACGGGCGGCCCGGTGCGGCCGGCGACCCCGGACGTCAGCATGGACCCGGAGGCCGTGGACCAGCAGACCGACCCGCGGGTGGCCGACCAGGCCCCCCAGGGGCAGGATTGGCTCGCCAAGGCGCGCCAGCGCATACGGGCGGGTGTGGTCAAGCAGCGAACGTGTCGCCACGGCATACCGTTCCCGAGGGGAGACTGATGCCTTACGCCGATATTGCCGTTCGTCGCGAGCATGCCCGTGTGTGGTCGGCCGAGAATGTGGATCGTATCAAGGCGCGCCACCACCAGGAGCTGCTGGCGGAGCCCGAACTACACCGCCAGCGCTTCCGAGCGCAGGATCTCCGGCGTAAGTTCGGCATCACCGTCGAGGAGTACGACGCGATGCTGGCGGTACAGAACTACGTCTGCGGGATGTGTGGGAGGCCGGAGAAGGTACGGCGCAATGGACGAGTACTGGGGCTGTCCGTTGACCACGACCACGTAACAGGGGAGATCCGAGAGCTGCTGTGCGTCCGGTGTAACCAAGCGCTGGGCGTGGTCGAGGCCTACGGGTGTTCGGCTGCCGAGTACCTAGGGAACGGCCCTATTATGATCAAGCGAGGCGTCTCTACAGACCCCACATCGGGCGAAGGAGGGCTATAGTGGTCCCGGAGTACAACCCAGCCTGCCCCGACTGCCGAGCCGAGGGGAGCCGCGTCCGCGAGGGCGTCAGCACGCACCCCGACTTCGGCAACGACGCCCTGAGCAGCCAGCAGAGCATGGCCGGGGGCACCTGTCCGTGCGGCGACCCGACCTGCCCCTTCTACGCCGGCCGACCGAAGGTCGACCAGGCCGAGGGCGGCATCGTGCTGCCCCAGAACCCGGACAGCAACGTCAAGACCCTAGGGGGAGGCGGCGGCATGGGCAACCGGACCCGCAAGGCCGCCGGCAGGCCCGGCACGGTCGGCTCCATGGGGGACTGCGAGGACTGCGGTCACGAGCAGGACAGCCACAAGGACGGGCGCGGCCGGTGCGACGCCCACAGCGGCGACCCCGTGCACGAGAACGCCGGGTGCCGGTGCGACCGGTTCGTCCCGTCCGTGCGCCACTATAGGGCCGCGATGGGCTATCCTAGTACCAGCAAGGCCAGCGACATGGACGGCTTCAGCGCGGATCTAGATCACCCCACGGGCGACCCCGCCAGCACCATCGGCAACGATGCCTTGGCGCTGGCCGTGGACCGCGTACGCACCACCGTCGCCCTGGCCACCACCAGGATCGCCAAGCGCGAGAGCCGCGAGGACGCCGCCAAGCGCGTAGCCGAGTGGCGCAGGAAGAAGGGCGGCAAGGACCTGGGCGAGGTACGCACCAAGGGACCGGACGAGGATCTGAAGAACGTGAGGCTCCGGCCGGGCGAGTCCCGCCCCGCCTTCGGCACCCGTCGCCCTAGCAAGAACGGCCTCGGCTGGGTGGAACCCGAGCCCAAGCCCGGTCATGAGGGCTACGTGCCCAGCCGGAAGAAGGACGTCGAGCGCAACCGCGCCGCTGAGGCCCGCAGGCGCGTGGGCAGCCGACCACCGCAGACCGCCGAGCGGGGCAGCGACCCCCACGCGCGCGGCTCCCAGCCGCCCTACCGGGTGGACGAGAAGGGATAGTTACCATGTGCCACGACGGCGGCGTACCCTCGGGTTACCTGCGGCTGTGCCGCTTCCCGTTCGAGCAGGACACGACCTGCAACCGACCGGGCGGTCACGAGGGCGAGCACGCCCACGAGAACACGTACGTCGGCAACCTGCCCACGTTCGACAGGGAGCTGCGCACGCGCCGGATGTGCGACACGTGCGGCGGGCCGGTCGAGGGCCACATGGGTCTAGGCAGCACCTGCGTCCCGTGCCTCAATGCCAGGGCCGAGCACGACGTAGCGATGGGTCTGCTCCGCACGAACGTGGAGCTGGTGGCCCGTGCGGCGGGCAAGACCGCAGCCGAGGTGATCCAGGGCCTGATGAGGGAGTTCGGCCTGCACGCCAAGGGCAACCGCACCAAGGCTGAGGGGCGTATCGCGCGCCCGATGCTGTCGTCGGTGTGGGGGCCGGAGACGGTCGGCGAGAGCCGCATAGACGCGGCGATCCGGTGGGACGAGGAGCGCGAGGCCCAGCGGTACGCCAGGAAGGTCGCCGCCGAGGGGCCAAGCGGATGGTATGCCGAGGAGCGCGAGCCCGAGCGTGGCCAGTGTTCGATGGCTGCACACGACCCCAAGACCTGCCCTGACGGCCTGACCGAGGCGCAGTGAAGGCCCGAGGACGAAGGTAGCGACGCAGGATGGCATCCCGGTGATCGTGGACGAGGACGCCGTGCTCTCCAGCGAGCGCGCCCGCTGGAGCCAGTGGGCGTCACCGATGACGAGGGACGAGGGTCGCCGCGCCTACCTCGGGAAGTGGCAGTCTGCCATCGACGCCGGCGAGTATACGGTGGCGCAGGTCGAGCAGGGGTTCGACAAGGCATGGCGGTGCCACGCGCCCGACCACGGGTTCGGCCCACGGAGGCAAGTAGATGGCTAAGAGTAAGGAGGGCAAGATGAAGAGTAAGGGAGGCAAGTAGATCCCCGACCTAGAGCTCGGCCCGCGCGTGAACGCCGAGGGCACACACGAGCGGGGACGATCCGAATCGCTGGGAGAAGCCGTGAGGAACTTGACACCGAGCGAGGACGCGATGATCGCGGTGGCCTACTATGGCCCGTGGGACGGGAAGCTGCCCCAGGTGGCGTGGTTCGTCCTCGTCGGGATCTGGCTGGGTCTAGCGGCCCAAGCGGCGCTGGTCGTACGCGCTACCCTCTGCCGGGTGCCGCCCCCGCCGAGCATCATACCGTGAGCTGTCGCCGCGAGGTCGTATTGCGCCGCCCACCACTATGGCCACCACCCGCCGCTGGCTGCCCGTGCTGCGACGACCATGGCCACCATCACCGGACCCTCGACCGGGGCAAGGGATCGAGGGTAGGGGACGAGTTCCCCTGCGCGTACTGCAAGGGCCATCCTAGGGTAGACTGCGAGGCCTGCCGCAGGGGAGGCGAGATGAGCAAGAAGGGAAAGTAGCGATGACCACGGACGAGTGCGTGCCGGGATGCCCGTACTGCCCGGACGAGAAGGCCTACGTGACCGAGGGGCCGCCCGACGCGAGGGTGCGCCGGTCGCTGACCCCTGCGGAGCGCCACGCGGACATCTGTGGCAGGGCGCACCTTGAGAAGGAGCACCGTCGAGGCAAGGCCCCGGAGGGAGGGTCATGACCGCGCTGGTGCTGATCTGGGTCTTCGTCGGGATATCCTGGGGCTGCGTGCTCGCGGAGTCCGTGGTGCTGGCTAGGCTGCTGTGGCAGCGGCATGGACCTCGATGCCGCCGGTGTACGGCCCACTCGTCCGAGTTCTGGTGCGACAGGCGACGTGGACACAAGGGCCTGCACGAGACGAGGAAGACGTGGAAGGGGATGCGATGATCGACGAGGGACGCCTGAGCACGGCCATACCACCGTGGCAGCGCGACGGACAGACGGTCGGCGTGTGCTTCGACTGCCCGAGGGTGATCGTGCGCGGCGAGCGCCACGAGCGCGAGCCCAACGCCTACCCGCGGTACGACAGCCTAGGGAGGAAGCGGTGAGCACCAAGGAGGCCCCCGACGCCAAGAAGGGCCACTGCACCTGCGTCGCCTGCCTGATGTGGCGCGCGGAGCTTCGTCCGCTCACCGGCCTGCGATGAGATGCTGGGCGCGATCGAGCTGGCCTACGTCCTGTACGACGAGATGAGCGGCGACGAGGAGATCGAGATCTGGACGAGAGCCCCCGGAGGAGTCGTGCTGCGCGTAGGCAGCCCCAACCGAGCCTTGAAGTTCAAGCGCAAGCGGCGCTCGTGCGCCATGTGCAAGCCCCACAAGACCGGCGGGGCGAGCCGGTTCAAGCGCCGGGAGCAGCTGGTCAGGGAGGACGAACGGACGATGAGGGATCTGGATCTGGAGGCCATGGCATGAGCAAGGATATGCCCACATCCTTCCGCTACACGCTCGTCGGCGCAAGGAAGCGCTACCAGCTGGGCTGGCTGTTCCGCCTGAACCGCCTCCTGTGGGGCGAGGCCGCAGCGCTGGCGCTGGCGTCGAACGACGAGTGGCTGCTGGTGCAGCGCGTGTACGCCGACCGCGAGCGCCACGCGAGGATCAAGGCCCGCGTGATGGGCGCTATCGAGCGGATGGCGCAGGACGGCCCACCGGCCGAGCAGGAGGGGCGCGATGGATAACCGGACACTGGTCGACCTGATCCTAGGTATCCCCGTCACCGCGGATAGGGTGGTATCCGTTATGTGCTACTTCTGCGCCGCCGACATCAGGGCGGGTGGCTACCGGGTCGCCCACGTGCAGCCCTACGACCGCGTGGGGCTGGAGGCGGTCATCGTCTGCGACCCGGCGTGTGAGCGCGATGGACGCTAGGCTGGTGCGGAACACCATCGTCCGGGTCGTCCAGCACATGAGCGACCACGGCGGCTCCAAGCGGACGAAGAAGCGCCTGTCCAGCAAGCTGGTGAGGCGGCGACTGGACCGGGAGACGCGCGGTGGTCAGTAAGGCTAGGCGCATCTATACGACCCTCGATGGGCGGCAGACGGTCACCTTGGCGAAGGCCCAGCAGATGGCCATCGACCGGGCGCTCAGGGCGGACCGAGCCAGCCCGCAGGCGGGTCGACCGTGGAGCGAGGTCAAGGCGGAGCTGGAGGCGCAGCGGTGCAAGGATGCGGCACAGCCTATCGTTTCGACGCCGGTGGAGGTAAGGATATGAGGGAGCGGCCACCCAGCAGCGGGACCGGAAGGCGCACGAGGTCGGCCGGATCACGTCCGGCCCGTGGGTCTCCGTGGCTCCCCTGCGAGACGTGCGACGTAGCACGGGCGACGGTGCCGGTGGAGGTAAGGGTCTAGTGAACGCGGGTCAGCGGCGCGCACGAGCGGAGTACCTGGAGAACCTGGCCCCGGCCGAGCGGGCGCGCGCGCGACGGCAGGTCGCGGCCGAGCGGAAGAGCATGTGTGACCCGCCGTGGCATAACATCGCGTGCTACACGGGCGATAGGACCTGCGAGGAGGAGCCGTCATGGGCTGGGATCCTCGCTAGGCCCGAGGTGGTGCAGGTATGACGAAGGGCCTGCGTCGTGGCAGCCCATCGCCGCCGACGGTGGACCACCGCCCAGGGGTCGCCCTGCTGGACGGTCACCTGCGGATCGGGGCGCACAGCCCGGACCTGCGGAACCAGTGCTCGGTGTGCACGGCCACCGTGGGCGTGTGCCCCCGGCCGACCGAGGTGGCCAGCGACCCGGACGTGGAGTTCTGCAAGGACGCCTTCTACCCCCGGTTCCTGCGGGCGACGGAGGTAGCGGTATGACCGGTAGGCTGTACCCGACCGTACGCGAGGAGCGTGAGATGGCGATATTCGAGCAGCGACAGGACGCGCGGGCAACCCCGCTGTGGGCCTTGGGGATGGACAGCGATGGCCTAGGGACGCTGGTGTCCGTGCGCTGCTACTTCTGCGCTGGCGAGCTCCGGGTGGACGGCTACCGGGTCGTCAGGATCGGGCAGGAGGCGGTCATCGCCTGCGAGCCTACGTGCCGGGAGGACGGGACGTGATCGGCCTCATCGGGATCACCGTGGTCATCCTGGTCATCTGCGTCGGGTTCTTCCTGCTCGGCATATCGGCGGGATCGTGAGGACGTGGATCGCCGTGGTCGTGCTGGCTGTCACGCTCGCGTGGTGGCTGTGGCGTGTCCGGCCAGCTGTCGACGGGACGTCGACACCTGCGGGGGACGCCAGCGCTAGGCTCCTGGAGGAGGCTCTGGGAACCGTGGAGAGGACGTGAGCAACGTACGCAAGGACCGGGCAGCCGACATCGAGCGGGAGATCGGGGCGATCGTCCGCCAGCACCGCCTCACGTCGTCCGACCTGGACCAGCTGGGGCGGCTGCGCCGCGAGCAGAATGCTGCCCGCCCACCGCGTCCCGCGCCCCGGCCCCAGCCCGCGCCGCGCGAGCCCGGCGACCTGAAGGCCCGGTCGACCCCCGAGGGTCGCCGACGAGCGCAGGGACTGGAGATGGCCGCGCCGGCCAAGCCGAGGGGCATCCCGGCCGGGGGCGACAACCTCCGCATGCCGGCCCACTTCCCTGCGGGCAGCATCCACCTCCCCGACAACCCCGTGGGCAAGGACGGCGACCCCGAGACGCGGGAAGCCTTCGAGCGCGTGGACCGCGAGGTCAGCGGGGACGAGGCCGACCCGGTCGCCGGGCACGTCGAGGACTTCCCCCTGCCGACGGTCATCGAGAAGGGGCGCGATGGTGGGACCAGCAAGGCCGTCGGTGACGGCGAGAGCGACTACGCCACCACCGCCGGTGACGGCGAGGGCAACGAGGACGGCGGCAACTACGGGGCGAACCCCGAGGACCTCTACCAGCCCGCTGGCCCTTGGCCCAACGACCTGTGGACCGACACCTCGTCCGAGCCCGCCGAGGACGATGGGAGCTACTACCTGAGCAAGACCCTGGGCGACGCCGCCGCTACGACGGAGTACCGCGGGCGCACCCGCCACCTCGGCGGTAACCCGCACTACGTGTGCGCGGTCTGCGGAGTTGGCATGGAGCGGCCCGTCGGCGGTGACTGGGTCATCAAGAAGGCCGAGGTCGATGCCAGCCGCGAGCCGTACGGTGGTATCCAGGGGCCGGACCCGGAGCAGGAGGGCGAAGAGTGGTATCTTAACCGAGCCGCCTACGCCGATCGAGCGCTCGCGGCCGCGTGCGAGGGCGTGCTCGTGACGGCCGTGGCCAAGGGCATCGACGGAGCGGACGTCCGCACGGCGCTCGCGGTGCTGACCAAGGGCACGATCCTCGGTGGCATGGGCTTCGACCCGCAGCGGGCCGACTGGACGGGTACCGAGGGCTACGGGCTGGGCACGACGCTGGAGCGCGTGGCCCGGCGGGCGAAGGGCGGGGGCTTCGGGACGCTCTACAACGCGGCCACGACCACCAAGGACCTGGTGGACAAGTTCCGCCCGGCCACGTACGACGACATCCGCCAAGGCGTCGATGCCGCGGACACGCTCCTGGAGAACCTGGGATATGACGAGCCCACGGTGCGGAAGGCGAACCGGGACCTGCCGAACGGGAACCACTCGGAGTCGGCCCGCAACGAGGCGAACTGGTACCGTGACGCTGGCACGGCCGTGCGCCGGGCGCTGGAGGCGCTGTCCAGCGACGAGGTGGCCAGGGCCGTGGGCGACGACCGGAGCCTCCAGCTGGCCGACGCGCGCGAGGAGCTGGAGCTCCTGATGGCCAGCATGGCGCTGGACAGCCGCGTGCGCCTGGGCGACCAGGACACGACGATCCACGGCGAGGGCGCGGGTGGCTTCGGCCGGGGCGAGATGGACGTCATCAACAATGTCGCCGAGGGTACATTGGAGCACGTTCAGGAGGCCGACGCGCTGCTGGATGCCTCTGATCGCGTAGCCGAGAACCCCATCCCGTCGGGCCAGCGCACCCAGGGTGGTCCGGGAGGGTTCGGCGGCGATCCGGATGGGAATGGACAGGGCGTTCACAACGCGCTACACCACACCCCCGCCGACGATACGAACCCTCGGGACACCCACGCAACCCCCGCTGATACGGATCCCATCGATCCCAAGGCGTTTACCGAGTTCGTCTACGGACCCGAGGCGCAGCGCGCGCAGTGGGAGACCGGGCAGGGGATCGCGGACGCGGCGTGGGGCGGCGAGGGGTACGACCAGACGGAGACCTTCCAGAAGGGCCAGACCGGCCAGCCCGGCTGGCAGTTGACCGACCCGACCGGTGGCCTGTGGGACGGCCACTCCCGCGAGAACCCGATGCAGGAGGACGGCGACTACGACACCCACGACCCGCACCCGAACGGCGACAGCGGCCGCGCGCTGGAGGCGACCGTGGTCAGCCGCGCCGGCGACCCCGATGCGCCCGAGGGCTTCAAGCCGGAGCCGGACGAGGACGCGCCCGAGCCGGGCCGCGTGCCCGTGGACCCGGACGCCGAGAAGCCGAGGATCTACAAGGCCAGCGTCCGCAAGGAGGACGCGACCGACATGACCACCCACGTGGGCGGGGGTCGGACCTTCAACGACGGCCCGATGCCGAGCCACGGCACCTTCCGCACGGTGGCCCAGCACGTTCCCAGCGTCCAGAGCATCGAGTCCCAGGAGCCGGGTGGCGGAGCCCGTTCCGCGGAGCTGGACGGCCCGGTCGACGCCAACCTCGACACGACGCCCAACCGGGGCGACACGACCGCCATGCAGCCGACAAAGCGGGGTTCCAGCCGCGTCCGCCGGTCCACGGGCGTCCCCGTAGGGACGGGGCCTAGCCCCGTGTACCCCGCGAAGCACCTCCAGGTACCCGACGAGGCCGTCGACACCGAGGGCGCGACCGAGACCAGGGAGCCCGACCTGGGCCACTACATCCCGGACGCGGACCAGCGTGGTGCGGACGTCAATCCGCTATCGCTCGCGCAGGGGGACGACGACGTGCGGGTGCTCAGTCGGGCGTACGCCCAGCTGTTCCGCAACGTGGTCAGCGACCCGACCGTTAGGTTTGCTGTACTAAGGCGAGCTGCCGACGGCACGGAGCAGGAGATCGCCGTAGACTGGGACGACTAGGATGCCGTTCACCATCCCCAACACCGCCGACGCCTTTAGCGCCAACCAGGCCCAGCCCGACTCGGTCGACTTCGCGATCCTGTCGCAGGGCGACCAGGGACAGGGGGTGCTCTACGGGCTGGCCGTGGCCCAGCGGGGGGCCGGGGCCAACATGTCCGTGGACGTGGCTGGCGGCGTGATGGTGTGGAACGGGCTGGCCGTGGTCGTCGCTACCACCACGACGAACAAGGCCGTCACGGCTGCCCACGCTACCAACCCCCGCTACGACCTCGTGTCGGCCAAGAACGACGGGACGCTGGCGGTCACCGCTGGCACGCCCTCCACCAACCCGGTGTTTCCCGCAGTGCCGGTCGGCAGCGTGGCCCTGGCCGCCGTGTACGTCCCGGCCGCCGAGACGACCATCGTGACCAGCCGCATCACCGACAAGCGGACGCTGATCCCCTCCGCCTCCAGCATCCTGTCCCCAGGACCCGCCGCCGCGAACGCGATGGATGACGAGTTCGACGACGCGTCGGGCATGTCGGGCGCGATCAACGGGCTGAACGCCCGCTGGACGTGGGATAACCAGGACACCTCCACGGCGACGTTCCCGCGCGCGGGATATGTCAAGCTCGTCGGTGGGGGGGCGGGGACACACCAGATCGATCAGGCCGTGCCCTCCGGGGACTGGACGTTCGAGACGTGTATGAGTCAGGACAGTCCCGGGGTCGAGAACATAGGGTTCGTCCTACGCGACCCGACGACCGGTCGCGACCATGTTATGTGGTTGTTGATGGATTCGGGCTCGGGCCGTTCTCCACGTCTTCTCGGTATGCTCCTCAACTCGGCTACGTACGCATGGATATCTACGTTCTTCCCTACCTCGGGGATCTGCTACGTCGGGTCTACGCGACTCTACCTGCGCGTCGCGTACGTCTCGGCAACCAAGGTGCTGACCTTCTACTGGTCCCATGACGGGATCGGGTGGGTCACCGGACTCACGTCGCCGGCGGCTAGCGCGATCACGAGGATTGGTCTGTGCGTCTCGGAGACAGCGAGGGGCTACTACGACTACTTCCGGCGGATAGCCTAGCATGGGAAGCCTCCAGCTCCGCAGCCCGGTGGCCGTAGGCCTGCGGGAACCCGCCGTCGGCGAGAGCCTGCGCGGGACGCCCGGCCTCTACAAGGTGCTCTACGCGACCGCTACCGGGGCCGGAACCCTAGCCAGGCGGACGAGCAGGGGCCTGGCCAGCGCACCCGTGCTCGTCGGTAGCATCGTCAAGCGCGCCCCGAGGACCTTGGGGGGAGCGGTCGTGGCGACCGGGAGCCTGGTAGCGTACCGGGTCTTCTTCGCCGTGCTGGACGGGGTGGTGGGCGTCGTGGGCAGCCTCGCGAGCTACCTCGGTGTCCGGTACCTCCTGGGGCTGGCGGGGACGCTCCAGAGCGCGCTGGTGGGAACCCTCGCCAGGGAGATCGGCGCAGCGCGGGCCGGCACCGCCCAGGTGGTCGGTACCCTGGCGAGGGGTACCGCCAAGACGCTGGCGGATGGTACCGTCGGCGCGGTGGGGAGCGGCACCAGGCAGGCCCACAGGCTGCTGGGCGGGGCGGCGGGGGTCGCCGGGGCGGCCGTCGCGGATCGCGGCGATCAGCGCGTCGGCGACCACCACTCCGAGCGCCGG
>ERZ1292625.3376-Hain-H41-01um-R1-3376-length-13118-cov-5_pt1 | contig 13118 bp, 7 predicted proteins | sample MGYA00564400_ERZ1292625 | MGnify/ENA primary metagenome ERZ1292625 (study PRJEB36523, sample SAMEA6512639) | groundwater metagenome | collected 2019-01-08 | study: AquaDiva: Metagenomics assemblies of 32 groundwater samples
TGTTTTGAAACGTAAATATCACCTTCCTTGTCAAAATCTTTTCCAGTTAAACAATAGCCGTTATTCTCAGTATATATGAACTTACAATTAATAATATCCATTTATTTAATCTTTTTTAAAAATAAATGTCTGGATTTAGAATCTCGAATAATAATATTAATTTCGTTCAGAACATTGTCAACGCTGGAAACAAACCCATTTGGAACGCTTCAAAAATCCAAGGTATTTCTGTTGATGTTGATGACATAGAACTTAACGACAGTCTAATTTACAATGGAACTGGGTTTGTCGTTGGATTTGGTATTGGGACGACTGGATATACAGGATACACAGGTTTTACAGGACCTACAGGTTTTACAGGACCCACAGGTGCACCTGGATCTGCTTCAAACACTGGAGCTACTGGACCAGTAGGAAGTCAAGGATTGACAGGACCCACAGGTGCATCTGGATCAGCAGGAAGTCAAGGAGTGACAGGACCTACAGGTGCATCTGGATCTGCTTCAAACACTGGAGCTACAGGACCAACTGGAACAGCATCCCTCATTCAACAATTTACCACTCTTACAGATTTAACAGCTGGTCAACCTGTCGTTCAAGTTTCAGACAGTGTAATGGCTTTTTCAAATCTTACAACAGATTCAAATATTTTCACAGCTGGTGCAACAATAAATATTCTTACAGCAAAAATAGCTTTCGACGATATCAATAATGTTGGAACGTATATGTATTTCGATGGAACAGATTATAAAATAGTTGGTTTTACATGCAGTGTTTCAGGTTCAGTAACAACTGGAACAGTATTAAATTTGTCAAGCTTAATATCAGGTTCGGTTTTCTATAATTTAGCAAATGCTGGAAATGCTAAATTTTGTCTTTCATTTCACACAAATAGCGTAAGCACTGTTTACAAAGCAATTGGTTTCACAATAAATACTTCAACATTAGCCCTAACTGCTGGTGTTGTTACAGATATATCAACAACTGCGACAACTCAAAGTGTTCACACGCTTACTTATAATATTTTTACAGATCGTTTGATTTTAGGAATGTTTACAACTTCATCGGCTTTTGGTTATGTTGTGATTCAACAATCTGGAACCACTTTTACAATAGGTGTTGAAGGAAGCGTATTTACAGGATTGACAAGTAATTTAAATTGTTGTTCAACATCTGCTTCATTGTCTTCTTCAAATAAAATTATTCTTAGTGCTGGTGCATCGGTGTTATGTGCAACTGTTAATGGTTCATTGACAAATACATTAACTCTTGGTGGTGTTGTTTCTATTGCTGGGTCTGATAGATCTTACGCTGTTGGATTTGATTCGACTGCTGGTTACGTTGTTTTATTGAATGGAAATGTTCCCACAATAGCACCTTTATTTTCAGTTTTATCAGTTTCTGGAACGACTCTAACATTTTTGTATAATATTGACAATTCTGAAATTCCAGTAACAGATCAAATTATCGATTTTGTCTTCGATTCGGCTCTCGATTATTTTGTTCTGTTTCAAAATATAGATTATACGACACCAGGTAGTGGTATTCGTGTTACACCTTTTTCTGTTTCAAATACTACTATCACTTTTCTCACAGCAGTGACAATATCTGGCCAAGCATATGGTGTTCCTGCTTACACAGCCGATTTTGTAATTCAACACGTTGCTTTGTATAACTACAGAAGAAATATTCTTTTTATTCCATCTACAGATTCGACACAGTTAGAATTTAATCTCGGAATAGTTTTATTTACCGAAACAGATAACTTCATTGGTTTTTCAAAAAATAATTATACAGCTTTAGATACAGCTGAAATCAATGTAAGAGGTGGAATTAACGTATCTCAAACTGGGTTGAATCCAAGTTCATTTTATTACTTGTCAACAGCTGGTGCTCTGCAAGAAACAACTTCATCTATTTTTGCAGGTAAATCTCTATCTGCAACAGACTTGTTAATAGCACCTATCGAAGACCCAATTCCAGATGCATTTGTAAAAGTTGGTTCGAATCAAGTTTATACAACAGTTTTACAAGCAGTTGATGCTGGTGCTAGTAATATAATTATAGTAACAAGTGTAACAGAAGGTGCTCTTATAACTTTGACAAGATCTATAACTATTAATATCAATTCAAACGTAACATGGACCTTTAGTTCTTATATAACCGGTAATTATAACCTTGTTATTAATGGTTCGACCAATTCTACTTTTATAACTAATACAACAAACGATGTATTTCAAGTTGCAGATTTGGTTATAAATAATTTGATTATAGATAGAGCATCAGTAACAACAAACGATGTTTACGTTTGTCGAAGAACTAGTAATCAAACTTATAATAATATTGTTATAACATCTGGTGCAAATAGAGGAACATTTGGTTGTCACACTGGTTCATCTTCGTATCCATCGTTTCATATGTCGAACTGTAAAATAATTGGAACATTTGGTGATGATGGGTCTTCAACTTATTTGATTAACAGTCAAAATTGTGCTAATCATGTTGTTAATGATCTTATAATAGCTGGTGAATTCGATGTTGATGGCGTGATTATAAACTGTGATAGTTCACCTACAGGAACGCTTTATGATTGGTCGAATGTTCATTATATTTCTGCATCTACAGGATGCCTTCTAAAAATGAATGGAAATGTTAATAATTTTGAATGTGATTCAAACTGTATTGTTAGTTTCGATGTTACTGAAACAACATTATCGAATTCCAATCTTAAATTGGGTTCATTATATTCTAATTCTACATATTTCAAAGCCGACAATAATATGTTTGGAAATTACGCTTCAACTGGTGCTTCTTCTATGGTTTCTAATTGTCATTTTTACAATAACACTACATTTCAAGGCGCAAATACAAGAATTTCTAATTGTGCCTTTGACGGAAACGTAACTTTAAATGCAACTGGATGTTCTATATTAGGAAGCACAATTACTGGAACATTAACTATAAATAATACAGATAAGACAAATCTGGTTGGAAATTATGCTGGTGGTTATTCAGCTACAAGTGCAACAAATACACAAGTATCAGCGAATCAAGGAATACCTTAATTGGATTTTCAAAAAAGTTTTTTGAAAATGATTTTACCTTTGACTATCTTTTTTAATTTTTTCTATCGTTTTATCAAAGGCGATATATACATCCGGATTTTTATATAGATCTAGAAGCTTGTTTCCGTCTTCGTTATTCATTATTCTTTTATTGTAATGAATGAAGTATGAATATAAGCTTGGATATATAATATTATCCATTCTATTTAGAAAAAACATTATGTTTTTCGAATCGAAATCATTTTCATAATCTATTTCAATCATGTGATCATGTAATGATTGACCTAACAACATTGCTATTCTATAGAGTAAATATTCCTTTTCAAGTGGATACTCAAATAGATATGACATTATGTCATACAATTGGATTACTGTGAATTTAATATCGTTGTAAAAAAAATCTTTAAAAGTATCTATTCTTTCTAAACGCGTATCGAACGCTTTTTTAGGCATTTTACTGAGATCTATCTTTGGCATTTTATTCATAAAAATTGGAAACTGTGGACAGCTTTCTCTTTTGATGTTTTGAAAATAAGGGTGGAGTATAATATCGTCATACGAATATCTTAATTTTGGGTTAAACTCAAGCATATGCGAAACCAAATCATAGAAATTTTCTTCTTCTTCGCTTAGACTTGGTAGTTTATCAATTTCTTGTATAACAAGATTATAAGCATCACTTTTGTCTTCAAAAATTTTTTCGTTGAACAAAGATTTGATAGCATTATAAGGTTCTAATAACTGATTATTATTTTTGTCTTTCTTTAAGGCATTCAGTATTAGATTATACTTAATTATTTTATGAAGGGGTTTTTCGTATCTAATTACTATTTTTATGTCAAAGTCATTAGATATTTTTAGTAACTTAGATAGATACATACCATTGTATTCTGATAAAGCAAAAACATTATCAGGTGTTTGTTTAGATGTCATGTTTAAGTATACTATACCTAGTGTAAATATATCAATTTTATAATTATATTCAACCTCTGCAAGTAATTCAGGTGATTCATATCCAGGTGTTTGTACCATAAAACTTTGATTTTGATAAGCATCTGGACAGTAGTCTATCTTATACGTCGCCCAATCGATAATTTGTGGTTTAATTCCGTCTTTGGAATTAACAACAATTATGTTTAAAGGTTTTAAATCACAATGAAAGATTCCTTGTGATTGGAATACTTTCAAGCATTTAACAAGGTTAAATGAAATACTTTTATACAATTTCGAATTACGATCCAAATCGAAGTGTTGTAATGACGTAATTCCTTTTTCTATGACAATTGAAACATCTTTACAGTTCTTATTATCAAAAAGAAAATTATAAAAATGAGGCATGCATGTGAAGGTTTTAAATAATTTATAAATAGCAACCTCTTTTATAACATCAAAATTTACTTTTTCATATTTTTTAATAACAACATTCTCTATGGGATATTTTCCTATATCTTGAAATGAACTATAAGATTCGTATTTAACTGGTTTGTATTCTTGCTTAAACTCTCCTTTCTTAGCACTTCTAATTTCATCTCTGTTTAGACCTTTTAAATGATATAGATTATCAGATCCTTTAACAGCATAGAAGAACTTATAATTAGAATTTAAGAAGATTTCATAGTTTAGTTTATTGATTTTTATATTTAGATGTTTGGCAACGTAATTATCACCTTGTATACGAAAGTCTCTTTTTGTCAAACAGTAACCATTGTTTTCAGTATATATAAACTTGCAACTAAACATATCCATTTATTACTAACTTTTTATTTTTTCAAAAACAGATTCAAATTGTTGACGAAGTCTGTAAATTCTATTCACAAACTCTTTAAGCATCTTAATATCCCTTCCATACAAGTTGGAATTTGTCACATCTGTATCAATCATATTAATAACATTTTCAAGATTTTCGGTTTCACTTAGCCTTAGAATTTCATTCATTCTTCTTGATATTTCATAATCCCGATTGTTGGGCTTGATAATACCAAAAATATTATCATTATTTTCTGTCTCAAGAATTGTCCAAAAATCGAAAGCGAGACCGTTAAGTATATAAGAATAAGGAAGGTATCCAAACCCTTTATTACCCCATTCTTCTCCCCATGAGTTCTTGAACTTGAAAACTTTTTTTTCATCATCATAACCGACAAACATAATCGCGTGACCACCTACGATTTCTCCCTTTGGTTCTGGAATAAAACCGTTTTCACCGTTGAAAAGATTTTCGAAACAAAGAAATCCACCAACAAACCCATATCCCGCGTTCAAAACATTTTTAAGATCGTTCAAACATGATATTGGGTTGGAATCAGAAATATTTACATATTTTGTAATCTGATATTTTCTGCCTTCTTCATAGACAGCTTCATTTGGTGTTTCCGCAAAATCACATTCTGACTGGTTTTCTTTGATGTAAGGAAATGTTTTTTCCAAGGCGCTACCATACTTTGCTAAACATTTCATTGTATCTCTTATATAAGCACCAGAATCATCGTTTGGTTTTCCATTTTCTATATTAACTCTTGTAACATAGTATACGAATTTTTCAGAAAAGAGATCAGACAATGTGCTTTGTTTAAACTTTTTAAAAAGAAATTCTAAAAGGGCGATACATGCATGTGAAGTGCAACTTCCTATTCCTTTTTGGTTTTTAATTGAAGTGCAAAAAGAACTCAAATCCACATTTTGAGATGATAAATTTATTTTTGATTTGATTGTGTAATCTCTAGTATCTTTTGGCGACTTTTTGAAATTTAATTTAAAAGACATTTATTAAGAAAAATGTTTTGTTAGTAAATATAAAAATGATACATAGAAATATACTTATTGTAAGTATCGTATATGTGCTGTTACTGATCTCTGTAATGACATCAGATTGGTCTGTTAGTGATGGAATAGGAATTAATAAACTCTCATTTGGTCTTTGGAAAAACTGTGTTGATAAATCGTGTGGAAATATCGAAAGGATTTATAACAATAACTTTCCAAAAAGTATGCTTTATGTATGTAGAGCTTTAGCAATTATCTCTCTTTTGTGCTTACTTGTTTGTGTATATTTACAATACACAAACAAGCTTGAAAATGTCAATCTCCTGATTTTTATTTCGGGGCTACTCATGCTTCTAACTTGTATAATCTGGGCTGTTGAATTTAGAAAAATAACAATTTCTGGATCAAATCCAATTCCATCCACAAGCGTAACTTACACTCTAGGATATTCTTTCTATTTGATTCTTCTTTCTGGTTTGATGTGCATTGCATTAGCAAGTTATAATAAAAATAAAATTTAAACTCATAATATTATAAATAAATGGAATTAAAAGGAACTGAAATACAACTTTATCCACACCAAATTGAAAGTATTAAAAATATGGAAGCACTTGAAGCCACAAAAACAATAAATAAAAATGAAACCAAATTGATAACTAAATTTGGTATTAACTCAGATTTGACTGGATTTGGAAAAACTATTTCAATGATAGGTCTAATAGTTCGAGATAAGATGGAATGGGATTTACAAAAAAAATACGAAGAAGAAGAGACTATCATATATAATTCGAACATGTTTAAGAAAACAAAAAATTATTTTTATAATCGTATTAATACCACTCTTATTCTTGTCAGTCCTTCAATATTAAGACAATGGCTGAATGAACTATCAAAAACGAACCTTAAAGTCTGTTCGATTATAACAAATCTAAAAGCGAACACAGTTAATGCCAATGAATACGATGTTATCATAACTGTTCCAAACTTTATTAGACCTTTTGTATACAGATACATAGATTGTGCTTTCAAAAGATTTATTTACGATGAACCTTCAAATGTTCCTATTCCGGAAGGAGTTTATGTTAAAGCAGGTTTCACTTGGTTTTTAACAGCTACACCAGAATTAATTTCAACCTTTCAAAGAAGACGTAGAAATTCTTTAATGAAAAACATATCTAATGATTTATATTATGTTATGAATATGGTTTGCATTAAAAACAATGATGAGTTTATCAAAGCATCTTTCACTATGCCAGAAACAATATACACTGATTACATATGTTATAACAATGTATTCAAAATTCTTAACAATGTTGTTGATGACAGAATAAAAAAAATTATTGAAACTGGAAATATTTCTGAAGCTATATTACAGTTAGGTGGTCATTCAACATCGAATATTCTTGAAGTTGTTTCTAATAATAATCTTATTGAACTCAAAAATATCAATACACGTATCGAGTTATGGGAGATGAAAAACGATATTGAAAAAATCGGAGAGTGGAAAATGAAACGAGAACATATACTCAAAAAAATGAAAGATTTAGAAACTAGAATAAAGTCTGTTTTGAACAATAAATGCTGTATTTGTTTTGAAGATTTAAATAAACCTGTAATGGAACCTAATTGTCAAAATATTTTTTGTGGATCCTGTCTTCTCAACTGGTTTAAAACTAAAAGAAATTGTCCTTTATGTCGTGTAGAAATAGATACAACAAAATTGATATACATACAAAGAGAGAACGAAAAGAAAGAAGAAATTAAAGAGCCATTGAGAAACCCTACAAAAGAAGAAATTATTTTGAAACTAATTCAAACCAGTCAATATGGTAAATTTATTATTTATTCAGATGACGAGTATTCTTTTAACAAGATCAGAGACTTTCTTAAAAGTAACAACATCAGTTACTTCGAATTAAAAGGAGGCTCAAATACAAGATACAAATCTATTCAAAAATTTAAAAATCAAAAGAACGAAAAGTATATAGCATTTCTTAACTCGATTAAGAACTGTTCTGGAATCAACCTTCAAGAAACCACAGATATTATCTTTTACCATCCTGTCAATGAAAATATCAGAACACAGGTTATTGGAAGAGCTAATAGAATTGGAAGATTAGAACAACTAAATGTTCATCAGTTATTACTTGAACAGTGAAAGTGAACAATTTCAATTTTCTTAAATTGAAATTAAAACTCTATTACGTCTTTGAAATCTACTTTATAACAATCTTTATTCTTATAAAATTCAAACATTGTTAAAAGTATTTCATCGGTTGGAATTTGTTTTTTGTAATAAATATAATAAGAATAAATACTGGGGTAAATCATGTTTCCTTTTAAAAGTTTTAATATTTTAGTTATATCTGCATCGTATACAGGATACATATTTTCTTCGATAGCATGGGTCGATTTTTCTGTAACAGGAAAGGCACCATCAGTTGGATAGATACATTGAGATATGAAATAACAGATGTCGAAGTTGTAATCAAACTTCATAATACTAATATCGTTTTTAGAGTTGAGAATATCGAAAAGTTGTATAGTTAGAAATTTGGCTTCGTTATTAATTTTTTGATCTACAAGACTATCAATAAGCTCATTTCTCATTTTAAATTTAAGATTTCCACCATCTTTATTCTCATCTTTTGAAATGTAGTTAAGGGTCGTTTCCGGTATTTTATTAAGAAAGATCGGAAATGGTGGGTGACTTTGTCTTTTAATATTTTGAAAATAAGGATGTAAAACAATGTCATCATAAGAATATCTAAAATCCGGATTAAATTCCAACATATGAGACACAAGATCAAGAAGGTTGCCTTGTTCTTCATTAAGATTTGGAAAAGATGTGTTAACCAATTCATTAAGAATATTAAGTTTGTGTTCATCATCGTTTTCAATTATATTTTTAACTTTAAGGCCATGAAAAGGGGTGAAATCAAAATCGGACTGAATATCAAAATAATATCCAAAATTAAGAATGAGATTAACTTTAATTATGTTATGAAGAGGATATCGAAATTTTATAGCTGAAAACATGTTGAAATCTTTCACCTCATATGGAATATCTAAAAGATATTTAACAAGATTACTTTCATGTTGAATTACGTTTTTTGAAGGAAAAAGAAAAAAGGGTTTATTTATGATGGAGTTAACATAGAATTCAAAAAACATAATTCCAAGAGAAAATACGTCTGCTTTATAATTATAATTTATTTGTTTTAATATTTCTGGTGATCTCCATGGGAGAGATTGTTTTTTGAAATTGTCGTTTTGATACAAGGATGGACAATGATCTATCTCACATATACCCCAGTCTATGATCTGAACAGTCGCACCTGTTATTTTTTTGGGTTCTTTTTCGTCATCTTTAGCGAGATTTGAAACGATGATGTTTGCAGGTTTGAGATCAAGGTGAATTAGCCCTTGAGAATTAAACATTTTTAAGCATTTAACAAGTTGAAAGGAAACCGATTTTGAAACATCGAAACTCATTTTAAATTTAGAAAGCACGACTACACCCTTTTCTATTATAATTGTAGGAATAGGAGTAAATAAAAAATTATAGAAGTGAGGAAGACAGGTGAACTCTTTAAACAATCTATAAACAGATATTTCCTTCACAAAATCTCTAGAAATAAATGTTTTTTTAAAAGATTTTGAAACCACGTTTTCTGTTGGATACGAACTAACAATTCCAAAAGTTCCAGATCCGAATTCATTCTCGTCTTCTTCATAAAAAATAGATTTTTTTTCTTTCTCCGCTTCTTTCCCTTTCAAATTTTTAACTTGTTCATTGCGTATAGGTTTGAGATGATAAAGATTGTTATCGTCTTGAACAGCATAAAAGAACTTGTGATTTGATTTTTTAAAAAGCATAAGATTGAATGAATTAACTCCAATGTTAAGCTGAGGAACTACATAAAGATTTTTATCACCTTGCTTCTTGAAATCATCTTCTGTTAAACAATATCCATTGGTTTCTGTAAAAACAAACTTACAAGTCAAAATAGAATCCATTTATAAAAAATAAAATTAAAACTTTTCAATGACATCTTTAAAATCGTTCATATAGCAATTGAAATCTTTATAAAAATTAAACATTTGATAAACCACATATTGGTCTGGAATTTCTTTTTTGTAATAAATATAATAAGAGTATAAACTTGGGATCAAAACATTACCATCTAAACTATCTAAAATCTGAGATACGTATGTATTATACTGTCCATAGTTATCATTTTTACGATATTCTTTAAATTTCGCTGTCATGACAAAATCGTTGTTTCCTTGCATTGGATACATACACTGAGCTATGTATTCACATAAATCGAAACGGAGATCGAATTTTTCTGGTGCAACTGGTTTTCTGTGTTTGTTTGCAAAAATATCAAAAAGCTGTATAGTCAAAAATTTGGCTTCATTCGTATATTTCTTTTCTATCAAAGAATGTATAAGTTGATTTCGTCTTGCCATCAACATATTGGTTTTTTCTTCGGATGTATAGACATCTACAAGGTTGATTTTTTTCATATTATTAAGAAAAATTGGAAACGGTGGATGGCTTTGTCTTTTAATGTTTTGAAAATAAGGATGAAGCATTATATCATCGTATGAATATCTAAATTTTGGGTTGAATTCTAGCATATGAGATATAAGATCGAGAAAATTGTTTTGTTCCTCTGGATTATACCCTAAAAACGGTTTTTTCTTTGCATCAGGGCTTAAAAACAGTTTTTCATCTGCTTCAGGCCATGTAAATAAGTTTGAAAATTTGTTTTCAGTCAATTGATTGAGTTGATTTAGAATATTTATTTTTTTATTTACAATGATGCTAGGCAATGCGTTTTCAAAAAGATCAAAATCAAAATCAAGTTGATTTTTAACTTTGAAATAACTTTCACCGTAATTGAGAAGAATAATCACTTTAATAATATTGTGTAGAGGATAGTCAAAATTTATTACGTTTCCTATATGAAACTTTCTCATTTTGATACCCAGTAGTTGTTCTTGTAATATAATTGAATAGTCTCCTTCATACGAAGCAGGAAATAAAATTTTATATTCTGCGCCTGGATTTTTGTATCGCAATACCGAATATATATAGAATTCTAAAAAAAGAATTCCAAGGGAAAATATGTCTGCTTTATAATTATAATTAATTCCAGCTAAAACTTCTGGTGATCTCCACCACAAAGTTTGTTTGTTTATATCGTAATTCTGGTAAGCTTCTGAACAATGATCTATCTCACATATACCCCAATCAATGATCTGAACAAAGGCACTTGTTACTTTGTCAGGTTCTTTTTCATCGTCTTTTGAAATATTTGAAACCACTACATTGTCCGGTTTAAGATCAAGATGAATTAGCCCTTGAGAATTGAATAACTTAAGACATTTAACAATTTGAAACGAAACCGATTTAGATACTTCAAAAGTCATTGGTAATTTATCAATGGTTACGAGGCCTTTTTCAAGCATAATTTTAGGACCTGGTGTGAATAAAAAACCATTGAAGTGAGGAAGACAGGCGAACTCTTTAAACAATCTATAAACACCAATTTCCTTCACAAAATCAGTTTCAACAATTCCAGATGTAATTTTTTTCATAACAATATTTTCCGTTGGATAAAAATCTACTTTTCCATAAGCACCTTTTGCAAGAGCTTCAGGGTTTTCGTATGGTTTAATGTCTGTATTTCTTTTTCTGAACTCTGATACCTCTTGGTTTTTTATGGGTTTAAGATGATAAAGTCCTTGGTCGTCTTTGAGAGCGTAAAAGAACTTGTATTTTGTATTTCTAAAAATTTCGTAGTTAATAAGATCGATACGTATATCTAGCTTTTCTATTTTGTAAATCGGAGTTTCGCTTTTCGCATCTTTATCTGGTTTCAATTCGGAATTTGCTATACAATAACCATTGGTGTCTGTAAAGATAAACTTACACGAAAGAATTGAATCAGTCATTTATTAAATAAAAAATTTAAAAGTTTTCATTAATAAGATCTTTGAAATCGACCATATAACAATCTTTATTTAGGTAATAAAGATATAGTTTTAAAAGCACATCATAGGTTGGAATTTGTTCTTTAATATAAATATAATAAGAGTATAAACTAGGTATCAAAACATTTCCATCAAGAAAAGTTAATAAATTACATAAAGTCGCGTTATATTCATCAAGTTTATTGGCTTGGAAAAACTGTATCATACCTTTTGTTTTGATAGATTTTTGGTCTGCTTGATGTGGGTAGATACATTGTGCTATGTATTCACATAAATCGAAATAGAAATCAAACTTTTCTATTCTAAGTTTATCCCCCATTTTATCACATGTGATATCAAAAAGTTGAATAGTTAGAAACGTTGCTTCATTTGTGTATTTTTTTGTATAAAGTGATTTTATGAGATCATTTCTAGTTTCAAACATACTTAAATAATCATTTGTTTTATAGACATCTACAAGGTTTAATTTTTTCATATTATTAAGAAAGATTGGAAAGGATGGATCGCTTTGCCTTTTAATGTTTTTAAAATAAGGATGACTTATTACATCATCATACGAATACCTATAATAAGGATTGAACTCAAGCATGTGAGATACAAGATCAAGAAGATTATTTTGTTCTTCAGTAGAAGATTCCTCTTTTAATTCCGAATCAGAGTTATCGGGAAACAACTCTGAAAATTTCGATTGAGTATACATATCAAGTTTGTCAAGAGCAACTATATCTGTGTTTTCAATTATTTTTTCTATGTTTTTGAAAGGACCAATATCTAACTTAACATCAGTGTTGATATCAAAATATCTGTTGTAATTGACAATTAGGTTGGTTTTAATAATATTATATAAAGGTGATCCAAATACTATAAGGTCGTCTAATTTAAAGTTTGAATCGATTCCTAAGAGTTGTTTTTTAATATCTATTTCATAATTTTTTTCATTACCAATATCAAAAAGATACGGATATTCGTTTATATTATTTTTTGTGAGAACCGATTTTAAATAGAACTCAAAAAATAAAATTCCAAGCGAGAATATGTCTGCTTTATAGTTATATCCGTAAATTTTTGATAAAACCTCTGGTGCTCTCCACAGTATGGTTTGTTTATATCTATCGTAGTTTTGGTATGCTTGAGGACAGTGATCTATTTCACAAATACCCCAATCAATGACCTGAACAAAGGCACTTGTTATTTTTTCAGGTTCTTTTTCATCGTCTTTGGAAACATTCGAAACGATGATGTTTGCAGGTTTGAGATCAAGGTGAATTAGCCCTTGAGAATTAA
>ERZ1292625.3377-Hain-H41-01um-R1-3377-length-13118-cov-4_pt1 | contig 13118 bp, 16 predicted proteins | sample MGYA00564400_ERZ1292625 | MGnify/ENA primary metagenome ERZ1292625 (study PRJEB36523, sample SAMEA6512639) | groundwater metagenome | collected 2019-01-08 | study: AquaDiva: Metagenomics assemblies of 32 groundwater samples
CTTGACAGTAATGGCAAGATCCTCCTGGTCTACAAGATCTATCAAAACGTTTAGATCTATAATAAGGCTTTCTCTTTTCCTTGCCGTACTCGATTGCTTTATCTAACATATTAAAACTCCTTTTAAGTTATTTACATGTTATTTCTCCTTTTTATTATAATTTATGTGCAAGTGGTAGGATTCGAACCTACAGTGTTTACCCAGAGGGACAAGTTTTACAGACTTGTGCGGAACCACCGTCTCCGCCGCACTTGCTTTTTTACCATCGACAGGATTTGAACCTGCACGCCGCTTTCGCTAAGCACCAGTTTCTAAAACTGGCATGTATACATTCCATCACGATGGCATTTATTTATTTTAAAATAATTTCTTTGGGCAGATAAATGAGTATCGATCTCATGATGTTAGTTTCACAAACTAAAGTTTTACCATTAAACTACTATCTGCATTTTCAGGGCTATACAGATTCGAACTGCAACCGCAAGGAATCAAAATCCTGCATACTACCTTTATAAGATAACCCTATTTTTCAGTGACGGTAGGATTCGAACCCACGCGTACTTTCGCAATTGGTTTTGGAGACCAACGTCATCGACCACTAGACTACATCACTATAATAATTCAAAAATTTTTCTATTTCATTTTTAATATAAATTTTCCCTTCTTTATTATTAATATTTTTCCACTTAATTCTATAAACATTAATTCCGTTTTTTATTAAATGTTCGTCTCTTATTTTATCACTTTCTTTTCTATCTAAGAAATTATGTTGTCTTCCGTCGATTTCTAGATTAATCTTTTTTTCCGGAAAATAAAAATCCAAAAAGTAACAATATTTAGAATTAATTCCTAAATCACTTTTATTTATTTTGTATTCTACTTTGCATTCATCGAATAACTTATTAAATATTAAAACTCTCTCAAAAAATTTCTCAAGATAGCTTCTTATGTTTCTTGATTGCCATCCTTTATGTTTTCCTTCAGAGATCGTTTTCGTCATTACTTTTTTAGCTAAATCTGATCTAATCGCTCTTCCTTCTTTGGTGTAATATAAACATTTTTGACAAAAACCTGTTTTATTTATTTTTTTAATTAATTTATCGCACTTTACACATTTTCTTTTTTCTTTACATAAAATTTCATAATAATTATGAGATTCACAAAATCTTTTTTCTTTTTTTACTGTTTTAAATTTTTTATTGCATTTTTCACACGTAAGATTGTATCTTATTAATTTTTCAGAATTTTTACTCCCTCCAATGCTATTCGCACAAATTCTAGAACAAAAACGTTTTTCTTTCTTACGTATTATTTCTTTATTATCTTTTGAAACATTTCGCGTTATTTTAAATTCAGTTTTACATTTTTCGCATTCTTTAAATATTATTCTTCTTTCAAGAGTAAGAGTTTTAGAAGTTTTTTTTATTATTTCTTCTTGTCTTAATTCAAAAGAATATCTAAGTTGACATCGTTTACTACAAAAAATTCCTTTACCGTATAAAAAATTTTCATTAATCTCAACATTACATCTTTTACAAACCATGTATTATTATATAAACAATATATAACTTTTCTGTGTGAGACGACTCGAACGTCCACGCTCTACGACTAGACCTTCTTCCAAGGAAGGACGGCTTCCATTTACCGTTATACACACAGTTTTTATCGTCAGTCTCGGAGTCGAACCGAATTCTCGCCCTCTTCAGGGGCACGCTATAACCGTACTAGCTCACTAACGTCTTCTGTTTTTTATACTTGACAGAGAAAACAAGTCCGCATGATTCAGTACCTCATTAAAAAAGGGTGTGGCGATAATCGGATTCGAACCGATACTTGACGCTTTTTAAGAACGTTGCCTCGGCCAATTGGGCTATATCGCCATTTAAATAGATAATCTATTGTTTGGGTCGAACAAACACTTATTAAAATTGCCTCTACCGTTTGGGCTAAATAGATAATCTATTAAATATGATTAATTATACCAATCATATTTTTTTCTGAAAATGGTTTTAAAATATATCTCGCTACATAATGTTCTTTTATATAGCGATTGTTGTCAAATTCAAAAAAGTCTCTCGAAGACAGTTTTGACAACTTCGCTGTTTAACTATGTTGAGGTAAATACGAAAAGAGCCAATAAGAAATAAACAATAAAACTGATTTGATCAGAATTCCTTTTTTATTTTTATCAACCATGATATATTATATTTCTCGAAATATAAAATGTCTATAAAAATATAGAATAAATTATGAAATATTTTATTTTATTATTTCTAATGTGTACATTCCAAGTACGAAATGAAACAAGAACAAGTTTGAATTTGATAATGCTTGATGGAGTAAGATTATCAGAATTCAAGAATAATTTTATCATGATAAAACCTGAAATGGATATAATTCTTGGCAATAATGAAGAATGTACCGTAAGCAATCCAAGTAATATTTCACTGCCTGCATATTCTGATATATTGGCTGCAAATAGACAAAACGTAAATAATAACTGGATGAAAGGAACTCTCAGATATCCTACGATAATCGATTCTTATTATAACGATATTTTTATGGTTACATTCTGGAATAGAATTGGTGACATTTACTCAAAAAACAAAGTACCATTTCCGGGAAAAATTATAGAACCTAATAAATATATTCCTGGTAAATTATATGATTCAGAAATTCACAAAGAAGCTTTAAAAAATAGAAAAAAACTAAATATTATTATATATAGTGATATAGATACGGCTGCTCATTATAGTTCATGGAATTTATATATTCAGAAAATAAACAACTCCGAGCAATATATCACAGAACTAATGAATAAAAGACCCAATGATATATTTATTATTGCTACCGATCATAGCAGATCGAATAACAGATGGAAGGATCACGGAACTCCGTGGCCAGAATCAAAATATATTTGGGTGATGATTAAATCTAAGAAAGAACATTTCTGGATGTTTTATAATTTAACAAAAAATTGTAATCACATAGAATTAGGAAAGGTGTTATTTAAATTTATGTCCCAAAACTTTTCTATCATAAACCGGAGTAAATAGTTTTCTTTCTTTAGCTAATAATTTATATTGCTCTATTGTATATGGTATTACACTATAATGAGCATATTTATTAAATACTTTTCTGCTTCTTACTCTATAATCTGGAAGAAAAACAGTATCTCTGGTTAAATCGACTCCTTTGTCTCCTAAATAAGGATTCGGAACTTGATGAGTTATTATATCTATAATGACATTTCGCTGCGCATTTTGATATCTTATTATTCCTTGTTTGCTCTCTATACCGACCATATTTAGCGCTTGAATCATTGCAATATAATTTTTTACAGGGAACATTTTTACCGATGTGACTCCATAATACATTCTGCTAGAATCTGGTTCGACCACTTCTTTTATAAATTTAATCAGATCCCATAACGTATGATTATTTCTATAATTTGTTTCTATATCTCCTAATGAATATATTTTTTCACTGGTTTCTTTTCTTGCAAATCTAGTATTTTTTCTATATTCATCTAAGAATATTTCTTTATTAAAAGCATGAGTAAAATCCGGTCTATACTTTCCTATTCTTTCTGTTCTAATTAAATCCGCTCTTCCTTCATTTCCGTTACTATAACTAAAAATATAAAGTCTAGCATCTTTACCTAAAGTTTTATTAACTATTTCCCAAGAAGATGATTTCATGAAAGCTGGCCATTCGGCATCTATCCAACCGACGCCTTCATATTTTGATCCATGACAAAGAGCTCTTAATCTAGATTTATCGAATGTCTTTTCTGGTTCTAATTTTACATAAGAATCTGGTAACATCAGCATAGGAGTTTCAAGATCTTCTACCATTCTATATAAAGGAGTTGTAGTCATAGATCTATGAATTCCAGCTGAATGACCTCTAAAATTTAAAACATATTGCGGGTTATCGTATCCGGCTCTTCCAAGAAAATCTAAATAAAGAAGTACAGGAAAATTTCCACTATCCATCATAGCTACTATTTTCTTTTCCTTCCACATCTTAGGTTCAAAAATATTCATATATCTATAATGAGGTTTCATTGTTGTGATAGAATTACATTTACATGATTCATCGTAACAATCAAATAATCTGTTTTTGTCAGATGGTTCAACAATATAAAAATTTTCTTTTATATTACTGCGCAAACTTTTCTTTCTAATTTTAAATTCTTTATGCATCTGATCTTCTATAGAGGGAGAATTCTCTCTAAGATGACCAACTTCCGACATAACAGCAGTAAAGAATATTCCAAGAATGAAATATTTTATTCTAAATATCATAAAATATTATATCAGATTATTTTTAATTAATGCTAATTAAAATATTTAGACCAATCTAAATCTTTTGCTTCAGATTTTGTTGAAGAAGTAATTAATTCACCAACCATTTCGCCCTTACTCCATCTAAAAGTAATACGTATTTCAAGTAATATATTCTTTTGTTGAGGATCTGTAGAAACTATAAGAGGGATAACATAGCCAGAACCGGAAGTTCTAAGATCATGTTTAATTGTCAGATTTTTTAATTTTTTATTAAACGTTTCTATTCCAGGAATCATCTTCCATTCTTTGCCACCAGAAGCAATATAATAAAAATCATCATCAGACACAGATAATTGTAAAGCGAATAATTTTTTAACATTAGCATCAAATAATTTTTTAAAACTATTAAAATAAACTCCAATAATTTTTTCAAAACTATTAAATCTTATTTTTTGCGTCCATAATGTTTGCTGAGATGGTTTTAAAATATCTGAATATATTTTAGATAAAGCTTTTTTTAAAAAAACGTAATTAGGTTTTGGTTTATATTTTATTCCCATTATTCCATAAAAAGTTACTGGGTCATTTATTTTTCTAGATTGAAATTCTTCCCAAGTTTTTATTCCAATAGTTTCTTTAGCTAAAGCATTTTTTTGATTTATTTTTAAATTATCAGAAATAAACTTAAACCACTCTTTCACTAATTTATTCCATTCAGGAGCAAACATGTCGTGCATATCAGCGAGCATATCTTCTCCTTTTGTTGGTATCTGCAAAGTTTTTGCAATCGTGTTCATCGATAAGTTTTTTAATTGACCCTTACCAAATTTTAAAGATATGGGATATTTTTTACTATTTGTTATTACTACGATGTCTGCTGCTCCGAATTTTGAACCATCGTTGGTCGGTCCTGTCCATAAGACGTTTTTAATATTATTTAATTTTAATTGAGAACGTATAATATTGGATAAAGCTCTTGCATCATTTAATACACCTTGATTTACTTTATAATTTTCAAATCTAGATCCATAAGTTTCGAATACTTTGTTATGATCTATAACACTAGATTTTTTATCTATAGATAATAATGTTTTTTTAATAAAATATTTTTTAAAATCAGATCCTATTATTATTCTAGCTTTTGGATCTATTAAAAATACCGCAGTTGCTAACTCATGATAAAATGGATTCGCTCCGGCTTTTTCTTCAGCCTCAAATAATACATTTTCTAATATAGAATTTAAATGATTCAACTTATTTTCCGTCACGATCCCAGTTCGTTTTCACAAATTCTTTTATTTTTTCAATATCTTCTTTCGATAACTTTTCCTTAGTATATATCCAAACTTTTCCAATTTTAGTTTCTACAGGTAATGGACGTCTCGCTGGAATATATTTAGAATTTGTAATATAATGTGAGTAACCTAAATCGAGATGCGGTTTTGCTGAGATTTCTTCTAAATATTCTTTAAATTTTTTCATATTAATATTTCATTATACCTAATATTTGATTTATTGGAGCAAATTTACCTACCAATTTAAATATCTTTCCTTTATATTCAAAAGTCAATCCTTCTGTTGGCATAATATTTTCTATACCACCAATATTATTTAATCTTTCGAGTTCTACTTTTAATTTATTTATTGCTTCAATATTATTAGACGAATTTATTTCTTTTATTTTTTTATTTAATTGATCGGCCAAATTCTTTTTCGCTTCGTCTTTATCAAGTACTAATAAATTTTTAATCATATTAATAACATCAATTCCTACGCTCAAAAATATATTTTCAAAAGAACTCATGTTTTTTCTGTAAATAACACTACGATCCTCTTTTTCAAAATCAGAAGCCCATTTTTTAAACTCATTATTGTCTATTTCTTTTTTTATATTAAGCATAGAATATTTTTTATTAAAGAATCCGAATCTTTCTATCAATCCATGAAGAATTCCTTCTGGTATGTTATAGTTAAATTCAAGAGCTTTATTTTGTATATATTCCTTCCACCAACGTCTGTGATATAATATAACCTTATCGTTATCTTTTAATCCAAATTTATTCTGTAAATTATTTAATCTTGTTATATATAATTTTTCTTTATTTTTAAAATTAGGAGATGTGTTAAATTCTATTTTTGGTTTAGAAAATATTTGAAATTTATCTTGAAGATCACTATTTGTTTCTTTTATTATGTCTGATAAATATTTTGCAGTAGTCTCGTCTTGGCTACTTATTCTTTCACCACTCTGATTATAATTTATGATACCGTGAAATATTAACATGTTTCTATTATATGGAATAACGTTTTGAGTAGGAATATATATTATTTCTAAAGATAAGAAATTATTACCATTATCAAATATAGTTTTTAACTTATTTTTAGGAATAGAATCAAAGGCTTTTTCAAGATCATTTATAGCAAAAGTGAAAGCGTTCTCTATCTCTCCTCTACCTTTAAATTGATTGATTAATTCTCTCTTTCCTTTGTTTTTATTTATTATGTCTGTTTTATTTCTCGCCGAAATTATATTACCGTTACGATAAGAAATCATAATATTTTGCCCATCTGTTTTCTCGGATACGTTTTCTAATTTACCAGAAAAAGCTAAACGAATGATTTCTTTAAGATCGTCAAAAGTTAAATCCATATCATCGAAGGGATGATTTAGATGAGAATATGCCCCGCCCGATAATTCTATTATAGAATGCGATATATCTGGTAAAGAATTATAAATATCTTCAATAATTATATTTAATTTAGGCAAAAATCACCTCTTTAAATATGCGATTCATAGTGCCATATTTATATCCTAAAATTTTAGATATTTGTCTAATAGATAATCCATCTTTATTATATTGTTTTATTTTTGGTATTAATTCTTTAGGAGTTGAGATGAATCTAGAGTTATTTTCTCTTGTTAATTTTTTGTTTGCTTCGGATATTTTATTTTTATGTTCTTCGGATAATTTTATGCCTATCAAACTTTTTCTTTCTTTAAAAGGTTTTGGAACAGAGACAACAGGATCTTCGCCATTTTCAACTAAAAACCAATCATTACAACGTTTTCTCAACATTATAGCGCCAGATATATTATATTTTTTGCACCATTTTCTGTAACCGGTATTCCATTTAACTATTTCACCTGTGATAATATTTTTAAAAATATATTCTTTTCTAGCCCAAATATTGGATCTTCCTTTACCTGATATAGAAATACTTTCTTTCCATTTTTTAAGACGATTATCTGCTTCATGTTTTCCGTATTTTTCTAACCAAGCGTCATAAACAGACCTTTTATACATTCCATTATTTTTACCTCTAAATTTATTTTTATATTCTTCTGTAATTATTATATTTTTTATTCCATCTCCACCTTGAGTTAAATTCATTAATGGTCCAAATGGAAAACGTTTTATAATTTTAATTAATTTTATTTCTGTTTTAAAAGCATCATTTTCTAATAAATTTTCTTTAAATTTTACAATTATTGGTTTTTTATTTTCTTTTAATATTTCTTGTATTTTTTTTAATTTTCTTATATTTGAATTGTCTGATTCATTTATCACTTGAGATAAATGTTCTTTACATCTATTACCTTTTCCTTTGCCGATATAAAAAGGTTCATAATCAAAACGATATTCGCCATATTTAAAATCACCAAAAATTCTAGGATCTAGATATGCATATACGTAATATTCTTGCATTAATTGCTTCCTGACGACATTCTTTCATCATTCGCTCTCGCTATAGGAATTCTTCCATAATCTATATCATCTGGAATTCCGTTATAGAATTTATTTAGATCTTGTATTAATATTCTTATGCTTTCTTTATTTGTTACTATCTTCATTTCGTTTGTTTTTATACCGAAATGACTTGCGTCGATGCTTATAACTGGATAACCTTGTTCTGAATATTCTCCTTTAAAAGTTATTCCACCATTATTTATATGAAAACCTACTTCTTCTAAATATTCATCAAAACTCTTCATATAAGTAAATCGCAAAGAATTATTTTCTTAAATCTTTTATGTTTTTCTTTGGTACAGTATATACTTTAGCAGTTTTTAAACTTTTTTCAGCTTTCTCTTGTGATATTCTTCCGCGTTGATTTTTAGATTTAACTAATTCACTTACAGGAATTTCACCTCTCCAACCAACTAAAGTGGCTTTTCCATTTTTTATAGATTCAATTACTTTGCCTTTGAAATATCCGCCAGCTTTCATTTTATGATCAGCTCTAGAACCTACTTCGGGTTTCTCTTCTTTTTCTTCCTCTTTCTCTTCTTCTTTAGTACCAGAAAGAAGTTTTTTAGCTTTAACCAAAGCGTCACTTTCTATTTCATCATATTGCTGAACTTCTTCCAAATATTCATTAAATTTTTTCATATACAAATTCCTCTTATTTTATCCATCAAAATGTTTATCTAAAAATACATCAAATTCTTTTTCAAACTGATCCCATCCGCCTTTAGTAATTAATTCACTATTTAATAAGGTTTCGAATTTTTTTAAAACTCTTGTTCTAGTAGCTTCTTGATCTTTTTTAAAGTCAACTGCTTCTAAGCTCGAATTTTCTAGATATTCTTCGAATTTTTTCATCTCATTTCCTCTATTAAATATATTTTGAATATATATTAATCGATTTAGTATTAATTAATTTATTACTAAATTTAGTTCTATTTTCTTTATCAAAAAGAAAGATCTTTCTGACATTTGTTCCACTTATTTCGTTATTACTTATTCCTATTTTTTCTATATCATCGAAAGAAAATCCAACATCTGTCAATTTTATGGTTGACTCATCCTGAGATAGAGTATATACATAAGCTGACCAAATTTTTTTATCATTCTTTACCACTAAAGACGGAACTTTTAAATCATCTATATTCTTAAATTTTATAAAATTTTTATTATTTTTGAGCCTTTTTTCGTCTTTGTTTCCGACAGCAAAAACTACTATATAGCGCTCCATTTCTTCTTCGGATACGCCCAGTGACTTCAAATGAGCTCCAATATTATACGTTGATGTGCCGGACGGTACAACAAGAACATTAGAAAGGTATGTTTTAACTAGTTTAATCTTTTCATTATACGATAATTGATTTTTACTTTTATCAGCTATTTTTAATGGATTACTCGGAGCAACGAATACAGATATACCAGAGAATTTTTTTTTAATCTCATTAAATACTTTAAAATGACCGTTGTGAAATGGTTGAAATCTGCCAGGATAAATTACTACTATATTTTTCTTATTATTTTCTAAGAATATGTTCTCTAATATAGTAGATAGTATTTTCATTATTGCTTCTTTTTACAATCATTGCATATATTGTAAACTATATTATGATTAACCTTGAATGCATCTACAAGTTCTTATCACTTTTTCACATTTTTTGCATATTACTCTTTCGTGTCCGCTAGAATTACTTTTTTCTAAATATTCCTTAAATTCTTTCACTCTAAAATTCCTTAAATTCTATTTCAAATTCTATTTCTTTATCTAACAACTCTTTATTAAAATCTCCTAATAACATATCATTAGATTTTACAGGCTTTACACCAGTCTTAGCAGATATAGTTATGTGAGGATTTTCATTTTTACTTATTTTTCTTAAAGGAAAAGGAAGTATAACTTTGACAGCTTGAATTTCATCATTCCAAGTATTCCACTTACCTATACCTTTAAATACCATTCCAATATAATCTTCCCAGTCATCTCGCTTTACGTTAAATTGAAAAGTTGTATGAAGATGAAATGTATTTTCGTATTTAGGTTCCGGCAATACTTTTGGGTTTTTTACAGTTGCCCACAGAATACCACGAGGATTTTTATTCTCTTCTAAATATTGAATCATTTATTTATATTACGACTTCAATTCCAAGACGTTTTTCAATTTCTCTAGTTTGTTCTTCGCTACCGTCGAATTCAATGAGTTTTACTTCACCAGTTTCACGATTAAGTATACTAAATTTTTTATCACTTGTAGCTTCAAGTTTAACATTCTTTTTCCCCGCTTCCGGTATCCATTTATTGACAACTAAATTAATAGTAGTTGCTGCGGATTTTGGAATTTTTACATTTTGTTTTGTCGCCATTTCTAAATATTCTTTAAATTCTTTCATTTTATCATCTCTTTAATAATATTAAATCCAATCCATCCAAATAATCCAGTCGTTAAGATGATCATCGCTGCGCCTATTCTATCGGTTATTTGTGATCTTTCACTCTTAACGTCTGATATATGCCAATTATGTCTTATATTATTTTTAAACATCGCAAATCTTTTTCTTTGATTTATATATGATAGATCTTTTTCATTTCCAAAAGCTTCTATTTCAAAAACATTAAGTCTATATGCTTTATTTATATTGAAATATCTATAGACATTAATATAAGTACTCAATAAATAAAGAATATAAAAAGGTATTACAAACATTTCTTTTTGTTGTTCTAAATGAATTTTTTCGTGATTCATTAAAACCTTATTTTCTTTCTCTGTTTTTGTCGCTAAGACAAAAGGGTATATTGCCATTGCCATATTTTATTTTCTCCTATTCTTAATATACGATCTTGCTGCTAATAATCCAAAGGCCATCTTTGTTTTATTTTCCGATATTTTTTCTCCGAGAAGCTTAATAGAATCGTTTATTATTACTTGTATTTTATCTAACGTAGAAAATTCTACATCCTTTTTCCATGTGTGAAAATTTTTATGTTCTATAATCTTTTCAAATATTTTTATCCAATAAGAATTTCTTTTATTTAAGTCACTATCAAGTATATCTCTTATTGCTATTTTTATTTCATTTGGTTTATCATAGATAGTTAACAAAGGAAAAGGTTTAATAAATTTAAATTCTATTATTTGTTTAGTTAATTTATCTTTTGATTCTACTTTTATCCATTTCTTTTCAAAATATTTTTTAAATAATTTATTGACATCAAACGTAATCTCGCCTTCTAACTCTAAGAAAGGTAATTCATCTGTCCATTTTTTTGCGTCAGCTTCTATTATTTTAAGATCAGTCATTTTATCGGCAATAGTGCACGGATGTATAAATCTTTTAGTGTAAAAATATTCATGAATATTATCTAAATCTTTTTTATCTAAATTTGTTTTTATATAAACTTTCATTAACTGTAATTCTCTTAAATCACTTTGAGTATACGCTCCTTCTTTCATTAGGTTTGGCCACTTAGTAGCACAAACTCTTTCTATTGTTTTATCAGTAGTTTGAAATGCGACTTTAAAACGAGTATAAATTATGTTTTTTAATAGAATTTGCGTAGGCCAAATAATCTTAAAGTCGATAGGTTTAAGCATCTATTTTTTTTTCTTTTCATCTATTTTAATAGTTAATTCTTTAGAGACATCAGCAAGTTTTTTAAGTTGTTTTGTGATATTGTCGACAGTCGATAACATTGATCCTCTTTTATCTCGAAGAACTTTATTGTTAACAACTAAATCAGCAACATCGCTAAATTCTTTACTGGCTTCTCTTAGTTCTTTTTCGAACTGCTTAACTTCCGGTTTATCTATTATATCGATAGTATTAACATGCAATTCTTCGTATCTTTCTGAAAATTTTTTCATTATTATGCCTCTTATTATATTTTACAATAAAATATAATGTAGCTATTTTTTATTAGGTAATTCACATTGACCAGCGTAACAAGCAATGCTAGCATAATCGCTTATTTCGTTATATTCGGGTTTTTTTAATATTTCTATAAAATTAACTTGTTTAAAGTTTCTGGTTATTGAATTCCATTTGTGCCATAAATGTACATCTTTCATACAATATATTGTTCTATTAATATCTTTTTTGAAGAAGTTTTTTGAAAATTGTCTTACTCTTTTTATCCAATGTTCTTTTAGTATTACCTGTTCTCTTGTGCCTGTTAATTGCAATTCTGGTTTTAAGACGTGCTCTGTAGCATTCCAAAGGTTGTCGCTAAAATAATGCAAACCATCAACTATAAGACCAGACATAAATACAACACCATCACCGTATTTGCTAATTAATTCATCTGTATTTAATACAGAAGTAAAAGGCGCTTGAATATAATCTTTGTCTCCTTCATCAGAAATAAAAGAAACTGCTGTAAAATAGTTTTGATTTTCATATAAATATTTTGAAATTTCATCCATGTTATCAATGATGACTGTATTGCTTACGTTATGATTTATTGTTTCTTTATAACATCTTTCTTTTGTCTTTCCGGGGATCACCCAACTGTTTTGAACCAATTTAATTAATTCTAAATGTTTTATTCCTCGCATGTCAGATTTATAAATTGTTTCATTTTTATTTAATATTGGAACAAATACTACATAATCGGTATTATTTTCAGACCACACAGATTCTTCTAAAATTTCTGGCATATTTTCTAATAAATATTTAGCTGTCTCACTTTCTTTATTTATTTGCATTATTCTAAAATACATTTTTGAGTGTTCTGGGTGAATACCAGAAGATGTTTTTAAAATTGCCGAAGCGTTTCCAGCGGGTTTTGTTGTTGTTGATCTTCCGGCCGGATTAATTCCAATCAAGCTAGTTATCTCTTTATTTATGTCTATTACAATTTTAGATCCATTTTGCAGAATTGTTTCATTAAACAATTCTGGACGAGTCATCCATCCTGTTATAGATACACCTAATAATGCCTCGCCTCTAACAATTTCTTCCGTTTGTTCGCCAAGATATTTAAAATCTGTATAACCTGCTTGCAACGTACCTACTATTGAAGCCTTTCTACACAATTCATAAAATTTTTCTTCACTAAAATTACTGTTCTTATCTATACAAGCCGAAG
>ERZ1292625.3379-Hain-H41-01um-R1-3379-length-13115-cov-4_pt1 | contig 13115 bp, 17 predicted proteins | sample MGYA00564400_ERZ1292625 | MGnify/ENA primary metagenome ERZ1292625 (study PRJEB36523, sample SAMEA6512639) | groundwater metagenome | collected 2019-01-08 | study: AquaDiva: Metagenomics assemblies of 32 groundwater samples
GATACCTCTAAAGTCTCCCCAGATACCGGTAACGTCTCCACTGATACCGCTAACGTCTCCCCTGATACCGGTAACGTCTCCCCTGATACCGCTAACGTCTCCACTGATACCGCTAACGTTTCCACTGATATCAGTAACGTCTCCCGAGTTGATCATCTCTTGAGTAACACGTGTCTTATTACCATTCAGTATGAAATATAAGTCTCTAGTAACTATCGTTAATGCTTTTTTCATTTGATCGAGTCCTCTCTATTTTCAAACTGTCTTGCGATATGTAATGTTCCAGAGATGCCTTCTTCTCGCCCCTTATTGTATCCATCCGTTAACGCCTTAACGTATGATTTTAAAAACTCATCGGCCATTGCGTCTTTAACAGCCCATTCGATTCTTTCTGCTATTTCTTGTTCTGTTTCACGTTTCATTTGTCTTCCTCTTTCGATTTAGGGTTAATATTATGCCAGCCCATTAATGCCTTAGCGGCATGGAATCCAAATTCAATACGTTTATATTCGATTGAATCGGGTTTGGCTTGTATCATTTCTTTATTCTTGAAGAACAACTCCCATTCATGGATGGTTTTGCTAACACATCCGATTTTTACAATATCGCCCAAAACTCCATACCTATATTTTGCTCCAAAACAAAAATATCGGTATCCGCCAACGTCCTGGTAGCCGCCAACGTACTGGTCTCCTCTAACGACTATATTAAAAGCGGTGGTCATATTACCGCATTTTAAATCCCCAGTAATTTCACAATCACAGTCGAATTGAATAGGGCCGCTTACTATTAGGTCCCCCTCTATTTTAGAGGTATTTATTATTTTAGTTTCCATTTGGCGCTTCCTTTACCGTTTCATCATTATTTATAACAGTAAGATCTAATCGACGCCTATCTGCCTCCCCTGTCATCAATACGAACTCAATGATGGAATTACGTTGTTCTGGTGTCATTATAATTCCGCCTCTTTACATTCAGGTGAATCATTAAGATGTGAGGCGTGCATATCCTCCATAAGACTCTCAATGAATAGACAGATATTGTCATCCTCAGAATAGAGATAGACATTCCCACTATTGGTGTTCGCATCGATAATCGTCCCCTTATCTAGAGACAACCCAATATCATACGCTCTTAACATCAACAACGCCGCTTTCCTGTACTCGTTCTCCCACATGTTCTCTGATATATTCATTATTTACCTCCTTCGCATGGTGATTTTATCCATCGAGTTTAATATGACAGAACTAAATATGTTCCGGCACTTGTTTCTAATACAGTTGTTTCATCCCTCAGCTCTTCTAAAACATGCCTTATTTGTTCATCTTCATCTTCATATTCTAAATATTCGTCACCGTATTCATCGATTAATTCCTGTGAGTCGTACTCGCCCCAATCGCAACATATTGCGATGACGTCTAGCTCCATTTCCGCATCTATTTCCTCATAGTACTCGAAAAGTATCCTCCTAGCGCTAACACTAAAATGCGATCCTCTATTGTAATCATCAAATATTTTGACAAATTCGCTCTCATCTATTCGTTTAATCATTTATATATTCCCTCCAAGCTCGAATAAAACCTCAACAAACAACATGAATGCCCCAATACTTGTAACAAATAACCCACCTATACTAAACAATGTGTGTCCGTCTAATTGACCCATTTTAAATCCTCCTTTATTTAAAACTAGAAGCCCATCCAATCGTAGATCACCTCAGAGGTGGTGTATTGCTCTCGTAGGTCGTATTCATCATCGAAGTCGGATAGATCCATTCCAACTATATCAAAAAGGTCCTCTAATTCATCTCTGGTGATGGTGGGGACTCGCTCTACCCAATGAGCAAGAGTTTCACCTGGTTGTTGGTATTGATTCGACATTTTTATACCCTTTCTACTTAAACTACTAAAACTATTCGACTAATTATGATTCGTGCCAACCTTCTCAGTGCCGTAATCAATTCATACCCTCAGTATAGCAAAAGTGTTACAACGTGTCAATGATATATGGTGTAGTGAGGTTGTGTGACATTTCCACCGGTATTAGACATGTTTAAAAAACGAGAAATGAGGTGCTACAACGTAGCAATATAGTCGAAAAATGCCTAAGAGGTATGGGGACAAAAAAAGTGGTGATTGCCTGGAAAAAACAAGTGATTTTGGGTTTTCATAATACCCCGTAAATGGTACGCTGTCTCATGCTACAATGTATCGGGTTTTTTGCAAAAATGATACGGTGTGTGCGTGCTACACCTCATTTTTCCCAAAATTTTGAACATGTCAAATACCGGTGGAAATGTCACAAATGTTCGTTGTACAACGTTGTATCACCCATTTTTGATACGGCGTGTCACTAAGGCAATGTTACACGCTATAACGCTTTTTTCACTGGCATACTGCAAGTGTTACAACGTGTGTAACACCTGTCACATTGTATCAAATGTACACATTGTATCATTGACACACCGTATCACCACATGATACACTGTGTTTAGTGGGTTATTCTGTAGATAGTTTATACCCTAATGGTGAGGTTAGACTGGGAAGTTCTCAATCTCACCATATCTATAGTCCCGTTTAAATCGTTTCTCTATGAGTCCGTGGACTCGAACCTATCATTGATAGCTAAGAGGCGCTACAGGGCATTCTAGGGCCCTCTAAGGTAGAGACTCAGGGAATCAATGAGTCTGGGGTGCCGGTGGGTGGGGGTGGAAGGGCCCTGGCGTTTCCGGGACGCGATTGTGCTACTACCACCCTAAATTTTTGAATTTTTTATTCTCATTGAGACGTTGTATCACTACCACCCTAAATTTTTAAATTTTTAAATTTTTTATTGACACGGTGTAGCATTTATGATATTACCACCTTCAAGTATTGAAAACCCACCTGTTAGATGTTATTATTCGTTTTACTATGCATGAAACTGTACTCGCAGACTTCCCACATTTACGGAGAAGTAGACAGGCAATTATTAAATTGACAAATATACCTCCCGAGTTACCAGAGTGGTTAATAGGAACACCCGTTAAGGAAGAAAAGCTCATACCTACTGAAGAGGCTAGGAAGCTCCTTGAGGTGCAGTACAGCAATATGTTTAACTCGCTTATTGATCGGGTTACTATGGGTGAGTCCTTGAAGAGTGCGCTAAGTGAAGATACTCGTAAGTTCGATTATGCGTTATTCCTTAGATGGATTTTCAAGAATGAGAAGCGTAAGAACTTATACTATGAAGCTCAGGCCGTAGGTGCCGAGGTTAAGTTCTCGGAGATTTTAGATCTTGCTGAAGCGAAGGATTCCTTTGAGGACATCCAGAGATCATCACTTCGAATTAATACAACCAAGTATCATATATCGGTAGCTAATCGTAAGAGATTCGGAGAAATCAAACAGGTGGAACATTCAGGTACTATTAGTATTAAGGATGCGATGGAGCAGGCAAACACTCGTGTGATTGACTTGCACTGTTTGGATAACCCGCCTGTTGATATAGATATTGAAGCTTGTTTTAGTAACTACACTGTCATTTCAAGTCCTGTAGAGCCTGAGATCTAATGCAGAAGCCTGTATACTCGTCAGAGGATGAACAATTATTAATGAGCTATATCTGGTCTCCCCAGATTGCGGATAACCCTGAGGCCTTTGTACTTTATGCGTTCCCTTGGGGACAGGCTAATACCCCACTTGAGAAGTTCTCAGGACCTCGTCATTGGCAACGGAAGGTACTCCGGAGGATAGCAGACCATATTTGTGATAATAAAGGTCAACTTGATCCCTCAGCGCTTAGAGAGGCTGTGGCATCTGGACGGGGGATTGGGAAGTCGGCATTAGTCTCGTGGCTGATCATGTGGATGTTATCAACTCGTATTGGATCTACTGTAATCGTTAGTGCGAATAGTGAGAACCAGTTGAGATCTGTGACGTGGGGGGAGCTTACTAAATGGTGTATCATGGCGATCAATTCGCATTGGTGGGAGCCGTCGGCTACTAAGCTGGTCCCTGCGGCTTGGTTGACTACACTTGTCGAGAGGGACTTAAAGAAGGGTACCCGATACTGGGCAGCGGAGGGGAAGCTGTGGAGTGAGGAGAACCCTGATTCGTATGCAGGGGTACACAATCATGACGGTATGATGGTCATATTTGATGAGGCGTCGGGTATACCTGATGGTATTTGGTCGGTAGCCTCTGGGTTCTTTACGGAGAGTATTGCAGATCGGTATTGGCTGGCATTCTCTAACCCACGTCGTAATAGTGGATACTTCTATGATTGCTTCCATGAGAAGAGTGACTACTGGGGAACTACTCAGATCGATGCTCGTACTGTTGAAGATGTCGATAAAATGATCTACGAACAGATTATAGCCGAGTATGGGGAAGACTCGTATGAAGCTCGTGTAGAAGTCTATGGTGACTTCCCTAGTATGGGGGATGACCAGTATATTTCAGTATCCTCTGTAGAGTTAGCCAGTCAGAGACCTCGGTATAATGACTTTAATGACCCTGTTATCATGGGTATAGACCCTGGCAAAGGTAACCCTGACCCCTGTTCTATCGCAATCCGTAGAGGGCGAGATATTACAGACCTATTCGACATATTTGAAGATGACTCTGTACAGTTGCTAGACAAGTTGATTAATAAGATTGAACAGTTTAACCCAGAATATATTGTCATAGATGAAGGTGGGTTGGGATGGGGGATCGTAGGTCATCTTAAGAAGTTGAAGTATCGAGTAACTCCTATAAACTCCGCATGGACATCGAAGAATCCTATTGTATTTGGTAATAAGAGAGCTGAGATATGGGGAGCGACTAAGGCGTTTATAAAGTATGGATCTATCCCTAATGACAAAAAGTTGAAAAAAGACTTTGTAAGTCCGAAACGACTATCGAATGGCAAAGGGGCTCTTATGATTGAGAGTAAGAAAGAGATGCGTGCGAGAGGTATTAAATCGACTGACAAAGCCGATGCAGTAGGTCTCACATTGATGATAAATGTATCGAGTCACGACAAAGAGATCAGAGAGAAGAAGCAACGACATCGTCAGTACTCGCATAATGTTGCTATTTCTTGGATGAGTGCGTAGAATAGGTCAATGGATGCACTATCAAATACCAACGATGAGTTTTTATCTTTAGCTAGAGATCGATTGAAAATGGCCATTTCGTCATCATCTGAATCTCGTGAAAGCGAGCTTGACGACTTGCGTTTTTATGCAGGGTCCCCCGATAATCAATGGCAATGGCCAGATGATGTCATAAGTACTAGAGGGGCTCTACAAGGTCAAACACTTGGGGCTCGTCCTTGTCTCACTATTAACAAATTACCACAACATGTACATCAGATAACTAATGACCAACGTCAAAATAGACCATCGGGTAAAGTCATACCAGTAGATGACACTGCGGACGTCAAGACCGCTGAGATATATGATGGCATTGTACGTCATATTGAGTATATAAGTGATGCAGATGTTGCATATGATACCGCTTGTGAGAATCAAGTAGTATTCGGTGAAGGGTTTATTCGAGTACTTACTGAGTACTGTGATGAGAAGTCATTCGATCAGGATATAAAAATAGGACGTATTAAGAATAGTTTTAGTGTATATATGGACCCTTTGATTCAAGACCCGTGTGGTGCTGATGCGAAGTGGTGTTTCATTACCGAAGATATTCCAAAACGTGAATATGAGAAACTATATCCAGATGCAATGCCGGTATCTAGTATTGAGATTGCAGGTACGGGGGATAATCCAACATATCAATGGTATACAACCGATACAGTTCGTATAGCTGAGTATTTTCATATCGAATATAAAAAAGCTAAATTGAATATGTATCCTGATGGTATAACTTCTTACAATAAGACTCCTGAGGATGAGAACAACAGGTTGATTTACGGTGATCCTGAGAAGACTCGTGAAGTTGAAATACCTCAAATCAAGTGGTGTAAGATAAATGGGTACGAGATACTCGAAGAAACTGACTGGCCTGGTAAATTCATACCTGTCATACGGGTAGTAGGTAACGAGTTTGAGGTAAACGGTAAGATCTATGTGTCAGGTATCGTTAGGAACGCCAAAGATGCCCAACGTATGTACAACTATATGGCGTCTCAAGACGCTGAAATGATAGCATTAGCCCCTAAAGCTCCGTTTATAGGGTATGAGGGTCAATTTGAAGGTTTTGAAGATAAATGGATGACAGCTAATACTAAAAACTGGGCATATTTAGAGGTCAATCGAGATACTACAGATGGTCTTGGTAATCCACTACCGCTTCCTCAACGAGTTCTTCCACCAATGGCTCAGACTGGGATTATGCAGGCCAAATTAGCCGCAGCAGACGATATTAAGTCAACTACGGGTCAATATGACTCTAGTCTTGGTGCGACGTCAAATGAACGGTCAGGTAAGGCGATCCTGGCTAGAGAACGACAAACAGATATAGGTACTTATCACTATGTAGATAACCTTGCTAGAGCCATTCGATATGCGACTCGTCAAATTGTAGATCTTATACCTAAGATTTATGATACTGAACGAATTGTACGGATCATGGGTCTCGATGGAGAGCCTTCTAGCGTGAAGATTGACCCCTCATTACCCACAGCATCACAAGAAGTGCAAGATGTTGAAGGTAATGTAGTCGAAATGGTTTATAACCCTGGTGTTGGTAAATATGATGTTTGTGTAACAACAGGTCCTAGCTACATGACAAAACGACAAGAAGCCAGAGAAGGAATGATCGAGTTGCTCCAAGGTAACCCTCAACTATGGGGAGTTGCTGGAGACCTATTTGCTAAAGAAATGGACTGGCCAGGAGCTCAGAAATTAGCAGAGCGCTTGAGAAAAACCATTGATCCTAAATTATTATCAGATGATATTAAATCACCCGAGCTTCAAGCAGCAGAGAAACAAATAGAAGTTATGTCTCAGGAAATGGAACAAATGCATCAAATGATTAGTAATGTTAATAAGTCGCTTGAGGTTCAGGAACTTAAAATTAAAGCATATGATTCTGAGACTAAACGTATCAGTGCTGTCCAAAGTGGTATGTCTGAAGAACAAATCCAAGATATTGTAATGGGGACTATTCATTCAGCAATGGATACTGGAGATATTGTTGGGAAAGATTCACAACCAGTATTAAATAATCCAATGGAAGAACAAAATCAAGACATTCCCACTAACCCGTTAGGAGAAATATAGAATGAAACCTTGTGAATTTGTAGGACTTCTTTTTTTAGCACGAGATATCACCCATAGTGTTCATCTGAATACTAGAAGTTTCAGTAAGCATGTAGCACTCGATAGTTTTTATAATCAAATAATCCCATTAGTGGATACTTTTGTGGAAGCTTATCAGGGTCGCCATGGGTTAATCGGAGATGTCTGTAGAACATCTGTTAAGAAAGTAAGTAATGTTACAGAATTCTTAAAGGATCAACTAGACGAAATAGAATCAGATAGATATAATATCTGTGATAAAACTGATACCTCATTACAAAATGTTATTGATGAAATTGTACAGTTATATTTGATAACACTGTATAAGTTGAAATTTCTAAATTAAGGATTATAAATGGAACTTCTAAACCCGATATGTGCTAGTACTGCTTACCCAACAAAATCTGTAGCATTTAGTGGAACTGCTGGTACAACATCGGATTGGCCTACAGGGGTTGATGCTTTACTTGTATGGGCTGATGCTCCCTGTTACTTTATATTAGGTGTAGGAGTTACGGCAACAGCCACTAATGCCACAGCTATTCCTCAAAATACTCCTATTTTGTTTAAAAACAACTCGTCTATTACAGGATCGGGTGCACCTTTCAGAGCTAGTGCTATAGCAATAGGGTCCGCGGGGACAGTTTACTGCACTCCTTGTAATAAATCATGAGTCTCACTCCTCAAGATGGCGTATCCGCTGGAATAATTTCAGTTCCTACTTTAGGAACTAACTGGGTTTTTGATGAAGCGTATGGCAATTTAGAAACAGAAACAGATTTTAATTTATTGCAAGAGGATGGGAATTTAATCCTATTGGAGCAGCCATATGCCTGATTTAAAGATATCGCAATTACCAAGTGCTGTCGCACCACCTTCTGGGACTGAAGTACTACCTATTGTACAAAGTAGCACTACTAAGAAAATAGCAATTTCTGATTTAACAGCAGGTAGAGCGACTAGTGTATTAACTCTTGCTGCTACTCAGACAACTAATCAGATAGTATTAGGAACAACAAATACAGTAACTATTAGTTCTACTGCTCCAGTAGCACCTAGGGTATACACTCTTCCTGATTTTGGAGCAGCAGCAATTATTCCTTTAGCTACAGCAGTGAATACGTTATTTTTCACCACAGCTGGGGCTACATCACTTACATTGCCAACGACTGGGACAGTAGCTACGTTAGCTGGTTCTGAGATACTAACAAATAAGACTATAGATGGCGCTAATAATACGATTACAAATGTATCTCTAACTACTGGGATTACTGGTACGTTACCCATTGCTAATGGTGGGACTAATATTACTAATTACGCATTAGGGGACTTACTATATTCATCAGCTATAGATGTATTATCAAGACTCACTGGAAATACCACAATTGTTCCAATGGTCATGCAACAAACAGGAGATGGAATTAATTCAGCTGCCCCAGTATGGACATCATCGCCTACTTTAGCAGGAGCGACGATATCAGGACTAACTCCGTCTACGGTAGTAGTTACAGATGGCTCCAATAATCTTGCGTCTATATCATATGATACAGGGATATCAGTTGATACTATCGTACAACGAGACTCTGATGAAAATATATTTTCGAATAATTCAATTACAAGTCTTGATAGTACGATTGCAACATTTTCATCAACACCTATAGCTAAGAGTTCTGCTAAATTCCAAGAATTAACAGGCGCAACTGAAGAAATATTCGTCCTTCCTGATGCAGAAACGCTAATTATTGGGTGGTCATATGACTTCTATAATAGTTCATCAGATTCATTGTACATACAGGACAATGGGGCAAATCAGATAGCAACTATAAACCCTGGGGCGATATGTAATGTAACTCTAAAATCAAATGGAGATGCTAACGGTGTATGGTTGGTTAGTTTTTCAGTTCCTTCAAATGTATCATTTGATACAACTGGACTTACATTTCCATCAGGCTATTCATTGAAAACTGAAACTGATGCGGGAAATACATTATTGCTACAGGCCTGGGATGTAGATGGTGGATTTTATACTACTTTTGCTACTTTGACATCTAATAATGTTCCGACATTTGACTTAAACGCATCGACTACACTTGGTGGAAATACAATATTAACATCGATATCTGGGTATGTATCTTCATTGACAGGGACTGCTAATCAAGTTATAGCGAGTGCATCTACTGGAGCGGTTACATTATCACTTCCTCAAAGTATAGCGACTAGTTCTTCTCCAACATTTGCAGGATTAATATTAAGCGCATCATCTGGAACAACAAATATTCAAAGTATATACCAACCTGGAACGGGGGCATCTGGTGGATCACGGTTATTCTTCTGGGATGGAGATACAGGAAATTCAGCAACAGATGGGACCTACATAGGAGTTAGTCCTAGTGCTGGTGGATTCGAGATCCATAATCAAGAGAATAGTGCGTTTAGAATTTATAACAACAATACTCTATATCTTACATTAAGTGCATTGGGTGCCATAACTGGACCAACGGCCCTTACAGTTGCGGCACCTGCTGGAACAGACACTAATCTGACTATGGGATTATCAACTGGTAGTACAGCCGGTGACACATCGATATTAACAACATATGCAAATGCATCAGGGGCAGGCGAATATGCATTCCTAGGTGTATTTAAAAATATACGGAGTGGTTCACCTGTAAATTCAGCGGCAATTGATTTTAGAAAAAATGGTGCTGGGGCAGATGAGAGAATGGATTTCACATTTCAATTAAATAATGGGACAGTTTTAACTGAAAGAATATCAATTTTATATGATGGGACATTTACGCTAACTGGGAATGTAAATGTTACAGGGGATGTATCACTCACGGGTCTATTAACAGCAACGGGGGGTGTTTTAGGAAGTGTAACAGGATCAAATGTAACAGCTGGAACATTAGGTTATGTAGTAGAATCTAAAGTTGCTCAAGGATCAGCGGTAACATTGACAACTGCTCAATATGCTGATGTAACGAGTATTTCATTACCTGCTGGAGATTATGAGCTAGATATTAATTGTGGATTTACGGGAGGGGCAATAACTGGTACTAATGTGGCCGCTGGTCTGGGGACTGTTTCAGGGAATGATGGAACTGGGTTTGTTCTAGGGGATACATCACTACAAACGACAATTCTTCAAACAGCAAGTGCTGACTCTTTTATTACAATATCAGGAATATCTGTTCGTCCAACAACAACGACGACTTATTATTTTAAAGCTATTGGTAATTTTACAGTAGGGACATTGAAAGCTTATGGAAGAATAACTGCAAGAGTATCGGCAGTATAGGGAGTAATAGAATGGCAATTATAGGTAAATACGAGAAGAAAAGAACAGGGGGTCCCGATTTAAAAGATGCTTACTTAAACATAAAAGTACTCAGATTAAGTGATGGGGATGAGTCGGAACTTAAGTACTCAGCTCATGTATATGCTGACAAAGAAGCTAGAGATAAGGGTTTAGAAGAAGAAGATTGTATTAATTTTAGATTTCAGATAGATAAAGAGGAAGACCTATCTATATGGAAAATGGCGTATCGAGATCTTAAATCTAAAGAAGAGTTCAAGAAATTCAAAGATGTATGAGTTTTTCAGCTAATGATGACTTAAGTAAGAAACAATACTTGGAAGTATCCAGTATGGTTAAAGCTGAATTTTCTAAAGCAGAAGAGAAATTCGATACTTTTCAGAATATTCAATTTTTATTTATGCAGGACATAAGAAAAGATTTAGCTTTATTCAAAAAGGAGTCGGTAGAACGCATTGAAGTATTAGAAGCAATCATATTTAAAAGTAAAGTATGGGTTTATACCGCAGGAACTATTATTATAGGGATTCTTTCATCATTGGTTTATTGGTTTAAAACTGTAATGATAGGATTAAAATTACTTATCCACCAGAATTGACAATTTACTTAAGATATAGTACATTTTTGTAAAACCGTACTAGTGAGGTTCACTAGGTTATAGGAGTTATTTATGACTACTGATGAAACAACGACGAATGTCGGCGATATCCAAGAGCCTACAGTTACTCTTGATGATGTAAATGAACAACTGGAGCAAGTAGAAGAAATTGAACCAGAGGATAAACCTAGACTGTTTACTCAAGAAGAACTTGAGACACAAATACAGAAGAGGATAGGAAGAGAACGACGGAAACTTGAGCGTCAGTATTCAAACAATGCGACACCTAAGACGTCAGAATCTGCACTAAGCCCTGATGATTTTTCTTCAAATGAAGACTATATAGAAGCCCGTATTGAACTGGAAGCTCAGAAAAAAGCAGATCAAAAAGAAGCAGATAATAAAAATAAAGAACTTATCCAACAACATAAAAGACGAATGTCTGAAGTTGAAAGCAAGTATTCTGATTTTAATCAAGTAGTTGGGAACGAAGATCTTGTAGTTACAAGTGTTATGTTCGAAGAGATTATAACATCTGACGTTGGGCCTGAAATAGCGTATTACCTTGGTAAGAATATAGAAGAAAGTGAGCGAATCGCAGAACTTTCAACTAGACAACAAATTAAGGAAATTGCAAAGATCGAGCTTAAACTAAATACAACACCTTCTCCAAAAAAGACAACTACTGCTCCTTCTCCGATTGTGCCTGTGACTCCAAGAAATTCAGGAAATTCATCATATAGTACTTCAGACCCTAGATCTACCAAATCGATGACTACATCGGAATGGATAGAAAAACGTAGGCGTGAACGATATGAAGCACTTAAAACAAAATAATGAAAGGGTTAAGATATGACGCAAGTTCTACTAACCAGTCAGATTATCACAAATTCAGCACTAGAAATTTTAGAGAATGATCTAGTAATTACATCTACAATTAATCGTAAATACGATGATAAGTATGCAGTACCAGGTGGAAAAATAGGGGATACGATTAATATTCGATTGCCTGATAGAGCATTGGTTTCTAACGGAGCGGCTTTGCAGGTTCAAGAAGAAAACCAACAATCAGTAGCTCTTACTATTAACTATCAAAAACATATCGGTATATCATTTACTGGTGCTGATTTAGCATTGAAGATTGATGATTTTGAAGAAAATATTCTAAAACCTAGAATCAGTCAATTAGCAGCAGATATTGACTTTACTGTAGCTACAGACTCTTATTCTCAAATTTATAACTCAGTAGGAACCCCTGGGACTACTCCTTCAACTCCTGAAGTTTTATTGGCGGGTATGCAAAAACTAGACGAAATGGCTGCAATGAGACCTAATCGTTACTGGGCTGTTAATCCTGCGGCTAATGCATCACTTGTTTCAGGCATGAAGGGTCTTCTTAATCCTGTTACTACAATCTCTGACCAATTCAAAACAGGAATGATGGGTGTTGGTGTTCTTGGTCTTAAACAGATCGCAATGACTCAATCTATTCCTAACCACACCACAGGTTCTAGAACTAGTACACCAGGTACAATTCTAGTAAATGGTACTGTATCGACTCAAGGTCAAGCTACACTAAGCTTCGACGGTGATTCTGGATCAGCTACTGTCACTAAAGGTGACGTATTCACTGTTGCAGGTGTTTATTCAGTAAACCCACAAACACGTGCTACAACTGGATCATTACAGCAATTCGTTGTAACAACGGCAGCAACTGCTTCTGGTGGTGCATGGACTGATGTTACAATTCAACCGCCTATGTTCACATCATCTAACGCATTAGCTACAATTAATGCATTCCCTGTTGATGGCGCAGCGGTAACATTTATGGGTGCGGCTAGCACAGCGTATCCTCAAAATTTAATGTATCACCGAGACGCTATTACATTTGCGACTGTTGATGACTTTCTTCCTCAAGGTGGAGTAGAAATGGCAGCACGTTCTGTACATAAGGGTATCAGCATGAGAATGGT
>ERZ1292625.2903-Hain-H41-01um-R1-2903-length-14814-cov-31_pt1 | contig 13112 bp, 15 predicted proteins | sample MGYA00564400_ERZ1292625 | MGnify/ENA primary metagenome ERZ1292625 (study PRJEB36523, sample SAMEA6512639) | groundwater metagenome | collected 2019-01-08 | study: AquaDiva: Metagenomics assemblies of 32 groundwater samples
AACAGGAACGCTTGCTGTTGCTGCGACAGGAGCTTTTGGGGTATTGGGTTTTATTGGAAGGTCTGTTGGAATTGCAATTGCAACGCCTGTAATTGTCACCCTTCTAGTTCTCCCTCCACTTGTTGCTTTTATAATGCTTGTAATAAATAACAGTGCCTATGTTGTCCCACCAAGCGCACGAACTCTTGCAACAATGGGGCAAGTTGTATCTCCTTATATAGACATCCAAAAAGTTGCAAGTCCTGCAGGACCTTTTCAAAATTCTGACTTACCAAAAACAATTGAGTATACAATTACAATAACTGCTAAAAAAAGTAATTTAACAAATATTAAATTAGATGAAGATTGTACTGTTAGAAAAAAAAGTGGTACTACTCAATGTCCAAAAATCGACCCAGAATTACCCGACACAAGTAGTTTAAGTATAAGTCCTACAAGTCCATATTCGTTTAAATATTCTATGACCTTTGATACTACAAATTTTATTGATTCTCGTGTTTCAAACTCAATTACAATAACAGCTGACTCCGATGGTAACAGTACAACAGCTGTTGGTTCAGCAAGTGTAAAATTTGGAAATCCTCCTGAGGATTGTCCTGCAGATTGGCCTGTCTATCCAGAAGATGAACCATACTTAGTTATACTTCAAGGACCACATACAAGCGGTGGTACTCACGATGTAATTGAAGCTATTGATATTTTTTCACCAGACGAACCAAATAATACCGACATCATTGGAAATCAAATAAAAGCAACGCACCAAGGAAAAGTGCTTGTTGGAAGTGGTGGTAATTATGGTCGATTTGTTGATATTACCTCCTCTTGTGTAAAAACAGATGGTAGTGAGGTCGAAATTACATCTAGATATGCCCATCTTTCTGCAGTAAGTGTCACAACAGGACAAATAGCAGGTAAGGATCAAACAATTGGTTTGGCTGGATCATCAGGTACTCCATATCCGCATCTACATTATGAATTTAGACCAGCTCCCGGTCCAGTTCCAATGAGACCTCCTTATTTACCAAAAACAATACCTATTGGTTGCTATAATGGTGGAGGTAAACCTTGTGGAATAACTTATTAAATACATGAAAAATAAAATAATATTAATAATTTGTTTGATTACTTTACTTTCAGTTTTTATAATTTTTTATTTGATCAAAAAAAATCCGTCAAGTGAAGTTGCACTGCAAGGTGTCGTAAAACCTAATATTCCAAGTTATGTTTATTATGATGGTTTAATAGATGTAAATTTTAAAAAAACTGAATTTAATTTTCCATCAAAACTTCCAATTTTAAAACTTTCCAAATTAGCTGAAATGAATCAGGTTGAAGCATTAAAAATTGCAGAAAATTTAGGTTTTGATGAAGATTTTCTAACATTTGACGATTCAGAATTTGGCAAAACCTATTTATGGAATAAAAAAGAAATTGGATCACTTATTTTATATTCTAAATCAAATAATATTGTTTTTACTCCATATAATTCAAAAAACACTTCTGATTTTGAGATAAGTGAAGCAAATATAAAAAGAGCAGCAACCAACTATTTGGACAGTATTAATATTTTAGACAAGAACACTCAACTTATAACTTCGGTCTATGGTTTAAGCACCGAAGATGAGTCTTCAAATATTGTAAATTTAAACGAGGCTGTAGTTTTTAAAGTAGTTTTTTCTTTAAACATAGACGGTATAAATATAGTTACAGTAAACCCTTACGAATCATTAATTTCAGTATATATAAATAAGTCTGGCCAAATTATAAAGGTTGAGTATTCTAAAACTTACGAGATTAACCCAACAGAGCAAGAATATGAGATTAAAAACTATGATGATTTTATTACTTCTATTAAAGAAATTAAAATAATTAATATTGATGATGGAAAGATATTACCCCAAGATATCAAGACTGAAGATATTAAAAACTTAAATATTACAGATATTAAGATATCATATTTAAAAGAATCATATAAAGCTGATATTTTACAACCTATCTTTGTTATAACAGCCCAAATATCATTAAAAACGAACAAATATAATGGAATATTATATCTTTCTGCTTTTAAGTAAATATTTACGCTTCTCTATAGAATTTAAACACCAAAATAATTGAGGCGAAGAGGGATAGGTAGGCAACAACAGCTAGGGGTGTAATGTTCATTTTTTTGTTTTTTTTGATTTCTTCTGTATAGCTAAAAAATAAATTGCAAACAATAAAACAGCACTCATTATCGTGGCTGTGTAGTAGGCATTTGCTATTTTATCCATTATTGTAATCCTTAACTAAATATACTGAACCTGACAAAAATAGTAAAGGGGGTGTCAATTCGTCTTGATTGGCATTATGATGTGAAGGAAGTTTGAGGATTTAGGGTCAATAAATTTTGAGGCTTTATTGTCAGGAGCAATAACTATTTTTACTTCATCGTCTGTTATAACTTTTAATACATCTTCTATAAAACTATAATTAAACATAATATTTATTTCAGTATCAATTGGTTCTTCTGGTCTTATTTCCAAACTCATTTCTTGATTACCTGACGAACTACTTTCTGCTGTAATTGTTAATTGATCTTCCAAGACTTTAAATTTAACAATCTTCCCTGAATCTCTTGCAAAAACCGAGGCAAGTTTAATTGACTTTTCTAGTTCGCTTTTTTCAACATATATCGTCGCAATAGATGTTGATGGAATTATTTTTTCATAATCAGGAAATTCTCCTTCAATAATTCTTGATGATAGGGTAGTATTGCTAGTTGTAAATATGATTTGATTTGATTCTTTATCAAAAGAAACATCTATTGATTCTCCTCCACCTATTTTTGTTAACTCGTAAAGTACTGCCTTAGGTATAATAATTTTTAAATCCTCGACATCAACTTCACCTTTTAATTTGACTTCCGAGAGTCTAAACCCGTCCGTTGCTACTAAGTGTAAATTTTTATCTTTAAATTGAAAAAGAACACCTGTTAAGATTGGTCTAGTCTCATCTTGTGACACTGCGAATAAAACTTTCGTCAGCGAATTCAAGAATTCGCTCGCGTTTAGCGTAAATGAATTTTTAACAGTAGCACTAGGAAGAGTAGGGAAGTCAGAAGTATTAGAACCTAATAGATTTGATTTGAACTTACCTGAGGTGATCTTGATCTGTTCTTGAGCTGATTCAATTTCAATTGATCCTGACGAAAGATTTGATATTACATCATTTAAAGTTTTTCCATTTACTGCAATTTCGCCCTCGATTTCGATTTTGGCTGTAATTGATGTTTCTATTGATGTTTCAAGGTTTGTAGCAGAGAGTGTTAATTTTGTTTTATCTGCTCTTAATAGAATGTTTCCTAGAATAGGCAGCTGTGCTTTAGGAGAAGTAAAGTGTGATGTCACACCAACTGAGTTTTTAAAATTTTCTTGCAAGACCGTCAGTTTCATATAAGTATTAATATCATATAATTAATAGTAGTGGTAGTAGTAGTGATGGTGGACAAGAGGAAAAGAAGTATAACTCAGGCAGGGGATAAATAGTGGATAAATATGTGGACAACTCTTGACAACTTGGGGATAAGTGGGGAACTTATAAAACTTATACTCAAAGAGATTTTTTTATCCCCATGATATCCGCTTGTATGTCCACATCAGTTGAGAGTAAATTGGTGATCTTACCCACAGCACTCATTACAGTTGAGTGGTCTCTTCCAACTATTCTTCCAGTTTCTTGAAGTGAAAGCTTCAAATAGACGCGAAGAAGATACATTACAATTTGCCTTGGTCTTACAATTGGAAGTTGCCTTGAATCCCCTAAAAGTTGCCTTTTTCCTAATGAATAATACTTTGCTACTTTATTAATTAAGTTTTCAGGGTCAATTTTAACTCTTACTTCGTCTTCTTGGCTTGCTTTACCTAATAAAGACTCTATTAATTCGTTTGTCACCTCCCTTTTATTAAAATTTACTTCTGTAAAAAGTTTGACCAAAAAACCTTGAATTCCACGGGCGGAGTCAACATTTCCGGCAACTAAAGCTACCATTTCATTAGTTAAAGTAATTCCCCTTTCCTCTGATTTAATTTGAACAATTGCAGACCTTAATTCAAAGTCAGGTGGAGCAACGTCAACTATTAAACCTGCTTGAAATCTAGTTTTAAGCCTAGCCTCAAGTTTTGGAATATCAGTTGGTGGTTTATCAGATGTTAGTATTACTTGCCCCCCTGCTGATGTTACTGCATTAAAAGTATGAAAAAATTCTTCCTGTGCAGTGTCTTTGCCTGCAATAAACTGAATATCGTCAATAAATAAGGCATCAAGCTTTCTGTATTTTTTCCTTACTTCCGAAGTTGTTTTGTTTCTAATTCCGTCAACAATATCGTTTGTAAAATCTTCGGCTGTACAAGCTAATATTTTAGCCGAAGTATTTTTAAGTATCATATTGTGCCCTACTGCGTGCATTAAATGAGTCTTCCCTACTCCTACCCCACCATATATGAAAAGTGGGTTATAGGAAACTCCAGGATTATCAGCTACGGCCTGAGCTGCAGCGTGAGCCATTTGGTTACTTCCTGATACAGCAAACTTATCAAAAGTAAAAAAAGTTCTAATGTTTGCTTTTTTAATTGCATTATCAACTTCCTCTTGGTTAATTTTTGGAATATCAAATAATGGAGCTGGTTTTTCTATAGACTGTCGACTATGAGCTGTGGTTTGTTTTACAATAAAGGTAACATCAACAACTTTTTCAAGTTGTTTTGTTAAAGTATCTTGAAAAAGTCCTGAATACCTTTGTTCCACTTGCTGTTTTGTAAAAACAGAATCACAACCAACTTCAGCAATTATTCTATCCCCCACTTCTTTTAAATCAACTAAGTGGGTATGGGAAAGGTAAGTCTTATAAGTAGCATCAGACACAGAAATTTGTAATAGTCCTAATGTTTCTTTCCAAATTTTATCAAAGTCTTGTTTTTCCATAAGTATCGCTTTCGTGAATAAAATATCTTTGGGCAGAAGAATCCACATCATACAAAAAGTTATCCACAATATGCAATAGTCAAAAAGTCTGATATAATAATGACATGGCGACAAAAAGAACATATCAACCACACAAACTTAAAAGAATTAAAAAGTTTGGCTTCATGTCAAGAAACGAAACTGTTAATGGAAGGAAAATCTTAAAAAGAAGGATGTTAAAAGGTAGAAAAAAGTTGGTCAACGCGTAAGCGAAAGTTCTCTTTATGCTTAACTCCAGAAATAGATTAAAGAAAAAAATAAACTTCGCTCGCATCGAAATCGATGGAAAAATGATCCAATCAAAATCTTTTGGAATGGGAATATATAACAGGAAGGATGACGAACCTTCACATTTTGGATTTATAATCTCAACTAAAATTTCAAAAAAAGCAGTAATTAGAAATAGGATCAAAAGAATAATGTCAGAGGTTGTTAGAATAAATTTGGACAAGCTTAAAAACGGTTACGATGTTTTATTTCTAATTAAACATCAAGCTGTTAAAATAAACGGGAGAGAACATGTCGACGCTGCTGCGATTGAAGAAGAAACATATGCGGCTATTACTAAAAATATACAAATTAACACTCTCCCCAATTCTTAAATTTATGTTTGGAGGTGGAGGGTGTAGGTTTTATCCTCAAGAAAAATCTTGTTCTGAATACTCAGTGGATGTTATTGAAAAATATGGTATCATCAAAGGAGTACCACTCGCTATCAAGCGAGTTTTAAATTGTAACAGTTTTACAAAATGAGATACAGTCTGAAACTATGAACATTTTTCAAATAGCTTTAATACAACCTTTAACTAACGGTCTTATTCTTTTCTATAACTTACTTTGGCAGAATATGGGATTGGCTATTATTGGCTTCAGTTTATTTCTACGCTTTGCGACAAACCCTTTGACTAAGCCATATATGGCTTCCATGAAAAAGATTAAAGAAGTTGAGCCATTAATTAAAAAATTAAAATTAAAATATGCGAAAGACCAAAAAGGACTGATGGCTGCACAAACTGAATTATATAAACAAAAAGGAATAAATCCATCGGCAGGATGCCTACCTTATATCTTAAATATAGTAATAATGATTGCCCTTTTTAATGTTTTTACTCATGTACTCTCAACAAACGGAGATTCAATGTCTAAACTTAATGCTTTGTTGTATACACCGCTTAAGATGTCAGAAAATGCAAATTTAAACACTGGGTTTCTATATTTAGATGTTAGGAAGCCTGACATTTTTAATTTTTCTGGCATTCCATTTCCTATTCCTGGACCCTTTATAATTCTAGCCGGATTATTGCAATTTTTTTCAGCTAAGATGATGGCACCAATTGTTAAGAAAGAAGAAAAAATTGCAAAAGAAACAAAAGGCCAGGCAGACGACATGGCTGTAGCGATGCAGTCTTCAATGGTTTATACATTTCCATTAATGACTATTTTTTTTGGAGTCAAATTCCCTTCCGGTCTTGCTTTGTACTGGTTACTCTTTTCTGTTTTCCAAATGTTTCAACAATATAAGTCTTCAGGTTGGGGTGGGCTTACCCCTTTATTAAACAAACTTCGTCTGCTAAAATAGTTTAATGACCAAGGTCAACACAAATAAGATTATCCAAGAACTAACAGAAAAGCTTTTATTTCTAGCAGGAGTATCAGTTCAGGTTGAAGTAATTGACTTAGGTGAGAATACCTACGAAGTAAATCTTTCTACTGACGATGAAACCGGTTTATTAATAGGATTTAGAGGAGAGAATATTAATGCCATTCAAACAGTTTTAGGAATGATGCTTAAAGGCCAAACAGGAGAATGGTACAGATTAGTAGTTAATGTAGGGGATTATAGAGAAAAACAGGAGGAAAAGTTAAAAGAACTTGCAACTCAGTCTGCAGATCGAGCAGTAGAAACAAAAGAGCCACAACCAGTTTATAATTTAAACGCCTCACAAAGAAGAGTTGTCCATATGTTTTTGTCTGAAAGAAACGATATTACCACAGAATCAGAAGGTGTCGAACCAGAAAGATATCTAGTAATAAAGGCTAAGTAAACTTATGATATACAAGCTACGCTTATAAATCAAAATAAAGTGTTATCAGAATTGACATTATTACTCATATCACTATTATCCTTTTTTCTCCCCACCCAGTTAGCCTTTCATTTTAATAATTTTCAAAATACAGTGTATGGATTTAGTATCGACTATCTAATTCCAACACTTTACTTGACAGATATTATTGCTTTATTAATTATTTTCTTTGGAATCAATAAATTGAGATTCAGCTCCGCTATGAAATTTAATTACAAATATATTTTATATTTAATTTTTGTTGTAATTAATATTTATGTTTCGAATTATCAGATAGCAAGTATCTACAAATGGATCAAAATTACAGAAATGATTCTTTTGGGAATTGTAATATTTAATACAAAGAAATTCGAGCTGTTTAAACATTTTGTTAAACCACTCTCCTACTCAATTATTATATGTTGCATTTTAGGTATTTGGCAGTATTTAACAAATGGCTCGATTGGAGGGTTATTTTATTTGCTAGGCGAGAGAAGTTTTATTTTTAACAATCCAAACGTCGCCCCTTATCCATATTCTACTTTTTCTCATCCAAATTCTTTTGCTGGATTTTTACTTGTTACTGCAATATATATATTGCAGTTCAAGAACAAGTTTAATATCAAATATTTTTGGTTTCTAACTTTGTTTGTTGCTACTAATTTAATTTTGACTAATTCTCTAAACGTCTACGTAACAATTTTAATTTTGTTGTTCTTGAGGTTTCGTTCAAATTGGTCGTTCGCCTTTTTGTCATTTGATTTTTCTCAGAGATTTGTGACCCACAGAATTGAATTAATACAAAGTGCTTTTAAAATAATTAAAGAAAATTTTTGGTTTGGAGTAGGTCTTAATAATTTTATTCCCAATCTTGTGAAAGTATCCAACACTTTCTTGAATTCTTGGGAGTTACAACCTGTTCATAATATATTTTTGTTAGTTTTTTCAGAAACTGGAATTTTTGGATTAATTGCTTTTATTAGTTTATTTATAAATATTAATTTGCCGTTACTTGCAATTTTACTTACAGGATTAAATGATCACTACTGGTTAACGTTACAACAGAATCTTCTTTTGTTTACCTATGTTGTGATAATATCAAGAAAACAAAGAATATGATCATATATTGTGATGGTGGTTCAAGAGGTAATCCAGGGCCCGCAGCTTCTGCCTTTGTCGTAACTCAAGATAAGCAAAGCTTGTCACCTAGCGGTGATGAAAAAGTAATTTACAAAGAAGGTAAATATTTAGGAATAGAAACAAATAACGTTGCAGAATACACTGCTGTTTTGCTTGCCACCGAGTGGCTCGCAAAACAATTAAGAAATAATAAAGAAAAAATAATAATCAACTTAGACTCACAATTAATTGAGAGGCAACTTAATGGAAAATATAAAGTTAAAAACCCTAAACTTAAAGTTTTGTTTGATCAAATTAAATTATTAATTCACAACTCTAATTTATTAATTGAGTTTCAATGGAACTATAGAAAGGATAATGAGTTGGCTGATAACCTAGTAAATATCACATTAGACTCTGTGACCTCAACGGGAAAATAAAAAATTAAATTGTAATTCAATTTGGATTACTACGGTAATTGCAATACAATAAATAGATATGCAAGATTATGATGCAAAACTAGGTATATATTCTGTCAGTGACAACAGTGTCACCCTGACAGAAAAATTAGAAATAAAATTTAGAGATAAATATTTAGATGTCCAAATCTTCAAAGATCCCAAAAAAATAGACCTAACAAAATTAAGTTATTTAATAATTAATTTATTAGATGATCGACAAAATCTAAATGAAGTTAAATCAATGGTTATCGGTCTTGAATGTAAAATCATTATTATTTATCCACTTTATGTAAAAACTGAAGAAAAATATGTTTCAGATATTGTTATAAAAGAATTACTTGAAATTAATAATATTGGTGTAGTACTTGCCCCAGAATTATTAGGTGAGGGTGTGAAATATAATGAGCTTAGTACTTCACACAGTCTAATAATGCAATCGCTACTTAGCGAAAGAATAAAAATAAGTAGTTCGGGAGCACTAATTAATTCAATAACCATAAATAAGCTTGCAGACAGGATAGTAAAAGAAACATTTTCTTTTGGGATCACAGGACAAATTTTGGCTTTGATTGGTCCAAGACGTGGAGCAAAAAGCTTTCTAGTCAATTATTTAAACGTCAATGAAGAAAATATAATAACAACCAACATGGAACAAAAAAATACTGAGGTTAATCGCACTATTTCCTCAAAAGTTGAATTTTCACTTAGGAAAGCAGTTAAAATTACTAAAAATTATTTTTTACAAAATGTAGAACAAAAAAAAGAAAAAACTGTTTACCCTAACAGGGAGATCAGTCCAAGAAAAATAAATAAATTATTTAAAATACTATTTATTTTAGCCACTTTTTTAATAATGCCATTATTATTAATAATAATATCGCTGGGATTTCTATTTTTGGCATCCAAAACATCCCTAAGCAATACTAATTTATCTGAAAAATTTACCTCATATTCTTTAAAATCTATTTCTCTCTCTCAAAATATAAGTTTAGGGATACCTTTTTACTACAACTATTCAAATATACTTTATAAGACATCGTTTCTTGTTCAGGAGTCCTTAGAACTTTCAAAGATAGGAAACGAATTTGCATCAAAAATCATGGGAAAAGAGGTATACGACCTGAATTTATATTCAGACAATATTTCATCAACGCTTGATAGAATTCACACAGATGTTGGTTTTTTGCAAAGCGATGTTAATGAACTTAATGATTTTATTGGAATATTATTAAAAAGATATTTGGATAAGTCAAATATTGATATAGCAAAACATAAAAACAAAGTCTATCAGGTCAAAAACTTCTCCTCACGATTATCAGTCCTTTTAGGTATGGATAAACCAATGAAATATTTAATTTTATTTCAAAATAATATGGAACTTCGTCCTACTGGTGGATTTATTGGATCGTTTTCAATTATATCTTTTGATAAAGGTAGAATGACTGAAATTGTAGTAAACGATGTCTACTCAGCAGATGGTCAGCTAAAAGGGCATGTGGATCCTCCAGAGGCTTTGAGGATACATCTTGGGGAAGGAGGATGGTACTTAAGAGATGCCAACTGGGATCCTGATTTCTCAATAAGTGCTGACAAAATTGAGTGGTTTCTGGATAAGGAGATAAACACTAAAGTTGATGGAGTTATTGCAATCGATCTAAGTTTTGTACAAAAGTTATTGAAAATAACTGGACCAATAAATCTTGTTGATTTTAGTAAAACAATTACTGCTGAAAATATTTACATCAATACACAGAATGAGGTTGAATCTGATTTTTTCCCGGGTTCAATTAAAAAGGCCAGTTTTTTAACCTCATTATCAAAAGAACTTATATCAGCAGTTCAACAAATTAAAAGTGACAAATATTTTGCTCTAATTAAAGAAATTTACTCTTCACTTGAAGAGCGACATCTACAACTCTTTTTTCACGATTTTAATTCTCAAGAAGCAATAAATAATTTAGGTTATGCTGGCCAAATTGATATGAGTACTGACTGCAAGCTCAGATGTTTAAATGATAGATACTCTTTGATAGATGCAAATTTGGGAGTTAATAAATCAAACATTTATATAAAAAGAGACCAAGAAATACATCTTAACGTAGCTAAAAATTTTGTATCCCATGAGCTATATGTAACCTACCAAAATACGGCTGATCAATCTGTTGGCAAAACTGGTGTTTACAAAAATTATTCTAGATTGTTATTGCCTAAAGCAGCAAAGGTGTCTGGGATTAGAATATATGACGTAAATGGTAATTTTGAAGATCTTAAATATGATGAACAAGAAATGGATGACAGGAAAGAGGTTGGGTTTTTAATAAATGTTTTACCAGGTGACTCAAAACGAGTTCAATTGGTTTGGAGTATAAATACTGATATTTTAGCAAATGGAGGCGAATATAATTTATTTGTTAGAAAGCAGGCTGGAACTGAAAATGACAAATTATCAATTAATCTTAACAAGTCAGACTTAACCTTGACCGGGAGAGTGTTTTCAGGTTATACTACAACCTTAGAGCGAGATTTTTCAACCAAGTTGTTTTTTAAGCCGTAGGCTTTCATAACCGTAATGACCAAAATTACACTAAATTTTACTAAAAGAGAACTTTTTGGCAGAAAAGTTAATAGACTAAGAAAGTTGGGGCAAATACCAGCAAACATTTTCGGTCATAAAGTTAAGTCAGAAGGTATAACTATCGATGCAAAAGAATTTAATGAAGTCTTTAAAAAAGCAGGAGAGACACAAATAATCGATTTAAACGGTAAGTCAGTTCTTGTTTCTAATCTTCAGACAGATCCTATTTCTGGTTTAGTTATACATATTGATTTTAGGCAGGTTAGCTTGACTGAAAAGATAACTGCTAATATTCCTGTTGAGATTGAAGGTGAGTCCCCAGCTGAGAAACAAAACCTAGGAGTTGCACTCCAACAAATAAATGAAATTGAAGTAGAAGCATTACCTAACGATCTTCCCGAAAAGATTATTGTTGATATATCAAATCTTAACGAAGTTGGTCAAGCCATATATGTTAAAGATTTGAAGATTGATAAAAAAGTAGAAGTAAAAACAGACATGGAATCAATTGTTGTTAAAGTTGAGCCACCACAAAAAGAAGAAGTTGTAGAGGTAGCACCAACACCTGTTGAGGGTGAAGTTCCTGCAGAAGGTGAGAAACCTGCAGAAGGCGGAGAAGAAGTTAAAGCCCCAGAGAAAAATTCGGATCAATCTGCTTAACCTTATCCATTCTTCCAAGTTCAATCCAAGCATCTCTATATGTTGGATGTTTAACTACCATTTCCTCCCAATATGAATTGTCAGTAGTTGTTCCTAATACTTTTGTTTCTTGTTTAGGTTTTGTTGATAAATTAAGAGTAGAAAGAAGTAGAATTAAGACTGCTAAAGTTATATACAGAAGATTAATTAACTCTTTTTGCATTACTAATACTAGGCCATGAGGACGATATTAGTAAAGACTCATTTCCTAATTCGCGCCAAACAGCCTCTGTTACAAATGGCATAAAGGGATGCAATAATTTCAAAAACGTTATCAATCCATGCAATAAGTCTTTTTTATTAATTTTTCTTTGTTTTGCTTCTTCAATAATCTCATCGCAGTACCAATGCCAAAATTCATTATATAAATATTCAGACGCTAACCCTATCTTATATTTATCTAGATATTTTGTAGCAGTATCAATAATTTTATTAAGCTTTTTGTTAAATTCTTTGTCTTCTGGAGCATCGTTTGCAAATTCTTTTACAAAACGACTAGCGTTCCATATTTTATTGGAAAAGTTTCGCATTCCGCGGAAACTATTTTCCCCAACACTTTTATCCTGTGCAGGGGTAGAACTCATAACAAGAGCAAAACGAAGAGCATCTGTCCCATATTTTTCAACAATTTCTAAAGGATTAATAACATTTCCAACTGATTTAGCCATTTTTCTACCCTGTGCGTCTCTAACTAGACCGTGTAAATAAACTGTCTTAAATGGAGATTTTCCTGTCATATAAATTCCAAGAAGCATCATTCTCATCACCCAAAAAGGCAAAATATCGTAGCCTGTTTCCATAACAGTAGTTGGATAAAACTTCTCAAAATCTAATTTGTCATTTGTTTTTAAGGTCACTACTGGCCATTGTCCAGAAGAGAACCATGTATCAAAGGTATCTGTTTCTTGGATATAATCACCTTCTGGTTTTTCAATACTAACTACAAACTTTCCGTCAGGTGAATACCAAGCAGGAATTCTAATACCCCAAACAATATTTCTTGAGATATTCCAGTCCTTTAAGTTTTTTAGCCAGTGTCTTAGTATTTTTTCTTGTCCTGCTCCCAACACAACTGTTTCTTTGTTATCGAGGGCTTTTAAAGCCTTTTCTGCAAGAGGTTTTACTTTTATGAAAAATTGCTCAAGTGGAAGTGGTTCTAGAATACTATGGCATCTGTAACAAGTTCCAACATTGTTT
>ERZ1292625.3380-Hain-H41-01um-R1-3380-length-13108-cov-4_pt1 | contig 13108 bp, 18 predicted proteins | sample MGYA00564400_ERZ1292625 | MGnify/ENA primary metagenome ERZ1292625 (study PRJEB36523, sample SAMEA6512639) | groundwater metagenome | collected 2019-01-08 | study: AquaDiva: Metagenomics assemblies of 32 groundwater samples
TCCCTATACGGAGTAGGAGAGCTTGTAGGGCGAGGAGCACGTGAGGATGGTCTGTTATAAGACGATGGTCTTATAGGCTCTGTCCTGTTTCCCTCTAACCATATATCTGTGAACGTACTCTTAGGTACCTTCTTAGGCCAGAAGATGAAGGTGAGTAAGGCAACGAGTACTATAAGGGCGAGGATATAGCCCATTTTATTCTCTTAGTTGTATGTCTGTTATGGCAGGGGCGCTGGGATTTGAACCCAGAACTGAGGATTTGGAGTCGACCGTTTTGATCCAGTTACTACTACACCCCTGTGAATCAGTTACCTCATCACATAGGTCTTCAATGATCTGTCTAAATCTATTGAGTCGGACCATTGCCTTGGTAGCAAGGTCCTTATGAGTAGCCTTGTCTGGATGTAACAGGCGGGCTAACTCATTGTATCTAATGAGATAATTCGTGTTGTCAAAGATATCGCTGATATCCTGAGCAGTTAGTACATAACCTATAGCATATAGCTCTGTCATTGGAGCGGGCGATGGGACTCGAACCCACAACCTATACCTTGGCAAGGTATTGCTCTACCAGTTGAGCTACGCCTGCTGAGATTAAAGTATAACCTCAATTGTTCTGTACTTCAAGAGGGGCGGTTAAGGCTGGATGCTATAAGTCCATGTACTATTAGTGGAGCTCTCATAGCTTGCCGTAGAGTACCTACGATTGTCCGTAATTGCTTGCAGCTACGTTGATCTTCTTAACCGCAACATCATATGCGCATATGATGTTCATTTTTATGAGTCTAACAAGGAGCGTAAAGATTTCAATTTAACGTTCAAAGAACGTTAAGGATTTGAACCTTTGTATACCGATGTAATCTTTACTATATTTAGACGTGGTCCTAACAAGAGTTATGAAGAGAAGGACTGAGTGAGTTTTCAATTCACCGTACATTGCCGTCGTACCGTCCGAGTGGAGTCGAACCACTTTCTTCTAGTTTAGGCAGGAGATGTAATCTTCATTAGCATTTAGGAGTGTATTAACTGACTGTCTTGGTCTTTCCTTGGCCTTCAGATCGAAGCTCTCAAGCCAGTTAAATTGGTTGCGGACATGGGAGTTGAACCCACTGTTTTCGGGGTATGAGCCCAACGTTGAAACCGTTTTACTCGTCCACAGTAAGTGTATATTATACTGGTGGAGCTGATGGGGATCGAACCCACAACCTCCTGCGTGCAAAGCAGGCGCTCTCCCAACTGAGCTACAGCCCCAGGATGACACATGAAGGATCATATCAAGTACGAGTTTGCCTTAGCAAGAGCCATACAAACATATGGTGCTCTGTGTAGATATTGTAAGTCTATACAGAAAAACCTTCTTGTCAACTTCATTGACTCAGATATGTACAATACGTACTTATCTAATCTAGAAGTAGTGTGTCCTGATTGCTTCTGTAAGAAGCACAACATACTATAGAGCAGGCGCCGTTAGGCGCCATCTATAGTAGCACATATAGCAGAGCCTGGAGCTACAAGTACTGTACCTGTTGGAAGCTCGAGCTTACTAAGCTGCTCCTTCCCACATAGCATTACTATAGTACCTACATCTATACCCTGTACAGCAGAGGCAAGCACTTCTAGTGCTTGCGTACGTGTAGGTAAGAGTAGTCCGCCCACGCTCTTATCCGTTAGTTCAACACCCTTGAGGGCAACATAGCCATCACGTGGAGTTACTGTCATTCTATCTCCCTGGAATTATACATTTATCACCATCACAATATGCCTCACCTACTCCAGCCGATGTAGTTGTGAGATTCATCTCAGTCACAGCAGCTATACGTAGTTCATATTCAATGACATTGATAGGCTCATAGGGCATTTGAACATACCCTGAGTTCTTGAATGGTAAGAAAGACACAGCCTTTAGGCGTGTCTCGTAAAGCTGAAGAGCCTTGTCTATATCAGTAGCCTCGTCCTCATTGAACTTTATAGTTACTGATACACCGTTGTCAGACCAGTAGTACTGTAGCTGAGCAGCTCGTTCGAGCTGCTCCCACATACTTACTTCGTCCTCTGATCTATCAAAGTACTGAGTTTCCACAGGAAACTCGACTACTTCACTGTCGGGATAATAGGCAGATGGTTCTGCTCTATAGCCTGCGTTACGTAGCTGGATTAGTAGAGGATCAGATGCAGCAAATACAATACGTCTTATGGCATACTTAGAGATAGGCCAATGCATACCTGGTGTACTACCATTTAGTAGAGATACTGTACCAGATGGTTTGATTGTAGTGAGGCGCTTACTGCGCGGGATACAAAGCCAGTCAGAGTAGATGTGGTCTAGACCTTCAACATATTGATAGCCTTTATCACACCATTCATACATCGTACGTGTACCAAACCTTACACAGGCCTGACTGAACCCAGATATACTTAGACCAATACGACGGTTCTTTAACATGATAGCATTGGTCTCTGGCCAATGCGTACGGGTTAGAGTTACTGTCTTACCATACAGGTAGGCTACCTTAAGTGTACGTACCCAGTCCTCATAGCTATCGTGCATCCAAGGGTAGGTCTCTACTAGGGTACATAATTCACGTGACTCAAGATTCATTTCCACACATGGATTGAATCCTTTCACACGTAGATCACGGTTATCTTTTCCGTCCTTAAACCTGCCCATAGTACGAGCATTATCAAGCCAGATGAAACCAGGCTCACCATTAAGAGCACACTGTTTAGCAGGGCTAGAATAATCCATACCAATAGAAGCGACACCACTGTTGTTTGACCCCCATCTGTGATGCTCAAGCTCTTCAGGATGTAACTTACGGTCCTTCATAGTTATGAATTCAGGATCAGTAAAGTCACCTAATGATAGAGCAGCGGAGCGACGCACATTACCAGCCACAACACATCTACCTATTAGATTCTCTGTGTCAACTATCATTACCCTAGTAATAGGTCTGCTGATAGCTGCTGTGTAGAGTGAAATTAAGGACTGATGTAGTTCTCTTAGTGGACCTGGGCCAGATGAGGTACCACCAAATCCTCTTATGGGTGCGCCAGCTGGGCGCACACGATCATAAATGAATTCAGGTAATACACTACCTCTATAGAAGGCATCGAGTAATACTTGTACAGACTCAGTCCAACCCTCACGAGAGTCAGCTATGATACAGACAGGTTCTTCATGAACATTAAGATAGGTATTGTGTGGCTCGTTAGGTACTACAACTTGGTTAGTTACAGAGCCTGGATCCTTGATAGTAATTGCATCATTACCTAATGTATCAAAGCCTACACCTACACCAAGCATTAGAGCATCCATCATCCAGGCAAAGATGGATCCACCTTCTGAAGCGATATTCTCTGTGCTAATGAAAGCACAGTTGTTAAGTGCAGCCCCACCCCTCTCCTCTACGAACTTAGAACCCATGGTCCATAGTCCACGTCCAGGTGGGGTCCACTTCATGAGGAAGAGTCTTTCGTATGCATCCTTAGCAGTACGTTGTGCCTTCTCATCGTTCCATGGAAGAGAGTTAGCTGCACAGTGTTGCTTCTGGATATTGAACATGCCTTCGATTACTCTACGACATGTTTGGTACCAGTCTTCGGTTCCCTCTTCCCCTGGTGTGGTTTCATCGAGCCTGCGGGCGTAAGTCCGCTTAAATGTAATGGCCCCTACGGGGCCAAATGGAACTGGTCTCTCACGATAGCTATCGATGAACTTATCAGAGAGTCTAAATCTTCTTACTGTCATTTACTTATCCGAACTGCCGATCTGACCTGACTGTCTCTTAGAATCAAGAGTAAATGAATTGTAGTCTTCATCAGATACTAGGTTATAACTTAGTGCTGGTACAACGATAAGCTGGAAGGGACTCTTCTCCCCTGCCTTGATCGTCGTTGTCGTTGAAGATAAGTTTACCATGTTCACGAAGACTTCACCAGTGTATCCAGGATCTATAACTCCTGCTCTTACTTTAAGAACAGACTTTACAATTGAGCCACGCTCCTGTATTAAACCTACGAAACCTCTGGGTATAGCTACCTTTATCCCAGTAGGCATTAGTGTTTTGAAGTAGAAGTTCTGCCACTGTTGTCCGGTCTCACCTTGACTTGACAAAAAGTCAAAGTCTCTGCATGCAGGAATAATAAGGTCAGGACCTGCATTGATGAGATCAAGTCCCGCGGACTCTCCACCATAAGCTGGTAGTAAACTACTTTGTGAAAGCCCTGCTTCTATAAGCTTGGTTAAGTTAGGGAGTAAGCATACACCTACTCCTGCTGTACGTACATCTGTATTTGTCATGTAATCCTTAAATGAGGACAGGCCCCGTAGGGCCTGTCACTTTATCTAACCGGGATCCCGTTAAGACGTGCTCGTAGGGCATCCTGTGTTGTTCCGCTGAAGAAGTCAGCTACTACATCATAGACAGACTCGGAGAATCCACCTATGTTCAGTACTGATCTATCATCCTTCACCTGAGTAGTAGTGTTTGGTACAAGATCCCAGCAAGCCAGGCGAGCCTGTGTACCTGCTGCTCTCTTGTATGTATTCCACTCTGCTGCAGTTGCTGTCCGACGATCCTGTCCCATACGAGCATATGGATCTCTACCTCTACCATCAAACCAACTTTCGTTATCTGAGATGATAAGGATATTTGACCAATGTCTCTGCTGGTTAGTAGCCCATCTGATACCACAGCTCACATCAGTACCACCACCATTTCTGGCGAGTACCTTAGTGATAGATTCCACACTATCTCTTGGGTTAAGAGTAATAGGGTGTACTGTTGTATCGAATGGAATTACTGTGACATGATCGGGATCTGTCTTAAACAGCGATGCTGCAAAGAAAGATGCTGCTGTCACACAGGTTAGATCAGTTGTTGCCGAGCCTCTATTGCCAGTAACCCTGTTGCTTACCATCGAGCCTGAACTATCCACTAGGATAAGTGTGTCACCACCCATCTTAGGTGCGTTCAGGTAAGTCTGGTCAAGAGCGAAGCCTAAGCTTGCTCTTACGGTTGCAGGTACTTCTGGGTCAAGAGCCTGTATAGCGCTGTAGAGAGCGAAAGGCAGAACCTTTAGCTTAGCTATAGACTCAACATCTCTTAGCCTTGTAGCTACGAACGAGGTGAACTCAGGTGACTTGAAACAGTTGTGACGAGCTAGCGTATTTAGGTTCATACGTAGCTGGTTCCATGTCATACCGAAGCCAATTCTCATCCACTGCTCATCAGATAGAGGTAGTGCAGTTAGCCTTCTGAAATCCACATTAGGGATCTCGGTTGACCTGCCGGCCTTGAAGTCCTCAAAGGCTCTTACAGAGGCAGGTAGGTTGGCAAACTGGTACTGCTTATCTAGCAGGTAGCCGAAGAGTGCATCGTGCTCAGCATCAAGTGGCTTAGGATGAGTAAGCCTGATGACGTCAGCAAGAGAAGGCTCAGTTCCAGCTGACTGGAAGAAGACCTTATCTGCTGAGAGTCTGTTTAGAAGTCTAGCTACTGCCTTCTTAGGGGCAGTACCATGAGACTTTCTGGTCACAGTACCTGAACGAATGACCTGTACGAAGTTCCTGGCCATACCAATATTGTCTATTACCTGGTCAAAGGTGTAATGGAAGATATCCTTCTCTGGTCTAGTACTTAGGTAAGCAACTAGAAGAGCAGGCATATCCTTCATCAGACCTCTCTGACGAGCATAGATAGCAACACGGGCAATCCACTCGGTAGGTAGTTCGCCGCAGAGTTGAAGCACAGTAGCCAATTGCTTCTCAGCAGATACATAGTAAGTGTCATTGAACACTCCAGTTGTGGCTAGCTGAAGCAATGCCATCTCGTTGGTTAACGAGTAGGCTGGAGCACCGGCTGTGTTTCTTGTGTCCGCAACAGGTGCAGGAGGTGTAGCAAATACTTGTCTGTTCATCTCATCTCCTTGAGAAAAAAATAGGAAGGTGTTAGAGTGTACCTGGCTGTTCCACTCTCAGGGAGAGTGCGTACGTGAGTACGCCGCGAACAGATTAACGAAAGTTATTGGAGGTACGATGGCAGCAAAAGGTCCGTGGTTTAAGAACCGTATGGTAGGGCAGGGTATTATAGGCACCGATAAGCTTACAGTAGCCCCTGTAGTTCCAGATTTTACTCTAGCTTCTGAATATCAGAATACTGTTTCTGTAACAGTACAGCTTAAGGATCCGGAAGGTAACAACGTAGAAGAGGCTGTAGATTTGCTTTGCTCTGTTAGAGATGCAAACGCATTGGCAGCTGTAGTAGGTGCTTTCCGTCTAGCAGAGACAGGTACAGGAGCAGAAGTATCTGCTACTGCTAAGCCATCTTTGATTGTAACTACGTCAGCACTAGGTGTCGCGATAATTACAGTGACAGATGTAAGCACTAGCTTTGTTGGCTCTGTCTATCTAGAGGTACATCCTCTTAATAGATTTGGTTCACCAGGCTTGGTAGAAGTAGAATTTGCCTAACTAGAATAGGAAGGTCCGGGTAAACCGGACCTTCCTACCTAACTAGTTTCCTCATCTTCATCGAGTTCTTCATCGTCATCTTCAAAGTCTACCTTATGTTTAGGTGACCGCTGATGACCCAGTTCGAATTCTTGTTCTCGGGAGAGGATTTTGCGGGCCTTAGGCCCGTCTTTCTTTTCGTAGTTAGATCGACTCATAGTTGGTATATGTAGACTGTCCTGTCGTTGAATACGGTTTCGATGATAGCCTTGACTCGAGTCCAGTTGCCACCTGCTAGACCACAGCCTATCATAGGTAGGCCTATTTTCCAATCAGGTTCACTTAATGCCTTGAGACACTGAAGGCCTTTCTCAAGTGCCTCGTAGTCGAGCTCTACAGGCTTTGTACCAAAGGTAAACTGCGTGTAGAGGTTTACTATCCAGCGGTCATCCTGCTTGTCGTAAACGGCACTGTAGGAGCCTAGCTTTGACCTGTCACCATATGATGTAGCTAAGTCAGCATCATAGGCTCTTGGGTAGCGCTGCCTAATAGCACGCGCTACACCTGAACCCATAGTACGGAAACAGTTACATCCATGTGCAATGACCTTACAGTCAGAAGCTAGGAGGTCACCTTTTAATTCAACGACTGGCACATTACTCCCCAGTAGTTAGGTCTGCACTACGCCAACGCCACGGTAGGTGGTTGGCAATGATGTCACCTGCGATAACCTCAAGAGGGTTCTCGAGATTCACAGGGGAGATCCTGACAGGGTGCTTTAGAAGGCGACCCTCAGCTATGGTGCGACCTAGCTTGCGGTTGAACATGTCGTGCGGGGCACAGAAGGCAACGCCATACTCTAGGTCAGTACCTACAGTACGGTAAGCAATCGTCACACGGGTCTGCCGTGTACGAATGCTGTCCTTCTCCTGACACACGATTGAAGCGAAGGGATGGGCAAACGCCGGGCCTTCGTGCTGAACGATAGTAGCTTCCATTTCAGTCCTCGATATGCGGAAGTTGATATTGTCTATCTGCCTGTTGGTAGTACTCACGTACTATCTCTCCGTCTTTTATCTCAACGGCAGCTAGTTGGTTACCATACACACAGCCAAGGTCTATTCCTGTGGCATGTGGAAAGTGTTTAACGGTTGGTTCCAGGAAGGGATGATGACCGAAGATAACGTGACCGTACCTTCCATCATATATCTCTGCCCAGAATTTATCTTCAGGAGCTTCTTGACCTAATGCAACTGGATAACCAAGTGGGCTGACATATCTAGTAAAGAGTAGCCATCGGCCTTTCTCTTTCTCTTCTCCTCGAAGATTATGATATGTCTTACATGTAAGGTCATAGAGGTTTGCACGTGGTGCTATGCCGCCATGAACTAACGTAAATCCTTCTGTCTGTACATAGAACGGAGCTTCATCGAGAGCTTCTCTCAGACCTAGGTCATGATTATCTTCCATGAACTTAGATATATTGAGATAACCCTCAGTGTGCTGCATAGGGTTCTTCTTAGTAGACCCTGCTAGTCTGTCTTCTGTTTTCATGAAGCGAATTTGTTTCTCTTCGTGATTACCACAGACTATTGTTCTACGACAGTAGCTTCCAATTGCATCAGCTTGTAGGAGTACACAATCAGAGTATGGTCCTTTGTGTAGGAGATCTCCTATGAAGATGAAATGATCTTCGGGAGTAAGCTGAAGCTGACTAAGGAGTTTGTTGAACTCGCTTGAACAGCCATGCACATCTCCTACAACAAAAGTTCTACTCATCGATTACCTTGCCCTGGACGTGGTATTCCTGGTGTGCTGCCTCAGCTTCCGCGTTGGCTTCCTTGATATCTCCAAGTGCCTCAGCCACCATCATGCTAGTGATCTGTCCACCCATGTGATCGAGACTTCCGTAGAGAGCTGCCATCTTCATAACGTAAGTTGCGTATGAGTTACTGTCAAGGAAGTAACTAAGGAGACGCATCTTATAGATGTCTCCTACCAGGGGCTTGAGGACTTTTCGGACTACATCACCCTGAATCTCATTGGAGATAGAGTGAACTGCAGTCTCTACATCACCTGCTGTAACAGCATCGGTGAGTCTACGGAGCTGTTCCGTAGAGAGCTTCACTTCATCGAGTCGCTGGGATGTGAGGACCATGATGTCGCTCACTTTAGCCATAGCTCTCTCAGCAGCGAGCTCACCTATAGCTTCCTTGAATGCCTGCCTATATAGACCGAGCTTGCCTGAACGTAGCATATGCCCTCCAGGGAAGGAGGGCGCGTTAGCGCCCTCCCCTTTAGCCTATCCTCTGGTAGATAACAGGTGGATTCAGAATAGCTCTGACCTTTTCCTCTAGCTCTTCAGAGATTACTGAGCAGAACTTCTGTCTCTGTGACCACTGGGTGTTAAGTCTAGACCGGACGCTATCAAAGCTGTCCCAGACAAAGCCATCTACAGGACCATTGTCCCAGATAGTAATGAGCTGATTGCTAACCAGAGGAGCTTCGTCTTCCGGTGAAACAATAAGTCCATCTCCTCTATCTGCTACATGGAATAAGCCAGGTAGGGAGCGCTTGCTGAAACCATCCTTAGGATGCTTCATGACATCGTGCTTCGTACCATCAGCATACTCTATGAAGCTAAGCTTAGTAGCTACCTGCAGGGTATCTCTATCCTGCTTCTGTAGAAGTCCACCACCCATGCCATATGCTACACACTGGGCACTGAATCTTTTGAACTCAACAGCATCAGCGCATCGACATAGGGAGTTCCAGTCAAGACCATCACCCTGGATTACAGCAGCACCATCCAGTACCTGGAAACCCTTCTTATTAGTTACTACGCCGAAGGCACGAGCATTAGCAAGAAGAGCATCTTCTACGCATACGATTGGATTACCACTGTCAGGGCGTGTTACTAGGAGGATTCCCTTAGCCTTAGCTAGTGGAGCTACTATAGGTAGTACGCTATTCAGGAAGTGACCATAATCATATGAGTCGGCAACTACAGATAGGATTGCGCCCTTAGGAGCCTGAGCTATACAGTGCTTAACTGCTTCTAACTCAGAAGACCATGCGGTCATAACACTATGTTCTGTAGCTAGTACTGACTCACCTATTGGACGACCCTCATTGTAATGAGTAGCCAGCCAGCCAGCTGACATTGTATCAGTACCCTCAAAGGAGAGTAGGTGTGCAATGCCAGTGGTCATGGCAGTTTCCTGCGAGGAAACTCCACGATAACCGAAGTCATGTAAGCGGGAGGCCAGAAGGAAAGCCATGTCGTCATCAACAGACGTATCAAACTTTCTCTTCAGGTAATCCCAAATCATACGTGACTTTGTAGCCGTCACAATGGGAGACCAGATGTGGGTCAGACGTGGTTCGAGCCACGTGACCAGACGTTCAAAGGGCTTACGAGCCCTTATCACTAGGAAGGGCACGTGAGGGTACATGACAGTACCTTCAGGAAGTGCCTGAACTGTGATAGGGATGTAACCGTTGTGCTCTTCGACAACCTTGACCCATAGATCACGAGGCCACATGAAGGCTGTCTTGGCAACGCCGTGATGAGCGTACCATGTGTCAGCTTCTTCGATGTCCTTCATAGTAATCTGTCGGGACAGGACCGTGTCATAGAGATAACGTATGCCATAGAAGACAATACGGTTATCATTGACGGTGTTGAGACTACCTCTACACTCCATGTAAGCTACCATCTCATTACCCTCAGGGTACATCATGAAATGGCCGGCCTTGTAGGAGTCAGTCTGGACGAGGAAAGGTGCTTCGAGTATCACGGTTGTTCCATGGTAGGTTTGAGCCAGAGGCCATCTGAGAAGAGTGCCCTGGTCCATTGAGGAGATATGTTACTCAGGAACCCAAGCGTTTCTGGGGTACTGAATGCAAGACACTTATATAGCTCTTCGCGCTTTCTCTCTGAGCTAATAGCTTCTAGCTTAGGAATCCATGTACCAGGATTCTTGAAGACGTGCCGAATATCTGAAGATATGTTGAGATGCTTTGTGATACTGAATCGCATAGCACGTAGAATTCTCAGAGCATCTTCATTGAATCTATCTTCTGCTAACCCAACGCACTTTAGCTCCTGATTTCTCAGATCACTTAAGCCATTGAATGGATCTATTAGATCATTAGCTTCATTAATAGCCATTGCGTTAACAGTGAAGTCACGTCGTGCTAGGTCATCGTAGATAGTACCTGCTGTTACTTGGTTGGGATGACGACCATCAGAGTATGCACCATCTTTACGACACATGACGAAGTCAACAGCTTGACCAGTATGGGTTAGTGCACGGATTGTAAGGAACTCAGGCTTCTCTAGGAAGACTGTCTTACAGTTGGTGTGAACCCACGCCCTCATCTCTCCCCAGGAGTCAGCTTCTACAGCGTAGTCAATGTCCTTAGACTTTATACCCAGTAGGGTATCACGGACATGACCACCTACTTGGTATATCTTTATGGACATGGGTCTCCTACTTACGATACTAACTTCGTAAAGATTTCATCTGGTCTTTCTGTTACTTTGCCGATTTGACGAGACTCTTTGGCATACAGCTGGGTATAATCCCCTGCGATGTCTTTCCCTACTTCGAATGTCTTTCTTTCAGCGTTAATAACTCCGCCTGGACCAAAGTAGAAGAGCTCTTTCTGATACTGTGGAATATTAGTCAGTAGTAGCCACATTATTCCTTCAGTAGCTTCATCCTTATATCTAGGAGTAGCTGGATCTGTTGTTGAACAGAGAGTTCTGGTAGTGGCATCTGTAATCCACTAGACTGAGTAGGGTACAGACCACTTGCTATCATAATAGATAGAGATGGCTTGCCATGTATCTTGACATAGTGATGGCCTTGCTCATCTTCCATACTATAATAGAAGGCTTCTTGTGAGCAGATGGTACAAAGCACATTAGGACTGCTTGCCCTAAACTTACCATCACCTATACCCATCTCGTACGTAGAGTTATCTTCACCTAGTACATGAACGGCTGAGGCCCAAGGATGAGAGTGAAAGAATGGGTCATCACATGGATGTATCCTGTGGAGATAGGCTCTACACTTCACTCCACTTACTTCAATGTCTCTATAGAGACGCTCAACAACTGGCTCACTGTAATTCACAAGCTTGGACTTCCATCCTTCTAATGAATACATAAGAGCAGGGAGCTGGTCTCTTTCAAATGTTTTGAGAAGTTCTACCATCACATACCAAAGAATATGTAATCGAAATACAGTGTCTGATCTTGGTCAGACAAGTATTCTATTGTATCCATGAGAGTGAACGTCCGCTTACCCTTTATGTATTCTTCTTTAACACATGGGTCGCTGATACGTATATACTCTCCGCCTATGTACATCCAATCCATACGCCAGAATTGACACGAGCCATCCTCAATTTCAATAAGGATGGCTCGCTTAGTCATTGCTAGTTCTTCTACTAGCTGCTTCAATTTAGCTCCGAGAGGTAGGCCGGGCGTCATGATGGTTTTGCCATGCTTCTTGGCACTCAGCTGTGACTTCATCAAGATGTGCCTCAATACAGTCAGGGAATGGTGCGGAACCAGGTGATTGTCTAATGCCATCACATACTCCACCACGCGCTCTAGTGTACTTGCAGGCTGCTTCGAAAGCTGCCCCTAGGTCTACTCTACAATCGAGAGACTCTATACACTCTACGCTTAGCTCTGCCCTCTGCTGGTTAAGACAGTCTAGAAGACCAAGCTTAGGTGATGCAGTTGTATAACCTGCTGCTGTTGCCTGTGCTGCCCAGTCTGTATCAGGAGCAAGTCCTTCTACACCTGGTCGGAAGAACATCGGACATAGTTCTTGCCCGTCCTCATTACATGCACCAGCATCCTCACAGACGCTAGGTGACGGTGATGCTGACGAACGAAGAGCTAGTGATGTTCCACCAACAGCTACTACTATGGCTGTACCTAGACCTAGCCAATACTTTCTACTCATTATGATCTCCAAATATCTCGATAGGTTCCATACCTATCTCAAGGGAGATTATAATGCACTTTAGTTGTTAGGTCAAATGTTAACTGGTGACTCCTGCTGGATTTGAACCAGCGACCTTCGCCGTGTAAAAGCGCTACTCTTCCGCTGAGTTAAGGAGTCAAGGGGGACAGGCGTGTTGTTATACCAAAGGTCAGATGTGATAGTGGGCAAGATTTCTCTTGGACTAAGGGCTTTTTTACCACTAGGTTATTTACCACTCGTTTCCCACATGCATCACACCATCGTTCCACGCTTTAAGAGACCTGAATTGCGGCTAGCCGGCGTATTGAGGTTAGGTTCGATGCGGTCTGTAGCACTAGCCTCTCAGGAGAGACATTGTCTCTGGACACTTTTAATCCTCCTCACCTGTCCCGAGGTTTTGGAGCGGATGGTGGGATTTGAACCCACGACCTTTGACTTGGAAGGACACTGCTCTAGCCAGACTGAGCTACACCCGCACTATACCTAGTATACTCACGTTCTTAGACTCTGTCTATGCTATACAAAGTACTTCGCAGTCTCTGTATAGAATAGACTATGTTAATGAGGCTACTAGGCTTTCTTCAAGCCTCTTCGGCAGGCTCTGTGAATACATCTAGCTTTAGATGTTCCCTGATTGTCTGACCTACTA
>ERZ1292625.3381-Hain-H41-01um-R1-3381-length-13105-cov-13_pt1 | contig 13105 bp, 17 predicted proteins | sample MGYA00564400_ERZ1292625 | MGnify/ENA primary metagenome ERZ1292625 (study PRJEB36523, sample SAMEA6512639) | groundwater metagenome | collected 2019-01-08 | study: AquaDiva: Metagenomics assemblies of 32 groundwater samples
CGGCGACCCTTATAAAGACACAGCAGGTCCGGCTATTAACCCCATGATTAAGGTTTTAAATATCGTAGCATTACTAATTGTTGCATTTTTAGTCTAATTTTATTAAATAATAAATTTATGGGACTAACAGATTTTTTATTAAAACGTAAGATTAAAAAAATTGAACAAGAAGCGTATAATTTTTATGTGAAAACATTTAAGGCAATAGAAGCGGACTCAGTTAAAATAAGCGTGGATAGAATAAATAAGGGAGAATTTACTGAGACTAATAAGCATTTGGAAGAAGTTGGAAAAGGATTTGAAACATTAGAAGAGATAGAACAAAAATATGTAAGACTTAAAGAGAAATACAAACATAACAATGAACAATTATTAAATATTGTTATTGATTGGCGTGACCTTAATTTACTTGGTTATAATTTATTTACACACAAAATAAGTGACGATAATACAGATTATGAGATTCAATTAGAAGAAATAATGAAAAGATTTAATAAATTATTAAAATAAATTTATGGATCCTATTACAACAATGGGAGCTACAATAATAGTTGCAAATAAGGCATATAAGGTCTTTGAAGATTTAATTTACAGACGTATTTATGGTGTCTCCAAGGAGGAGTTAGATGCATCCAATAAAGAAAAAGCAAAAGATGTTACTGCTCTTGGTGAAGTCAAGAGAGACTGGATTGTTAAATCTGAAATGATAAAGATTCAAAGAGAATATAATAATCTAGGTAAAACTTTAAATTTATCAGCACCATATATTATATCGGAAGAAAATAAAATCAAAGAAGGAGATGATTTATTTTGGAATATTCTTGAACATTCAAAGAAAATATCAAATGCCGAGATGCAAATTTTAATTGCAAAAATTATTGCTGGTGAATATAACAATCCGAAAACTTATTCAATGAGTACGTTGCAGGTGTTAAAATCTTTAGATGCTAAATTAGTAAATGATTTTTTAAATGTTTTGGGAGTATCGATAGATGGAATAGGTGTAATGCAAGACGTCTTTTCAACCGTAGAAGAAATGAAAATACTAAATGTTTCATATGTGACTTTACTTGAATTACAGAATATAGGATTAATTAGCTCTAATCCATCAATTATTAAGTCAGAAGAAACTGTGACTGGTGTCTATTTGAATAAGCAAATACATTTTACAGTAAAAGATGTAGCAAATAATAAAGAGTTGAATGTTCCGGGATTTTATTCTTTAACTAATGCCGGTAAAGAGATAGCTCGCCATTTAAATGTTAAAGAAAATACCAATTTTCTTAGCTGGTTAGAAAAAAAATATAAGGACAATACATTTAATAATATTAATATAATAATTATTAATGACAATGAGAATTAAATTATAATGACAGATTTGATTCATAAAAAGTTGATAAGCAAGAACCGTGATAAGCAAGAACCGTTCTTGCTTAACTTAATATGGTGGCGTTGTTAATTGTCATCTTTATAGTATAATCAAAAAGTCATCGGGACTTACTTATTTTTTAAAGTATGGTTATAGATATTGAACTTACATTGAATAGGTTTGGTTTCGGTAAGGTTGCTCCAAATAAATTTCAATTTTTTTGTTTTAGATTTTCTAAATGAGAAATTTCTGGTAAGCATTCTATTTCTTTTGAAATAAACTGGCGAACAGATAAGTTAGAAACTAAAAAATAAATTTATGGGAGATTTAATTCAAAACCATTCGGCTCCGTTCATGGCAAGAAAATATGTGTCGATCGCTAGGTATTGACAGGGGCGGATAATTTGATAGTATTAAAGCATAAACGCCCCAGCCAGCCGCAAGGTCCGCTGGGGTTTCTCTTTATGAAAACTATTCTTTTTATAGACGGTCGTAATTTTTTGGATAAACTTAGTTTTGTAAAAAAAGATATTGATTTTTCTGTTTATAACTTTAGAGGTCTTATTGACAAGGTATTATCGGGAGTAAAGGTGGATGATTCGGTATTTTATTTAGGTAAATTATTAGAACATCCAGAAACTGTTCAAAAGTCAAAAGAACTTATAGAAAAACAAAGGTTATTAAAAAATAATTTAGAAAAGCAAGGATTTAAAGTTACTATCACTGGGAGAGTTAGGGGTCATATGGAAAAATGTATTAAGGGCCACGAAACACTAACCTTTAGGGAAAAAGGTGTTGATGTTAAAATCTCTATAGATATGGTTACTTTGTCTTGTGATAAAAAACTAAAAACTGCTGTTATAGGGAGCTCTGATTCTGATTTACAACCAGCCGTAAGAGAATTACAAAAAAGAGGCGTAGAAAGAATATATCTCGGGTTTGAAAATAGTCCCAATAAAGGTTTAACATTTACAACTAATAGAACTATTCTTATTAGAAATTCTGAGATATTAGAATTTCTTATTAAAAATGTCTGATTTAGCTCAAAACTCTCTGGCTCCACTCAGGGCAAGAAAGTATGTGGCGTGGTAAGTAAAGGTAAGCAAGAGGTAAGTAAGAACGGTTCTTGCTTAACCTTAGTATAATCAAAAAGCAATCGGGACTTACTTATTTTTTTAAATATGGTTATAGATATTGAGCTTACTCTAAATAGATTTGGTTTTAGGAAAGTTGCTGATAATAAATTTCAAATCTTCTGTTTTAGATTTTCCAAATGGAATGTTCCATATAAACATTCTGTTTCTTTTGAAATCAATTGGCGAATAAAAGATTAAAAAATAAATTTATTGTTGGTTAATTCAGAAAAAGTGTGTTCCATGTGAAGTTTTTTTGTCTCATAAAAACAAGATTTGACAGTGGAATTGATAGTGATAAAATGAAGCCATATGATGATTATAAAATGTGATTTATGTAAAAAAGAAATTAAGGAAAGGCCGATAACAGCTGGGTTTGGGTACTGGTCAAAAGCAGAATTATGCCAAGATTGTGGTTTCCCCGTTGTAAAGTTTTTAAAGAAAAATAAGTTAATAAAAGAAGAAAGTAACAAAAAATTAAATTAAATTAGAAACATGGAAAACGGCAACATAACAATAGATGAACTTGCAGTAATGGTAAAAAATGGATTTGATGCTATGGATAAAAGATTTGATAGGATAGAGAATATTTTGATAAAACAACAGAATGATAAAATACAAAAGTTAGAAGAAAGAATGCATAAAATTGAGGAAGCATTAATTATAAAATAAATTTATTTTTGTTTAAAAAGACGCACAATTTTTGGTGTCTTTTTTTATCTTGGTAATATGTTAAATTAAAGTCAATGACAATTAAGGCATACATTACAAAGCTTATCCCCCCGATTTTATTAAAAATATATCATTATAAAATGGCTTTATTGTCGGCTATTTTATTTTGGTTTCCTTCAAAAGATTTGATTGTTATTGGAGTTACTGGAACCAGCGGAAAATCTACCACGGTAGATTTTATAACAAAGATTTTAGAAGAATCTGGTCAAAAAGTGGCATCAGTTTCTTCGATTAGGTTTAAAATTGGAGAGAACGAATGGAAAAATGAATTAAAAATGACAATGCCTGGTTGTTTTAAGCTTCAAAAGTTTTTAAAGCAGGCGAAAAAGTCGCAATGTAAATATGTTGTTTTGGAAGTTACTTCACAAGGGATTATGCAACATCGTCATAGGTTTATAAATTTTAAAACAGCTGTTTTCACCAATTTAACCCCTGAACATATTGAAGCGCATGGCGGTTTTGAAAATTATAGAACAGCCAAATTAAAATTATTTAAGGCCGTAAAAAATACACATATTATTAATTTAGACGATTTGAATTCAGATTATTTTTTAAATATTATTGCAAAAGAAAAATGGGGATACGGCTTTAAGGGTTTTGATTTGCGATTGCCAGATTCTAACTTTAAAACTATTTTTGCGGATAATATATTAGAATTAGATAATGGTTTAAAGTTTTCTATTAATGGCGCCGAATTTAACCTAAATATTTTAGGCAGGTTCAATGTTTATAACGCACTGGCCGCTGTTTGTGTTGGCTTATCAGAGGGAGTTTCTTTAGATATTTGTAAGCGAGCCTTAGAGCAAGTGAAAGGTATTGCTGGCCGAATGGAAGTGGTAGTCAAAAAACCTTTTACTATTATTGTTGATTATGCGCATACTCCAGAACAACTTGAAAGTGTTTATAAAAGTTTGAGAGCCAAGCCCCTAATTTGCGTTTTGGGGTCTTGTGGAGGTGGGCGCGATAAATGGAAGAGGCCGGTATTAGGCAAAATAGCAAAAGATTACTGTAGAGAAGTTATTATTACTAATGAAGACCCATATGAAGAAGACCCAATGAAAATAATTGAAGATGTGGCAGAGGGAGCTAATGGGAAAGCCCAAAAAGTATTAGATAGAAGAGAGGCAATTAAGAGAGCCTTAAAATTGGCGAGTCCATACGATACAGTTATTATAACGGGCAAAGGGTCAGAGCCATGGATGTGTATTGAAAATAACCAAAAGATTCCTTGGGATGATTGCCAAGTCGCCCGCGAAGAATTAATAAAAATAGATAAGTAATTTGACTTTTAGCTTATTTGAGGATAGAATATTAAATACAGAGAAGCTTAGGCTTTCTGTTTTTTTAAGAAAGAATTATGAAAACTAATTTTAAAAAATTACCAAATTCTACAAGAAAATTTATTCGTTCAGAAAAGGGTCGCATACGACGCCAGCTTTTGGATCAAAAGCAACAAGAGGAAGCAATAGCGAATATGTATAATAAAATTTTAGGTCAGCCAGTAGTAAAGTCTGGAACATCAGAGTCAGTTAAAGTAGAAAAAGCGTTACCCCAAAAGAAAGAGAAACAAATTACTAAAAAGTCAAAACCAAAAACAAAAATAAGTAAAAAGGGGAAAAATAAAAAATAATTGTGAAAATTCAAGATATTCAAAATTTATCTATACAAATGGGGATGTCGTCGGATTTTCGGGGCCGAGACGGTGTTCAAAAGTTTTTAGATAACAAAAAGAAAAAATTTCAAAAATTATCTTTACCAGAACAAGATGAGTTCGATAGAGAAGAATTGGAAAATCCTTATTTAGATTCAATAATTTGCAATATAGCCGAAGATAAAGAAATAAAAAGAGTTTTAGTTGGTATTGATATTGGGCCAGAAGAAATTTTAATAGCAAAAGAACTAGGCAATATAGATCTTGTTATTGCCCACCATCCAATAGGAAAGGGCTTGGCTCAATTAGCAGATGTAATGAGTTTGCAATGTGATGTTTTAAAATATTATGGCGTGCCAATTAATATATCAGAAGGGTTAATGCGTGAAAGAATTTCAGAGGTAGCCAGAGGAGTAAATTCTGCTAACCACCAAAGGACAGTTGACGCAGCCAAGCTTTTAAATTTTAATTTAATGAATTCTCATACCCCCTGCGATAACTTGGCTGCTAAGTTTTTAAAAGATTTAATTGAAAACAAAGAAATAGAAAAAGTTGCTGATGTAATAAATATATTAAAAGAAATACCAGAGTATAAAATAGCCACTAAAATTGGAGTAGGGCCGAAAGTCTTTGTTGGTTCTCTGGAAAATAGATGTGGTAAAATTGCTTTATCCGAAATTACAGGCGGAACGGAGGGCTCTCCAAAACTTTACGACAAAATAGCCAATGCTGGTATTGGAACAGTTATTGGTATGCATATCTCAGAAGAGCACAAAAAAGAAGCAGAATTAGCCCATATTAATATTATTATTGCCGGTCACATTTCTTCTGATTCGTTGGGAGTAAATTTATTTATGGATGAGCTAGAAAAGCAAGGAATAGAAATTGTAGAATGTTCTGGTTTTACAAGAGTTTCAAGGGTTAAATAATATTGTTATCCAGACTTCAGTATTGACAATTTTTTATTTGGGCTTAGAATACAAAGTGAGGGGGTGAGAGATTTATTCTCAAGGACAGAGTAATTCTTAATATAAAAGGTTTATGCATATGCCTAGTTTCACATTGTCCGAATCTAGTTTAAAAAAAGAACCCCAAATATTAAGAACTATAATCTCCCTCATCAAAAAACCATTGGAAAAGTTTTCTGATGGTTTTTTGGTTTATTTTTTGTTAGAATAAAGGGGCACGGAATTCAAGCCAGAATCAGCTAAAGGTCGATATTGTTTTAAAATGTTAATCATAATATGCCAAAGAATAAAGAAGAAGGTAAATTAATAGGTAAAATTACTCATTATTTTTCACATATTAGCGTAGCGGTTATAGATCTTTCAGGGGTTTTAAAAGAAGGAGATACTATTAGAATTACTGGCGGTGAAGATACTGATTTTAATCAAGAGGTTGACTCAATGGAAGTTGACCATAAAAAAGTAAAGACTGCAAAAAAGGGAGATTCTGTAGGGACAAAGGTAAATGAAAAAGTTAGAGAAGGATATCATGTATATAAAGTATAATAGTATATTTAAACCAAATTCGGAGCCTTATAGTCATCTCTAAGTAATTAATTTTTATATCTAATAGCTAATCGGCTATGTATTTTTTGTTATGAAAAGAATAAATATTGAAGAAAATATTGAAAATCTAATTATAGATTTAATCGCAAAAGGCTCAGAAGATAGGTTAATAGCTTTTAAACCAAAAGAAGACACCAGGTCTGTAGATTTAGTTGTTAAAAAAAAGGGAGAATATAAACCTCCAATATCTCCAAAGCAACTAAAAATTTCTTCTAAAATTGGACGAGCTTTTTCAACTTTACACAAGGCAACGAGCAGGGAATTATCTTTTCAAGTCAATATTTTCATTGGTCCTGGCAAAACATATACAATTACAAAAGATATTTTACAAGAAAGTTTTATTCCAGATAAAGATTTTTATTTAATGTTTATTTTTTTTGATGAAGTCGAGCAAGATGTGAGCAATATTTGGATAATACCATCTTTTATTTTTTCAGAGACGGCAGAACTTCAAAAATCAGAAGACAACAAAGCAACATTAAGATTTGAAACCACAGTAGATATAGAAAAAAAAGACAAATATACAAGATTTTTAATAGATAAAAAAGAATTAGGTAATTTTTTATTAGAAACAATTGAAACTAAAAATAATATTAATTTTGCAAAAAATAGCTTTGCGGAGGATAAAGTAATTAATTTAAATGGGTTGAAAAAATTTATATCAGAAGCCAGAGAAAATACTTATGCCACAGGTTCAAAATCAACTGAAAATCCGCGTCTTTCTGGGTCTGAGCAATTAGAATATCAAAAAGCAGATTATTTTTATCAAGATATTTATTTTACAGGTTCAAAAATGCTTACTGGTTTCCAAATAGTTTATTATAACAATAGACCTATATGGGTGATGAATTATTTTGGTGGTATTATTAAAAAAGATATTTTAGCCTTTTTAAAAGAATCATTATTAAAATTATCGCAAGAATGCCGTTTTGGTAAAAATTGTCAATTTGAAAAAAGAGAACTTAAATACCAAGATGTGGGCCAAGGTAGTTTAGAATATTTTTCAGGTAAGGAGCAAATATTTCAAAAAAACAAAGATGTTTATAGTTTAACCTACCAAGGAGGGCTTATCTCAAAATAAGAGGAAAACAATTAATGTAATCCGCTTAGGCTTTAGGCGGATTTTTTTTGATAGTTTTTTCTGTTGCAATAGAAATAAGAACCATTTTGGGTGTCTCTTTGTGTTGTGTGGCACCTTTTCGCAGGGGCTGGACATAGTGCCTTGTTTTTGCTATACTTAATACAGGTGTAAATAAGCTAAATTGCCCTCTTTTTATCCTCTTTACAAGGACAAAAAGGGCTTAAATTAAGTATAAATATATGCCCGAAAATAAAAAAACGAATGTAAAAAGAGTTCTTCCGGCCGTAGTATTAGGCACATCTTTTTACTATTCCTCTTTGTTAGCGTTGGGAATAATTGTTGGCTATATCGGATGTAAGTTGTTTTATAAAAAGTTTGTAGAAACCGGTAAAGTCGACCTTATTTTTATAGATTGCGGAAAGTGGAAAATCCATTTTCATCACTGGATTATGGGAGCTATGTTTTTGGCTATTGTTTGGATAATTGATTGGTTTTATCTTCCTAGTTTTTTTGCGGGTACTGTTCTTGGAATAATGGCTCATGATATTTACGATTTTAATGATTGGCACAAGATTATATTAAAGAAAGATGAATTTGGTCAAGTAGTAGTCTAAATAAACTTAAAATAAAAATTAAAAATACGGCTGCTTGCCGTATTTTTTTTAAAATAATGTGTTAAGATTATTTAGGAGCACAGGATTAGAACTATCATCAGCTTGAGAAACCAAAAAATGAGATGATTTCAAGGCTTGCCGACGAGGCGTAGCCCATGCGCTACGCCGAGGAGGCGTAACGAAGAAATCAGCCATTTTTTGGTTTCCCTGCGGGCGGGGTAATTTGGCTTATCTTCTGCGTTGCTCGTCGCTCACAATGCGCCAAGGCATTAGGTTCGCTCCTCGCGCCTTGAATATAAGCCAAATTGTCGCCGCTCAATTGATGATAGTTCTAGTCCTGCGCTCCATGGAGGGTTAGTCTAATGGTAAGGCACTGGTTTCGAAAACCAGAGGGAGAAATCCCCTTGCAGGTTCGAGTCCTGCACCCTCCGCCAAGAATTACTATGAAATCTAAAAAAATATATTCATTCATAGGACTAATAGCTCCTTTATACGACTTGTGTCTATATTTTATTGGATATAAAAAATCAGTAGATTATTTTATTTCACAATTACCCTTTACCAAAGAAAGCTCTATTACGGTTTTAGATGCAGGTTGTGGTATTGGCCTATATTCACTTGCCATCTTAAAAAAATATAAAAACGCTCGTGTTACTTCTTTTGACTTTAGCGATAAATTAGTAGGGCATTTAAAAGAAAAGGCGTTAAAAAATAAATACAACAATAGAGTGCATTTGTTTACTGCTGATATACAAAGTGCCCTCAAAGAAATAGGTGATGAAAAATTTAATTTAATAATAACATCGGGGGTATTAGAATATGTGCCACAAGAAAAAACTCTGAAAAATTTATCCCGTTTTCTAATTTCTGGAGGATACTTTTTGAATTCTCCAGTAAGGGATACGCTTTGGGGAGAATTAGTTTGTAAATTGTATGCTTGTAAGCCCTATTCAAGAACACAAAATATCCAAGCTTTTGAACATAATAATTTTACTTTACAAAAGATTATAAAACTACCGTGGTATGCGCCAGCTTCGTTTAAAGAAGCTCACTTATTTATGTATTTTAAAACGGCTCATTTGACAAAATGAGTCGTTGAAGATTTTAGAAAATTAGGTTATAATGGACACATACTTTTTTAGTAATTAATTATGGAGACGCTTATTATTTTATTAATAATATTTGGGGTTGTGATATTGGTTTTGGCTGTTTTGAACGCTTTTTTGATTTCTTATTTTTATAAAACAAATAAAAAGTTTGACCTGTTATTAGAAAAAGGTAAGATAAAAGACTTAAAAGAGGTTTTGTTTAAGCAAATTGATAAAGCTAAGAACCAAGAAGAAATAATAAATAAAATTATCGACAGGATTAAAAGCCTAGAAAGTGTTTCAGAAAAAACTTTTCAAAAAATAGGGGTTATTAGATTTAATCCATTTGACAGCTTGGGGGGCAATCAAAGCTTTGTTATAGCCTTATTAGACAAGCAGAATAATGGTTTCGTAATTTCTAGTCTTTTTATTAAAGATGGCAATAGAGTTTATGCAAAAGCTATTCAAAATGGTAATTCGGAATATTCGTTGTCTAACGAAGAAAAAGAAGCGTTAAAAAGAGCTATGGCAATATGAAAAAAGAAAAGAAAGAAAAAGTAATAAAGAAAAAAATAGACAAGAAAAAAGAAAATAAACCCTTGGCTATAACCAAACCGGCGAGGCAACAAAGACCACCAGTAGTGGTTGTTTTAGGGCATGTTGACCATGGCAAATCTTCGCTTTTAGAGGCTGTCAAAGATTTTAAAATTATCTCAAAGGAATCAGGGGGTATTACTCAACACATTGGGGCATACGAAGTGGAGCATGACGGTAAAAAAATAACTTTTATTGATACGCCCGGTCACGAAGCTTTTTCTGCCATGAGGTCTCGAGGGGCTGAAGTTGCCGACATTGCTCTTTTAGTTATTGATGCGGCGCAATCGATCCAATCACAAACAAAAGAAGCAGTAATGGCAATAAAAAAAGCAGAGATTCCAATGATTGTTGTTTTAAATAAAATAGACATACCAACTGCTGACCCAGAAAAAATTAAAAGAGAACTTTCAAAAATTGATATTCTTGTTGAATCAATGGGAGGAATAGTTCCTTCGGTTAAAGTTTCGGCTAAGGCAAAAACAGGCATTAAAGACTTATTAGAAATGATTTTATTAGTAGCTGATATGCAGGAATTAGAATCAGAAATAGATGTGCCCGCCGAAGGTATTGTTATTGAGTCTCATATGGATAACTTGAAGGGCCCAATTGCAACAGTAATTGTTGAAAAAGGCATTTTGAAAAATAAAGATATCATTGCCACTAATTTAACTTTAGCTAAAATTAAAAATTTAGAAAATTTTCTAGGAAAACCTATAGTAGAGGTTTTTCCCTCTTCGCCAGCGATTATTTTGGGTTTTGAAGAAGTTCCTGGGGTTGGAGAGAAGTTTAATAGCTACTCCACAATTGAAGAAGCTTTAATAAAATTAAAAAAAGAAGAGCAAAAGAGAGAAATAAATATAAATGTTATTGATATTGATCCTAGTAAAAAAGTTTTAAATATAATTTTAAAAGGAGATGTTTTTGGCTCTTTGGAAGCGATTGAAGGCGTGTTAAAAAATTTACCTCAAGATAAAGTTAATTTAAGAATTTTAAAAACAGAAGTAGGCAATATTAATGAAAAAGATGTAAAATTGGCAGATATGTCTGGCGCTCAAATTGTAGGATTTAGAGTTAAAATTAGCCCTGCTGTTTTACAGTTATTAAAAAATGATACGAAAAAAAAGGTAAGAATAAAAACATTCGACATAATTTATGAGCTAATTCAAGAGGTAAGGTATGGCATGGAAAAGTCCTTAGATTCAGAAATAACTCGTAAAGAATTAGGCAGAGTAAAATCTTTAATAATATTTTGGGGGGAGAAAAATCGACAAATTGTGGGCGGTAAAATTATTGCTGGAGAAATGAAAAAAGGTTTGAAATTAGATGTGTTAAGGGATGACCCTTCGGCGGGCTCAGGGCAAGCAATAAAGGTTGGAGCAGGGAGAATAATTAATCTCCAGAGAGATAAAAAAGACGCAGAAAAATTAGTTAAGGGTGACGAATGTGGAATATTATTTGAAGGCAATGTTAAAGTGGAAAAAGGAGATATTTTGTCGGCTTACATTGAAGAAAGAAAAAAGGGTGAGCTATAGTAAACAGGTTCAATGAGTAATAGAATTGAAAAAGTAAATTCCCTTTTAGAGCAAGAGATAAGTAAAATTATTTTAAGAGATTTTTATTTTCCAGAAGTCTTAGTTACGCTAACTCGCGTTGATTCATTTGCTAATTTAATTGGGGCTAAAGTTTATATTTCTGTTTTCCCAGATAAAGATATAGACAAAATTGTAGATATATTAAACAAGGGAGCATATAGTATTCAGCAAAAAATTAATAAGATTTTAAAGATGAGGCCAGTTCCCAAGATAGAGTTTGTAAAAGATAAAGAGCTTATTAAAGCCAATAAAGTCCAAGAACTTTTAAATAGTATAAAACAAGAAGAAAGCAATTGAAAAAAACATAAAAAATAGTATAAAGAAGCAAATTGGCCACGTAGCTAAGTAGTAAAGCACTTCTCTGCAAAAGAAGTATACGCCGGTGCGATTCCGGCCGTGGCCTCAAAATTAAAGAAATAAAATTAGCCCAGGTGGTGGAATGGTATACACGAAGGACTTAAAATCCTTTGAGCGAAAGTTCATGCGGGTTCGACTCCCGCCCTGGGCACCAGAAAGGAAAAATCAAAGAGCTTTGGTTTACCTCACCCCGTTCGGCGATCAGTTCATATTTAATTTTAGAAAAAAATTTTTAATAATATAAAAATATGACAAAAATAAAATGGATAATAATTTTATTGGCACTTGTAGCGTTGACTGCTGTTAGCGCTTTTGCTTATTGGAAATACCAACAAGCAAATCTTCGTGGTGAATATTTCGGTCCCAATCCTAATAACTGTAAGCCCGGATTTCCATGTTTCGTGGAAGAAGACGAAGGAAAGAAAAAAGTTTCTGATACTCCAGAAGTGCAAGCGTTGGCTAAAAAATATGGTGGCTGGGAGCATGTTCATATCGGTGCGCTGGATATTGATTTAGTAAGGCACACAGCGTTTATAGAAAAAATATATCCGAACCTAGCGAAAGATACCGGATGTATTATCATTGCCCACGCAGGGGATGAAGGATATGTATATCGTGAAGATAAAAATTTAAACATAGCTTATCAAGAGACACTGGCCGAATTTATGAAGAGAACTAAGGACTTCGACACTGAGTTTATGGTTAAGTTCTACCTGTCTCTTCATTAATTTACTTTTATAAAGAATTTGCCGCCACAGGCGGCGAAATGTGTTCGGACTAATTCAAGAATATTACACCAGAATAGAATTCAAAAGCTTTTTATCTTTGTTATTAATTAGTCTATACATATTAATATTATAAAAATCTTTAAAATTTAAATGTTAGAAAAATTAATACAAATTACGCAATCAATAGTTTTTGTCGGTGGACCAGTGGGTGTTTTTGTGGCTTCGCTCTTTGAAGAAATTATATTTTTTATACCATCTCCGGTTGTGCCATTGGCGGCTGGATTTTTTTTGCTTTACTCGGAAGCTGGGTTGGCAGAAGTGGTAAGTCGAGTTATTTTATACATAGCGCTTCCTGTAGCCTTAGGTTTAACCATGGGTTCGCTTATCCCTTATTATATTTGTTATTTTGGCGGACGTCCTGCAATTAAAAAATGGGGACGATTAATTGGCTTAACTTGGGGCAATATTGAAAAAACCGAGCAAAAGTTCATTAGCGGATATGGCGATGAATTAATTTTGTTAGGACTGCGTATTTTACCCATAGTTCCGAGCGTGGCTATTTCTAGCTTTTGCGGTTTTGTTCGGTATCCTA
>ERZ1292625.3382-Hain-H41-01um-R1-3382-length-13103-cov-7_pt1 | contig 13103 bp, 14 predicted proteins | sample MGYA00564400_ERZ1292625 | MGnify/ENA primary metagenome ERZ1292625 (study PRJEB36523, sample SAMEA6512639) | groundwater metagenome | collected 2019-01-08 | study: AquaDiva: Metagenomics assemblies of 32 groundwater samples
CTCCCGTAATCTGAAACCTGATGCGGTGAAATCGTATAGAAAGATTGATAAAAAAGTTGATCATTTTCTTTAGTTGCCCTATCGTATGCCATTCTTGATTTTCGTCTATTTGATACATCAAATCCATCCCTTGCGCTTTTTCACATATCGCCACAAGCTCTTCTATAAGTTTTCGCGTTGCAATACCTTCCCATTCATACCATTTTGTCCTCATGCGATAACGTATCGGTTCTCCTAAATCAAGTACGCCTCGGTTAATTTCCGCCACTACGCCATTGTCAGTTGCTATCACAAGAGAACTAGTTGTACTGCTTATAAATGGGCCTCCTCTTCGTATCTCTCGCGCATAAGAATATACTGTCCAAATATCAGATGATTCCGTATATCTCAATACCACATTTCTCCACGTCACATTTTCTTTCACTTCGGGAATAATCAGTGTCCCTACTGACCAATAAATATGGTCTGAATCTCTCCATCCCCCAATGTCATCAAATTGTCCGAAAGGAATTGTATTTATTACATCAGAGATCGCTCGGGAAATTTCTTCAGGATACCCCCCCGAATAGCGATAAATCCCCGTGTCATGGTGGAAATAAAGCCCTCGCTTACCCTCAACAATGCTTTCATGACTTCGTGTACCTATTTTAATCAACGGATCTGGATCCACCCCCGATGTCTTAAACCGATAAATATAATTCGGCTTGAATACCAGAAGTTCCAGTGAAAATCTTTTAAGCCCCGTCATATCCTCTCCGTCTCCGGGATTGATATCTACGAAATCTGCAGTAGGTGACCATGTGATTCGCCCTGTTCCAGAAATCACTGATGAAAAAAATAATCTACTCGGATATCTCGGGTCACCCCCTACATATACTCTTGATTTATAGGTTTCTCCTAAACTAGGTACATATCCCCACATATTTTGAATGTTTGTATATGCGTGTGTAGTGGCAAAATAACTCGTACTTTCTGCGCGGACGGGGAAAACCTGCATAGAGCCGTAGGTATTAGAACCTCCCGGATATGACATATTAAGAATTATCGTATAACTGCCAAAATCCACCATGCGTATCCGTACGCTTCCTGTACCTGCCGTAAGCCCTGTGATCCAACTGCCATTATCAAACCAAAATATTCGCGATGAACCTGCGCCGCTAAATACCGCCAACAACGTAGAGGATTGCGAATTATGCAATCCTACGCATGGATAAACATCAGTTCCCGTTATCGTACTTCCTACACCAATAAGTCCGGGGCGGACGATTGCCGCTCCTCGCCTATCAAAGTGCATATTTAATGCCTCCGTGACCGCTTCATCGGGTATTAGCCCATCATCAATTTCTGCGGGACGCAGTACCCCATAAATCCCGAGGTTCTTTATTTCTTGTGGTTGTAAAGGACTAGCCATGTCATTGTGGTATTGTCAAATGAGAAACATCTGGCTCAATTCTTATCTGTGTAGAAAGATATTCATTCGCCAAAGCATTAGATTTTTTAAATGTCCATAATTTATAATCAGAATCTTGAGTTATATCTGCCATTCCTTTATTTTTCCGATGTTTAATTTTCGCTTGAAGATAAGGAACGTACATATCATATTCCGGTTCATCTAATATATCTGCATCAGAATCATATCCGAGCAATGTGCGATATATGTCCGCATAGATATTCTGGTCTATGTAAGTCGTTGAAAATGGGCGGTTGAAATAAATATATGCGCTTCCTCCCGCATCTGCCCATACAGTAAATTTATCCGGTAATCCATAAGAAACATTCTGCCATATATCCGAACCTGCGCTTGCCGCATAACTACCTTGCACGGAGATCCTTAATGTGCCTCCAGAAATACTTTTTGCCGAATATTCTACATTTGTACCCTCAACCGAAACCACTCCGCTTCCCGTGAAATCTCGTGTGCTTGCAAGATATAAGTCACGCGAATCAGTCGCATAGGCACTAGTAAGCGTTGAGTGCCCCACATTACGATAATCAAAATCCCATTCTTTTTTATCGTAATAACCCATATTCGGCTGCACTCCGATCCTCACTCCATAAATGTTTTCCGCAGTAAAGGGCTTTTCCACTGTTACCGGTAATTCAATCCGATAACTCCCCGTAAGCACATTGCCTATATCAAGATTAAATAATTTACGGAACGGACGCTTTCCGGGTGCCTTGTGATATTCTCTCCGTCCTTCCCATAGTGCTTCATTCAAAAATTCATGAGTAATAACTTTCCCATCTATTTCTTCTCCGATTGCATTAAGCGCTCGTTTTTTTATCATGAATACGGTATTGTCATCAAACCCTGCGAAAGGAATCGGATCAGAATAATCGGAATAACCATTGGCGATAGATTCATTAAATCTTGTGAAATAATAACCTGCTGTTTGTGTTGTGTCTCGATATGATGTTTCAAAATGATCAGCATCTATTCCAAGAGGATATGCGCGGAGAGTTGATTTTGTTCCCGATACTGTTGCCGCAGTAGTAAATTCTACCCGATTCCAATCTATAATATATACTTTTGTATCTTGTGAATGATCAAAACCTAAACTATCTCGCAAAGTCACTTCCCGATAGGTTGTCCCAAGCACGGCACTATTAGATGTCCTTAAAATTTCAGTACGTTCATTTCCTATTTCTCCGATACAAATAATTTGTCCTGAAGAAATATCTAAAGAATGAAATCATAATAAACTTTGCACACGAATAGTTGTTCCAACCGCAATAACATCTTCGGACAAAAAAGTATATCGTTTATCTCTCGTGAGATCAGTATTATTGGTAGAGATTGTTTTTGGCATATTATCCCGCGCCCATTAAAAGAAGATTTAACCTTGCTACTACAACCGCAGTCGGCTTAAATGCCGCCATTACTGATAAGCCGTCATTAGGGTTTCCCCATGAAAAAGCCATGCTCGTTGATCCCGCGGGAGTAATCGCGGCGTTACTATCTCCAAAAATATAATTTCCCGTTGCCACTCTCGACGTCAAACCAGCGCCAGCGGCAATATTAGCTCCGTCGCCTTCCCCACACATCAGAACAGTCCAATCGTTATCTGTATTAGTTGTTAAAGTAGTCGTAATAGAAGTAACAGAAGTAACTAATTGTTTCGTATTTGCATCAAGTCCTCCTGTGGCCCCCGTATAAGAAAGCGCCGCAATACTTGCCTCACCGGAACTTAAACTGCAAGAAACTGTATTCGTTCCAGTGGCAGGACTCACTAGATAAAACATTGCGACAGAAGAGATATTTGCATTACCCGCCTGACCATCAACTTTTGTCATATCCACGCTATTATAAGTACAGGCCGTAGTTGTATCACTTGATTGATTAGTTCTCACACCCACCACTAAAAGATTTCCTCCCACATTATTAAAGGATAAAGTTACTGGAGAAACTTGCGAGGTAGACCAACCTCCCGATGAATCAAATCCGATTGGCATATATTTTTAACCAGTTTCCTTAAAATATGCGACTGCATAATGTACCAAACTTGCAGTATCTATGTACAATGCCAATGTAGTATTTGTCCCCATTGCGAAAAGATATCCCGGAGGACTTACCGCAAGGTTTGCTCCTGCAACTCCCGCGCTTGGTGCTTGTAATCCCACACGCCAGCGTTCTGTCGCTCCTGCACTTGCGCCTGTAGTAAACCGAGGAACTATATGCACTTGCGCAGTCGTAGTAATTGAATAGGCATATACCTTAATACTTTGTCCAGCTTCAGGGCTTACTAACGTATTATTTCCCGCAGTTGAGGTAGAACCACTTACAGTAGTAGGCACAATAGCGGTGGCCGAAGTATCTGCAAGAACAATGGGTTTTGCAGGACTAAATGCGACAGTAAATGTGCCTGTTCCCGCATTTGCGGTCACTGTTGGATTTCCTCTATCAAAGTAAACTCCCAATGAACCCGTAAAAGAAGTGATGTTTACTGCGGGATTCCCTCGATCAAAATATACGCCGATTGAACCCGTGACAGTAGATACCGAAACGGAAGGATTTGCTCTATCAAAATATACCGCGACTGTGTTCGTGATATTAGTAAGCGTTCCAGATGTAAGATTTACCGCAGGATTTCCTCTATCAAAATACACTCCTACTGTATTAGTGATCCCCGATACTGCAACGGTAGGAACTGCGGGGCTGAACGCTACATTGAATGTTCCTGTTCCTGCATTTGCGGTAACAGTAGGATTTCCTCTATCAAAATATACGGCAACCGTATTCGTGATATTTGTTAATGTACCTGACGTAAGATTTACTGCAGGATTGCCTCGGTCAAAAAATACACCTACTGTATTCGTAATGCTTGCGACAGTGACGGTTGGATTCCCTCTATCAAAAAATACTCCAAGAGAGCCAGTAAATGAGGAGATGTTTACTGCAGGATTTGCGGGATCAAAATAAACTGCAAATGTTCCCGCCGTTGCTTGATGAATCCGAGCACTTCCCGCAAGACGCACTACGAGCCCTGAAGTAGTAGACGTTTGGCCAGGGTCTGCCGTAACTGCATTGATAACATTATCATTGATTCCCGGATCCCCAATGACTACCACTTGCCGATGATTTGAATTCGTAGTTTCGGTGCGAGTATCTATATTCGTGCCCGCTCCTTGTGTGACAATGACTGCTGAATCTGCCATATTAGTTATTTATTATTCTTGTATTTGGTCTAAAATCTCCGAAAGACGGTAGAGAAGTTATCTCAGCATAAGTAAGCGCAAGCAACAACCCTATCGGCGTCCCTGAAGCAATCTGAACTTCTCCCGCCCGTCCAGTTTGAAAAGAAGATACTTGTGTATTGGGTATAGTATTAAAAATTTGCGTATTGGGAATTATATTTTTAATTCGTATATTCGGCATAAATAAGAGAATTGTTTAATTCCCTCCTTGGACTCCATATAAGAGAGCGTTATGGAAGCTCGAATCCGTATGCAGTAATATACCATGCGCCTCCGCCTACCCCCGATACTGCGCGAACATCTATATCCATCGGGCCTTCAACTCCTGGAAAACGAGGATTGATGCTTGTACTTGATTCAAGAGTATAAATTGCAATCGTTTTTGGCGCGCCAGACGTATTAGAGTTTGAGAAGTAAATAGCAAGTGTACCCGATACTCCTGTTGAGTTCGCGACATCAAAACCTGTTACCACTACTTTTGTGCTCGTAGATGGCGTCCAAAGAGTAAGCGTTGTTGCCGCCCCCGAAGCCGCCGCCGCTCTCCATATAACCGAATACTTTGATGCTTGATCTGTTAACATGTAAATTGTTTTATTATGTTCTGTTTACCGACAACATATTGTTCTTCTGCGTTTTTTAATAATGCGTCATACTTCTTAATAACTGGTTCTCGTTCTGATTCTTTCATTTGTAAAATTTCTTTTTTGCCTTCTTCTTCTATTTTTCTTTTTTCTTCTATCCAATTATCATCACATTTCTGCTTGGCAAGAATAATCTTATCTTCTCGTGTTGGATGTGCGATGAAATCAAAGTTATAATCCGTCCGTTTAATGCAGAAATGCCTATCTTCTGCAGTGAGTATTGTTTCCTCCTTATTTACTTTGGAAAAAACATCCGCAATGATATTTTTTAATTCTTTATCTAACCGCAGATAAAAAGATAGAAAAAGATTTCCGAGCGTCCATGTATCTTTTATCTCCTGCGTACGTTCTCGACTCAGAGTAATTTTTAGAAGCCGTTTTAATTCTTTGATTGTGTGCGTTTTAATTTGTTGCTGATCTATTTCATAGAATACATCTTGCACACGGAAACGATACGCATTATCAAACTCCAATATCATGCACCATAAATCGCGTATCATCAGACGAAATTCTATCGTTTCAATGCGTTCTCTATCTCGCGGCAAGCTAAACGCTTGATAAAATGCATGTACGCCTTTTGAATAATAATTCGGCTTAATCTTAAAACGGTCAATTCTCCGATAAAATGCATATATTTGTGACCGCACCAGAGGACGCAGAATCCAGAATGCTGGCAGAAGCGTCACAAACCAGAGCCGATTTTTATTTTTAAGGGAATGATACAATCCGCTCAAGAATCCTCGCAAAAACTTTTTCATTACATCTATTCCATCCACAAATGGGCCTGCGGGGAAACCCCGATAGGGATACTCATGTCCTTCCAATGTGGTGAGAACACCTCCTTCTATCGGAAAATCCACTTTTATCAAAGGAGTAACTTCTTTCGGCGTTTCCGAAGGAAGTTCAGGTATCTCTTTCAATTCCCGAATGAGAGTTTCCATAACTCTCATGTTTTCAGCAAATGCGGTATATCCCGCATCAGCCGAATTCTGAATTGATGTACTGCTTTGTATTTTTTCTGCTTCTGGCATTATCGTATTGCAGTATATGCGATTGTATGATTTGAATATGCTGTTGCAACACCCAAATTGATGAAAGAAAGGGTGATATTTCCATTCCCCGGCTTTGCGCCTGCCAAAATAATAGCAGTGCTTACTAGTTCATCCATATATGTTGCGGTAATTCCATCTTCTACTCGTATTCCAGTAACTGTCACTACTGTATTATACACGAAGGTACTTGCCGCAACTGCAGGAAGTTGTACATCAAATGTTCCCGCAATAGGAAGTTTTCCTGTTTTATCTGTAAGATACCATGCTCGCGGATTTTCTATTGCCGTTTGCACAGACATTGTGCCGACATTTGCTCCTTCTGCAACAAATCTTATTGCTGCTGTATTTTTTAAGTTTACACCATTAAAGGTAGTAAAATTAAATCCTCCAAAATGAGCCATTTTAGTAAACGAATTTAATTATACTGGCCCCCATCGGTTCTCCATATAGGATCCTGACGACCATCAGGCAGCCGACAAGGAGGCCAGTCCCGCACACAAGAAAATGCAGAATTATGTGGCGTTTGTATTTTTGCTTCCGACAAAATCTCTGCTATCGTTGTGACCTAAATCGAACATTGCAGTTGCCTTGTATTGGATCTCGCCCGTCTTAAAGACGATATTCGGGCCCTCAAGTTCAATCGCCTGTGATTCCTTGTATTGAAGTCCATAGGTTGCATTCTTCATTGAAGAATCAAACATCCACCAATACAAAGTGTTCGTAGTAACCCACGGAAGGGCAATTATTTTATAAGCTGGAATTCCTGATTGGTCTCTATCTGCAGAACCAGGGATCCAACCTTTGTTAATTGCTCCCAAGATTTCTACTGCTCGGTGATGAACTCCATAACCACGAGATACTACTAAAGTATCAAGGTTAATGTTCGTTGGTTTTCCAGTCGGATCAGTAATAAGAGCTGCGGTTCGATTTGCCGCTTTCAGCGCATCATAATCAAAGTCCATATTAACTGTTGATCCGTCTGTCACACGATTACTCCATGCAGTGCCTCCATCTTCTCGGGTATGTGTAGCCGAAATAAAGGCAAGACCATCTCCCCCCGTAATCGTAGCCGTATAGTTTCCTGAAATATCTTGAACGACATAAGTAGTGCTAAACGAATTATCAAGACGATCAGCACACAATAATTCCCGTTTGTGCGCGACTGCTTTTCGCGCTTCATCGGTAATCCGTTCAAGATTCCGCTTTTTAATTCCAAAAAACCACATTGGCTTAGTAAAGGAAAGAAGAACTCCGAATTGAACCTGTGTATAAGTTTTATCAAAGCCCTGCACCGGAGAAGCTGCTGTTACTGACGCATTTTCTACAATACGTCCCGCATATCCTAAACCGGAAAGAGATGAATCCTTCTGGTAGTAATCAGATATGCCGGTTTCCACATTGTAATACTGTTCAAATAGCCGAGATTCTTTATCTGATCCCTTCAAGAAAATATCTTGAATAGATACATCAATAAGATCTGCGGCGTCTGATAATGAAAGTGGATTTGGCATATGTTAGAGAAAGACAGTTGAGTTCACAGGAGCTGGTGCTTCCTGTGTTCTGAAATATCCTAATAATTTACCACTACCAGTAGTTAAACCGACCATTGCAACGGCTCGGAAATATGCAGTATGAGCATTGCCCGCTCCCAAATCAGTGGCAGTATTGTGAACGAATGATCCCCGGTTTGCCGCTAAAGCACTGGTTGCATGACGCAACCCCACCTGGGCAGTAGTCGCCGAGTTCGCACAATCTGCTTCCCAAATCTGTCCTTGAGCAAAAGGAATTACACGAACTTGCACGTCTGAAGCACCTTCCACATAGTCCAAACAAATACCAAAAATGTTAGTACTCGTTGACGTCTCTGATGCAGGGAATACTCCTGCGCCGCCAGTTCGAGAAAATTCCACAATCGCTCCCGGACGTACAGTTCCTGATGCGGCCATCCAAATAACTGCGGGTTCAATTACATTACCTGCGCCTCGTACAAATCTAAAAGCCATAAATTATAGGTTTTGTTCAATCTTCTTGATTTCTTCTTCTGACCAACCCCCTTGCGAAAGCATATATCGCTTATCGGGGTCTAGATTTTTTCTAGAAGAAGACCGTTGAATACCTCCTGCTCCTACACTAGCAACTTCTATTTGCCGCTTTCTTGCAGGAAGATCTCGGTCACTTGAAACTTTCGCAATGCCCCAATGCGCTCGTTCAAGCACATCAATCACTAAATGAGGATTATCGGGCATTCTATAAAAGCCAAGCTCTTTTTGAAGAGCACTCCAATTAAGATCATTTGGATCATTTTCTGGCTTATATTCAGGGTATTTTTCAAGAAACTTGGTAAGCTCTTCTTGTTTTACTGAATCGTAAAACATTTTATGTGCTTCCTCTTTCGTGACGTAGCCCTTTGATCGAAGTATTTTTTCAATCACAGCTACATCTTCAGGATGCACATCTTTAAGTTCATCAATCTTCTCCTCAACGCGAGAGAGTTCTTTTTCTTTGATCTCTCTGCGTTGACCACGAAGATCAACGATTTCTTTTAAGAGTTTCCCGCGTTCTTCTTGTAGGCCCTGAACTTGTTTTGAAAGTTCCGCAGTATCATCGCCGCGTTCGGCTGGTTGTTCTTCCGCAGGAGGAGCGATGGGAGTTTCCTTCTCCCCTTCTTCAACCTCTTCGGTTGAAGTTTCTTTAACCTCCTCTATGCCCGCTTCTGAAGATGGAGTATCTTCAGTAAATTTGGGCATCATATCCAATTTTGTCATAGTTTTTTACCTCTTTTAACCCCAGATGAGGAACTGGGACTATAACTACGTTGGCTACCCCACAACCATAAGGTTATGGGTAAAGAATGGATCTCAATCATTATGATTGAGGGGTAGCCAGCGCGTATTGTGAAATAACTATGTCTTCATATGACCCGTATCGGTCATTCTCTTTTTTTTCGGGATTTTTGCTCTTCCACGCCGCGCAACATCAAGTGCAATCGCAACTGCCTGTTTTTGCGGTTTCCCATGCGCAATTTCTATCTTGATATTTCTTCCGATATTCTTTTTCCCTGTGAGTAATGGCATATTAACTATAAAATGTCCCAGAATCAGACGTTCGGGGCTTTTTCCCTAATACACGATGCGCCCGTTTTGTTCCAAGACGGATATTTTTTTTATTTAATTCCTTTTTTTGACTTTTTGTATATTGAGATGTGTGAGGCATATTTGTGATAATAAAACCCACCGAAAGTGGTGGGTTTATCGGTGCTTCCGACTAAACCGAGAGTTGCCCAGAGGCCTATTAAGTTAATACTAATAAACTATTCAACAAAAATCAAGTGACGTTATCCACATAATTCAATCTGTCTGCAACCACAAGCGCCTGTATTTCTTGATTCAAGTTTTTGAATACACGTTCTGTCCAATCCCGTACACCATTATTTCCTTCTGCATAAGAAATCATTTTTATTCGTTTATCCATGCCATACATTGTCCAATGCGCAGGGGGCGCATTGCTATATTTCTTTGGCACAATAATTGAAAACTCAAACAGGGGGCGATCACTTGCGGGATTGATTTCTATTCCGAAGTTCTTATTCAATATAGAATCTACAATCAATCGGTAATCTATGGGAACGGGAACAGAATTTATTTGCGGAGCAGAATTAGAAAGTATTGTTGCGGTATTTTCCAGCACTGTTCCTTCCCGAATAACATTGGACGAAATTACAGGCGACTCTAACTTGACCTTGATTGCATTCAGTTCATTCATTATTGCAGAAATCGCCTCAAATAATTTCTCTATTGTTACTTGTTCTTTTTTATGACGTCCCATATATTATGTATTTATTTTATTCTCGACCTTTGAAATAATCCGCTCTTCAAAATCAGGTAAATCATGAAAACAAGTTGCAATAATATCTTCTCCTCGCGCAATATCTTTTTTTGCTTTCATGCACACTAATCCTGTGAACCGTCGCTTATGAATGAGTGTTTGTGGAATCATTTTTGATTGCTCTTCAGGGTTTCCGATTACAAATAACATTGCATTCAAAAAATCACGTTTTGTATATGCCTGTGTACCATCAGGGAAAGTAACTTTTAATGTTCCACAATTTTTTGTCATTTCTTTTTCATCATAATTTACTTCAACAAACCAATCGTTTTTTCCAGCGACATCCTGCATTCTAAATTTTTCATAAGTAGTCAGCATGTAAGATATAGCGCAAGAAGTGTTATTCCCACACCCCCTAAAATAATTTTTGTTATCTGTATACCCAATTCCAAGTTACTCATGTTGTGCCTCTCTATAAAGTTCTTGTATCAACTCTTTAATGCCTCGCGTTTTTCCTTCATTAAGGATAGCAGTTCTTAATGTATCCCATTCTGTTTCCATAACTACAGAATCATACGAAATCTTATCACATAACAAGTGGGCTACTCGTTCTATGGTCTGCCATTGAGGACTTTGTAAGATATATTTTATCTGCTGCCTTTCAGTTGCAGTTATCATGTTTGTCTAAATGGAGCGGCTAATCTTGATACAATTCGTTGCGCAAGCCCTTGCGGTTGTTCTGCGGGGGTTGTCGTAGGAACAAATCGTTCTGCTTCTCCTCCCGCTCGCTGTTGATTTGTCGGCATAAATAATTCTTGTTTTTGTGCTGTTTCCTGCAGCCACGCATCAGGCAAAATGTCTCGCGGGTCCTTTTCATATAGTTTTATGATATTTTTTGCAACTTTCTGATAAATTTCTGTTGGTTGCACTAATAACGGTATGAGCATGTTATACATTTCTAATTCTAATGATTTATCTATTTGTTTTGAGGGCGAAAGAATTGATTGTGCCTTAATGTTAATAATTCCTTCCCATTTAAGACCTTTCGGCTTTATACGAAAGAATCGTGTTGCTTGTGTTTCAATAAGTGTTCCTTTTTCATCCTTATCAAGATTCAATGGGAATTCTCGAAAGACTTTTGCGGTGAATGCTCCTTCTTCATCTCGTTCATACAATTCGGGGTCTCCTTCGATTTCTTGCAGATAATCTTCAATAAGTTTAGAATCTACAATTTTATATGTTTCTGGAATCGAATAAAGAAGTTGGATCAAAGATACTGTGATATATCCGTCCTCATTAAGCGCATCTAAAATGTTATCAAGAGGCGTTTTCATGCGTTTCAGCGCTGATTCTTTTGCCTGCGCAAGTTCAAATGCAGTTTTGCCCGTCACAACCCCCATAAGAGGATCAGTAATGCCAGATGCCTCATCTAAATCCTGTTTGAAAAGTTGTATTCCTTGCCATGCTTCTGCGCCCGGGCCCGGGATTTGTAACCAGTTGATATTCTTCGGATCAAGTACCTGTCTCCCTATGCCAGGAGTAATCTTGATATCGCCCGTATCAGTAAGCGCTTGCGTGCCTTGATAAAAGAACATTTTATAAATTGCAAGTGTGAGCTGATCAATCGTCATATTCCGTATTCTATCTATCAATCCTTGGTCGTATCTGATTGCTTCATAAATACCTATTCCATACGGCGATTCACTATGACGGATATTCCAATAGGCATGCCAACAAGAGAGTTTTTTAAGTCCTTTTGCATCTGCAATCGGTAACGGTTCTATAATAACAGGCACACCGTTTGCGATAACCACAAAAAGGTCTTTTTCAAGATTCTCATAAAATTTTATTTCAACAAGGTCTTTTTCTTTAATGTTCTTTCCTGTTACACCAAGCGCTGCCGCTTTTTGTGTTTTTATAGTTTCTTCTGTGTTTCCACCCGCTTGTACCATATCCCATCGAGAATATTTTCCAAATTCTTTTTCTGCGGCGCTCATTGAATATACTTTCCGCCATTCCCAATCCCGAACAGACATTGGATTATTCGGTTTCGCCATGTCGTCTATCCATACATTCCGGGGATCAAGATTCTCTCTCATAATATCATTATATTCTACGACTTCTTTTTCTGTATATTCTGATTTTTCAGGATTTTCTTGATCATATTTTATAAGCACTTTTACAGTATTCGTTCTCCGTAATGGATATGTGCGCGCTACCGCCCAGCCATATTTCGCACAGTTAAAGATAAAGAGTTTTAATTGCTGTTTAGATTTTGCAAACTCCCAGCTGCGTTGATACAGCTGTTTCATTAGTTCTGTCGTGGCAATATATTTTTTTGAAGCGGCACTAAATACTCCCGATGGATTTTGGTCTACAAGGATAGAAAGTGCAACACCTATTTTTATGAAAGGATTTGATTGCGAAACATCTGACTGCCAATCACTCGTTCCTAATTGTACTAATGCCCCTCGCCAACCTTTATCTTCATCAGTCGCCACTACTCGTTTTCCTTTTGTTTTAAGTCGATGCGGCACATAATCTCTATCCGCATCTGCCCAAAGCGCATCAAGATTAACTCCATAATGTGAATTTCGCGTTTCTTCCAATTCTGAAAATCTATTGATAACAAATGCGAAATCTTTTTGCTGTTCTTCCGAAAGATCGCTTATATTAAATTTCTTTTTTTCTGCCATAGTTATTGTTTAATAAAAAGTGGTTCTTTGGATTCTTGTTTTCTTCTAGGAAAAAGAAAAGGCATTATCGCAAATGCTTCAACGGGAAGTTTCTTTGCTTCTTTTGAAATATTTACTTCCCACCATTCAACTCCTTGTGGGTCAGTTATCATTTTAGCTCCAAACTTATTCTGAAGGAACTTACCTACTTCTTT
>ERZ1292625.3386-Hain-H41-01um-R1-3386-length-13085-cov-6_pt1 | contig 13085 bp, 17 predicted proteins | sample MGYA00564400_ERZ1292625 | MGnify/ENA primary metagenome ERZ1292625 (study PRJEB36523, sample SAMEA6512639) | groundwater metagenome | collected 2019-01-08 | study: AquaDiva: Metagenomics assemblies of 32 groundwater samples
CGGTGCCCTTAGTACTATCTGAATGAAACTATACTTCGAAGCTGCCTGTTGTACCTGGAGCAACTGGCTGCCAATAATCATACGCAAATGTCACTGTGAACGTTTCGATCTCATTTACGCTGTTCCAATCCATTGCGATTGGAGAGATTGCCGTTGGCCACAAATTTACCATTTCATAAGTACGAATCTGAGCACCAGTCTTTGCATATTGCGTGATCTGTGCTGTTGTACGATATGACTTACTTGTGGCTAGTTGTGCTGCTCGCAAATTCGTCTGATGTGATTGAATTGCATTCGACCACATTTCAAACGCATTACGAATAGCAAAATCCTCATCGTTCAAAACGGTAACTTCCCAATTATCAAACGTGCGATTGCCTGCTAATTTAATCTTTCGTCCGAAATAAGGAGCTTCAATAGTTCCCATATTCGATCCTGGAAGACTTGCTGCCCTACAGGTAAACGAAAATCTAGGACCGATGTTTGGCACTCCAGATGGAGTGTCACAAATAACACTGAATAGGGAGGCGCGGGCTCCCCCTAGTGGTAGCCCGGCGGAAGTGAATTCGTCAATACTAAATGCCACCTGATCCTCCTTCTGTTACGACACTATAACCTTTAAATTTTTCCTACAATTTCACTGAACTCAACGCCAGAACGTACTGCAATAAAGTTCAATGTCATGTAACGAATTGCACGATTTGGCTTTACGTAAATGTCACCGATGAATTCATTCCTATCGATCACTTCGCCTGTGTTGTTCGTCTCATCACAGACTACACGGAAATCGATAATACCGCGGCGACCAACAATATCACGCAAGAATGGATTAACCATGTTGCGGAACTGGGCTCTTGTGAATTCATCGTTAAACTCAAAGAGTGAGAACTTTGCCGCAGTTGCGATAGCCTTCTCCAACACAATAAACAAACGACGAACTCCAAGTTGATCGAATGCTGATGGCTTTGCCAACAACGTCTTATCACCAAAGAGCAATGTGCCTTGTCCTGTGAATGACACGATAGGATTGATATTTGACTTAAATAGTTGATTACGATCCGCTTCATTTGGATTGTAAGACAACTTTACAACATTTTTAATGTTGCCTCGATTATAACCAGCTGGTGACCACCAAGGATCGTTAGACGTATCTGTACGAACTACAAGTCCAGCAGTATCACCGTTACATGGCACATAACGGAATAAGTCACTATACTTATCATATTGATACTTATAGCCGCTATCCATAAACGCATAGCTACTTGATGGAAGCAAGTTACGAAACGTGACAATATCATCGCGTTCCTTACCAATGTAGCTGTTGTTATTCACAACATCAGACCTGCGAGGTGAAAACATAACAACGCAGTCCTTACGAACCTCTGAAATGTTGTTTATAAGATGGGTGACACGGGTCTGGTTTGACTCACCTGCCAAAATCAAACTTACGTCAACCTCTTCTGTGTTTTTGAACAGATTATATCCATTGATATAATCTGCATCGCGCGGAGACGCACCATCACGACCCAACACAAAAGACGCATTAATTGGACGAGATTGCGTACCAATGCCGAAATTAAGTCCAGATGCTTTCTTGCCGATATGGGTAATACCTGTAAGAGCAGCTGTCCACCAAACATAACGCGACGTGTTGTTAATAACATCGACGTAGTAGTTATTTGTACCGTCATCTCTCTTTGCGCCACTAGCTTTTGAAACCTTAGAAAACACCTCAAGAGTAGTATTGGATGATCCTGCAAACAAGCCGTCTTCATCGATTACTGCAATATGCATCTCATCATTTGATCCAGACACTTCTAATGCGTGATCTGATGATCCGGGAGCAGCATCAAATGTGTTGTACCATTCCCAATGACGAACTGTTGTCTGTGATGTGACTGTATTTGAGACATATCGATCAGCTAAAATCAAAGATGTCGCATTAGTAACAGATGCGACTTTCAATTCAAGTTTATCTGGTCCACAAAGAAGCACATCTCCGACTGTGGCTTGAGTAGTAAACGATGTTGCCGTTCCAGTAACGGTTGTGCTGTTGTTCGTAAACGCCAATGTACCCGATAATGTACTGCTCCACGCATTGGCGGTTGGACAAACAGAAATTCTTAGTGAGTTACCCACTGATCCTGGGTACTTTGCAATCCAACTTCCAACACCTGTAATACCCGAACTATGGTTCAATTCGTAATGATCAGAATTCTTTACAAATGTATTTTTGCCGTTCGCTGAATTTGTTGTTGCGTTGCGGGCCATAACAGTATCAGTCGTCATAGTAGATACATTGGACTGTCTAACTACACGAACAACATACAACTGATTTCCATAGGCAAGAAAATTTGCAGCTGTAAAGAAGTCTGGATATGTGTTGCTGTTAGGCGCATGAAATTGATCGACCAAAACATCTTCAGAAGAGACTAAAATCCTCTTATCCACTGGTCCCCATGTTAGATGGGCAGCAATACCACCCTCAGTCGTACTAACCTGTGGTATAATGGTTGTAGCATCTTTCTCATTAATCGAAACACCAGGTGAGACTCTGAAACCCATAACTTCCTCCTAATCGGAATCTAATTAGCCGTATTAATAGTTCTAATATCCACTCATCATCTATTTATCAGAACGACATTTTCAAACTGTTTACCAAGAAGATTGAACGGTTGTAGTTGAATAATCCAAATATCCTAATTCACGATCAATCTTGTCAGTAAATTCTGTCTGACCGTCTGAGATGAGAATGGAATCTGGCTGCATGTCATTTGCCAGCTGAGCTAGACGGGCCTGAGCCATCTTGTCTCTAATATTAGTATCCGTTATCTCTTTGAACGCAGTCTGAGCGGCAAGCCATCCAAACAGGACCAACCCCATAACAAGATCGTCATGACAGCCCTCTTCAGCTTGAAATGAATTTAAATGTCTGACAAACGTAGCAAACTCTGATACAGTGTCGTAGTCATGTAGAATAAGCTGATCATGCTCTATCAGATCTTTAATCGATGAGCATCCGATACGCTTCACGGCAGTTGTGGTTTTGACTCCATTACGATGTTTAGGTGTGTGTCCAGATGTAAGTCTCTGACCTCTCTTAGTGAGGGTTGTTCCTAATAAATTCTCTAATTCTAATTCTATCTGTAGATCGTTCAAAACTTGAGAACCGATATCATTCGATTCACATAGCACATAGGCATTATTGTAATATCTAGCTGTCTTAGCGATAACATCTGGATAGGCCGATGGAGATATTTCATTATTCCAGAACTTTGCAACTTGAATCCATGGAGGAGCAGTTACGTCGATAACAGAGAATGCTGAATTGTCCATTCCAACACCATGAGACACATCAGCAATCAGAACATATGTGTGGGCTGGCAACGTTGTGCTCTTCCCAAATGCATCTTCTGTCGTTGTCAGTCCAATAGGTTTAACGTATATCTCAACTCCAACGGCAGTTTTAACTATAGGATCACTGAACGTCAATGATCTAAGCTTTGAAGCTGAAATTAAAGTTGCCGATGATCCTAGGAATTCACAGTTATGTGATATTAATCCATTAGAATAGTATTCATGCTTCGCAGTATCTAATACATCATAGTAGGTGTTAGATTCAAGTATAGGGACGATTGACTGAATTTTCAATCTTCCGTTATCACTTATTATAGAATTTCTTTTTGTTAAGGATGATGCTAACTTCCATCCGCTGGGGGTCAGAAATCTATGTTCGGGAGTACATTCTATCTCTAATAAATTAGACATAGTAATTCTCAATCCATTAAATCGAGTCACTGACTGTACGCCAGAAAATGGACTCCATCCAGAGGGAGTCATTATTTCATATTTAATGTTTTGCTTGAATGCCATCGGGCCACGTTTCTTTACGAATTATTTTCTTGAGACATTGCGAGGTAACACAATACTTTTCAGCATGATATTTACAAAAAGCCTGTAGATAAGACAAAGCTACACCATTTCTCTGTATCTCTCCTACATGAGGTAGAAAATTCTGTAAATCATATAAACTTCTAATTTCATCGACTATAGATTTTGTCAATTTTGAACTAGTTTGTTTACCCCTCATGTTAGGTTTTGGACCAGTTTTATATTTCAATCCTCTGTTCCACATTTTAATTTCACCGCTTAATATACGAGACTTACGAACTTTCCATGAAGCAGACATCTTAATTTTACTCTCATCTGATCTCTTACTACCAAGATGAATAAGTCTATTTTTTTCTATCTCTCTTTGGGATTTCTTTCTCCCTTTTCTCGAAACTCTACATTTCTCTATATGTTCTTTAGATTGAGATTTACCTCGAAATCTATCTCCACATTTTACAGCCACTTGTTCACGAAGTCTCGCATATTCACGACTTGAAATATGAATCTCCCTACGTCTATCATGCATCAGTCTCCACAAACCATAAGCTAACCCTCGATGTGAGGGATACAACCTAACTAATAATCTATGTGCGATAAAATGTTCCCGACAAGTGAGACCGGCTATATTATCGGCATCATCAGATCCACCCATACATCTAGGTATAATATGATGCTTCTCAACATTATCAGAAACATCGATTCTGTTTATACTTCTAGATATAAGAGAATTGTAAATAACACTATAGTTCATGATGTTATTTATATGACCGAGAAACTCACACTCGTTTATACAAATCTTCAATTGACATCAAACAAATGTCTCCAGTAATTATATCTCGCACTTTCACTTGAGTTGAAGCCCCAACACAATTATGTTCCTGATCGAATTGCTCCTGACTCGTATTACGAATCGTGTCTTCTTTCCACTTCTCATCGCGACCTGGAACAGAAGACCAATGCACCTCAACTGGATTGTAAAGACTCTTTTTCTTCTCAGCATCCATCCACATCTTATAAAAGTGATTGAGTCCATTAGGAGTAGACACAATCAACATTTTAGTTGTTTTACCGGAACTGATAGTAGGATAGACAGACGCAAAAAACTCTGTGGCCATGTTGGGTGCCACGAATGCAAATTCGTCAAGGAAAATTAAATTATAACTCCCCCCCCGAACTGCCGAACTGGTCGTACTCGCGGCAAGAATCTTCGATCCATTTTCAAGTTCAACGTTGCCTTTATTCCAAACGCAAATACCTTGTTGAATCCACATCGGCAAATATTCATATGCCAACTTCACCTTAGATAATAGATCCCTCGCTAAGGCTCCCTTATTCGCCAAAATAGCAAGATTTTGATTATCATGAAACAACAAGACCCACAAAAAATACGAAACAACTGTGACAGAATTATGAGATAAGATATTACCGCTATAAAATCTATGATCAACACTATTCACTTCTATATCATACATTGATTCTACATTATCAAGCACTTCGATAGACGCTACTCTAATAAATCCATCCCTAACTGCGATTAAATCATCAACATGAACATCTTTCAAAAAGACTTCCTGTAGATATTCATCGAATATTATATGAGTATCAGCCCCCTCAAGTATAGATCCATCAACTAACGTAAGACGCCATACTTGATATGGAATGGTCATCATAACTTTATCAATATCGTGCCAACCCGTGTCTGTGTCTATTTCCCATTCGGAGACATTCAAAGTGTCGATAAATTTTCTTGTTACATTGTCAGAAAGGAGAGACATGTCGATATGACCTTTTCTGGATCTTTTTTATAATCACACTCAGCAATGTGAAGTATTTTATAATTTTCATTAACGATAGCTTCATCCCTAGATGCTAATCTCTCAGAACTATAATGTTTACCATGCCAATAATCACCATCAAACTCTATTATTCGTTTACGCTCAATATCAATAAAATCAGGCTTAATCGTTCTATGAGATAACTTCAATGTGAGTTCATTGTTATCTTGATTTCCCAATTGAGCGAAATATACAACATCAATATTATCATACTGATAAAAAATATCCCAAAATAATCTCTGTGAAACTTTCGAAAAATTACTTTTCTTATAATTTGTATGCCATTTCATCTGACGCTCTAACCATCTTGTAGTTCCATCTTCTTTGCCGAATTTAGCTATACACTTTTCCAGAGAAAATGTACATTGGCGCTCACTAAGGCGCATTTCAGCATCTTCAACGTTCCCGCCAGTTCGCTTCATCCAATATTCAATGGTAGTCGTATTGCTATGATTATTCCTAATACTCGTCTTCGCCTTATCAACCATCGCTAAACGATCTTCTTCGTTAGTATAATGAAGAAATTTTTTAGAAAATGGACTAAGTCTACCATCACTCTGATATGCAGGATTTTTATCACCTTTTATTTTTTCACTCAAAGCAGCTGTATATCGAGAACTATGAATGGGAGATCGAAACTGTTCTCTATATACAACTATTGACATTTTATGAGTTCTTGTAATATGTGATACGAGATCGTGAGCGATGAGACCACAAATAGCACACGTAACAGCACCCTCGATTAATAAATCTTCTTGCGTTTTCTCAGTATGAAACTTCTTCTTATACTCAAGACCATTTGTTTGATGTTGATATTTCAGATGTGTTCCCCATTCTGGATGTCGTATATTACTGTGGCACAGTAAACATTCAATTATTGTTATCCTTCGAGTCTTTTTGAGTTGCATAAAATTCACCTATAGTAGTTACTAGAATTTCTCCAGTATGTTTATTTCGTACCCTTATAGGTGTATTTATACGCAAACATTTCCCTGCTTGTCTGGGGAGCTTGGCAATTGTAAACCGATGTTTCTCGAATGAATCGATCAGTTCTTTTTGATACGGATATAACTTAAACTGAACGAGTCCTTTATCAACGTTAATAATCTTAACGTAATTCTCGATAAAGTATTCAGGATCATCAGCACATTTCACATACTCAATAACCTGATCTTCTGTAAACGGGACTTTAACGCCCGCTGATTTTAAAAGAGGATTACCGAGATAGCTCTTCTTCTTACTCATAGATTAGAACTCATAGTCTTTCTTGATCTTCTTTTTCATAGGTTTCTTACCAGGCAATACAGAGTGTCGTCCAAGCCTGATCTTTGGCTTTTTAATAATTTCGGCTTTATTCACAGACAACATGTTCGAAATCAAACCGTAAATAAACGCAGATGCTACAACAAACCAAAGATGAAAAGTTTCTAATACTGTCAATTCTTTCTTAGCTGCCATATGTCTCCTCTTGACAAAACGTTAAAAGTGTGATATAATTCTGATTAACAGCCCACCGCGGTTGATCAAGTACACTACACTATATTGTAGGATCTTCATCTAATATTTTAAGTTTTCTCTTAGAGAGAATATCTTGTAACTCTTTAGTACTACCACTAAAGATAATATTATTCACTGTAGAAGAATTATCACAAACAGTACTCTTATCGCCAGATACAACATCTTGAGACTTATTAATCATCTCACGCTGAGCATGTAAGCCCATAAGATCTTTATTAACTGAAGACAGAGCAGACATAATTTGTGCTACTACTTCAAACGCTCTTGGATGCTCAGAAGCCGTAGCTAAATCTACAACCATATCTAACGCCTCTTTACCCTTCTCAGTTATGTGAATAAGATTATTTCTGGCTAGATTAAAATCTACATCAACATCTGTTCGGGTCTCTATCTGAGTTTCTTCTATGACATTTAGAACATTTGAATTTGGTATGATCATAGGCGTAATATCAATGATCTTATCTATATTTTTATCATCGTCTAACTTAATACCTAACGCTGCTGCCATTGAGTCTTCATAAGCCATAATTAAATCTCTCCTGATGTTTGATCTGTAATATCGACACAGTATCCATATGGGTCATCAGCAGATATAAGACTTGTGCTAATTGAGTTATTTGAATGTGTCGTCGCCGCTCCATTAGCATTAAGACCAGGAGTAGTTACGAGTAGTGATGTCTTAGCAGACGTTTCATAATCGCGTAATTGAGTTCTCGCTGTTTTAATAATGCCCTTAGTTGTCGCTGGGCCATATAGAATTGCTTTCATTGTAAAATTTAACGTCCATACAAGAGCGCGTCGATCAATAAAATTATTTTCATATGTATCTTCTTGATGTACACTATTAAGAATTACAGGCACATCGATGAGTGTTCCGATCGTAGGAATAAGTGTCATCGTGTTGGTCCATTCTGGTCCGAAGAATGGAAGAATCTGTTCCAGAAGTTGAGTTCCATCGTCTGCATTTCGCACATATAGAAAGAGTGAGAAATTTAGATTCCATGGTACTCCACGATATACCATTTTACCCTTGTTTAGATCGGAAGATGATGATGCAGTTTCTTTATTAAGAGGCTGCATTTTTCGTGTTCCGTCATATGTCATTCCTGCTAATTCAAAACTAGCCGACGGCAACTGAACTTGTACAGTACGTAATAACTGTGGATCAGTTTTGATACGAACTAGCCAACTCTCCTTTGGAGCATACGCAATAGGAATAGCTAACGTTTGAGCTACGGCTCCTGTTGATTCCCTTCTGGTCACGGTTAAGTTATCGAACATTGAACCGAATGCTATAACATATCGGCGCAAAAGTCCATGATAGAAGTATGCATTACCAAAACTTGGCATTATTGTTCCAATTCACTAAATGGATTAGTATCTGAAAAGTCTATGATAGATCCTGCCTGTAAACCGATGTATTCATTGTTTGCTGATCTAGAGTTAATTTCAACACGATATTCTTGAATGAAATGATCTCCTGTCTCTTCATCTAACATGGTGGTATTATCCTCTAATAGCAAACTGAATAAACGCATATCCATTGTGACAGCTGAGGCTTGCACGTCGATCTCTGTATTTCCAGTAGAAATACTCTCTGAACTGTAACGAAACTTCTCACATGTGATTACATATGTAAACTTTTTGCCGTGAGGATAGAATGGGTTTTCGTGTTCGATGAACTTTATTTCAAACAGATCTTGACCTGGACCAAAATACAACAAGTCACCTTCGTTAGGACGAGACGAAGTGATATTGTATCCGTTAGCTGTACCTGTTTCTAATAGGAAACCTTCACTATTTGCATACTGTTTGGTGTTTCCAGATTCTTGTTGATATATGCCGTCAACTTCAACTAAAAGTTTTTCTGTTGTGATTTGAAGCCAACGTTTGCGAGACATAACAAACACAACTTGATCTCGCAGTTCAACTCCGAATTTACTCAAGAAATCGCCTTGACCTTCAAATCCTGTGTTACTTTTCACATATAACGTAATTGAGACTGCATCATTAAATTTAGAAAGAGGATCTTCTCCGAAAAGGATGTCTTCATTCCAGATCGTGCGAGGAAGATACTTCATCTCTAAACCATGAATCTCCACTGCCTCTGTTATCAAATCTTCTGTTAATCTCTGTTCACGGACATAATTGTACTGATTAAAATATTTATTTGCCACGATGAATGTTCCATCCATTGGCGTGGGAATATTCACATTTTCCCGATGATATGCTCAGCAATTTCCTATACTCAGTTGATAAATCATAATTTCGACAAAATTCTTTTAGATTAGATATTTCGATCTTCTCTCCATTTGGAGATATCATAATATAAAATAGCGCACGGTTGTTGCGGCTATTTTTCTGTCGTTCACGAGTAACATCAGATATTACTTTTCCTATCTGTGATTTTCTCATCTTTTCTAATGTCTCTAGACTGTGCTTTTTCCCATACATACCATTTCTAGATCCACCATTAATAATCTTTAGATGATCTCGATGTTCTCTAGACATCGTCAGATGTTGACATTTTTTTGAATAGCTTATATTCTTACAATGTTCCGCGGTTTTAATCTTTCCTATATGTGCAACTTGTATTTTCAATTTTGTCTCAGTGGAATGTCTATATTCTTTGTGTGCAACACTCACATTGTGCCTAAGAACTTCATATAATCTTGAAGAAATAACAACGTGTCTTTCCATATCCCATCTCTTATTTAACATTCTCCACATTGCATAGTGTAATTTAGAATTGTTTGGATAAATCTTTGTCAATAATCTATGTGCAACAAAGTGTTCTCTGGCTGTTAATGTTGTGATGTTATCTTTAGAATTTAAACCACCAATGCACTTAGGTATAACATGGTGTCGTTCGACATATCCATCTAGGATTCTAGACTGTCCTAAGATGCACAATTGATTATAAATTTTCTGATAATTCATACTATCCTGTAAAATCCATCGAAGGAATAGACCAATTTGTAAGCAATTCTTTATCTAACGTTGCAAGATCTGAAATAGCGTCATTGTAAATCTCTCTACCATTCATTGTGATGCCACCCATCAATGGTATTCCGACAAACTTAATCATATTTTGCCCCCACTGCCGTTTAATCAATGCGGCAGCATACTGCTTTAAGAATGGATCATTCCATGTGGACGTGTAGGCGTCAGGATCAACCACTTTATAACAATCAATAATGACATACTCACCGGCTATCACATCTGCGGTCCAATCAAAATCAATATGAAGTTGATGGGTATGACGATTGAATCGAATAAATTTCTTACCGACAAAAGTTTCTTGTAGTGTTTCGATATGTCTCATCGCCATGACATAGGGAACTGTGCTACGTCCAGCAAAGTCGTAGAGGTCATTCATGCGAATCTGATAACGTAAATTAAATAGACTATGAAGGTTCGTTGATTCGCCAACATCAAAAATGCGGGTCACACCAATATACGCATCGCTGAGCGTAATATATTGATTTGTGATATCTTGTGCTGTCATGATATGCTTATCAAGCACTCGCTCTACACCATCGAAGTGATAGTCCCTAAACTTTAGAAGTGCATCATCAATACAATCGTCAATCTGCTCGTTGTCTATGTTCACCTCTATTACAGGTGCACCCAACTTACGTAGACAATATTGGGCGAATTCGTCGCGATTTGTGGGAATAGCCATTACTTATACTCCTATATTCACTATTTATGCGAACTTAAAATAGACAAATGACCAGCTTAGAAAAGCTGAAGCCGCCAGGCATTGCTGCAAGGCGGCTTCAAATGCTCCTTCTACACATGGTAGATGAGCTGTTTAGTTATTTACCAGATGTGGAATTATTCATGATCTCAGTCTTACGTTCGCTGCTAGAACTCGATCCCCAACGGAATGAGAGTAAGAGCATGAATGCGGCATCTACTGATCCTAGAATACGGCCGATTAATACTGAGGTTCCTGCATCCATTGTCATTGCAGACGATGCATGGGCGAAAATCCAATATTCAGCATATCCGAATGCTGCACAGACGCCAAGGGCTAGAAATGGTTCATAATCCCACTTACCGGTCGTGAGCCAGGTCATTTTCATCGTTCTCGCGCCATCGGTGTTCTGTTGGGCTAATTGCGCGATGTACTTTTCAAGATCGATATCCAGCTTCTTCATATCCATCAAGAACTGTTGTTCAGCTGCCTTAATCTTCAACAACATTTCAGGATTAGCTGTTGTCAAGATCTGTGCTATATATTTCTCAGGATCAACAGGCTTCGCTTCACCTGCAGGCAAAATAGCATCTAATAATGCCGAAACTCCCATACCAGCAAGAGGAGTGCCGAACACACTTGCAATAGCAGGTGCTACTGTTTTTACTAGTGATTTCCAATCCCATTCAGACATTTTATACCTCTACTTGTAATCTTACTATCTCTGTTGTATGGTGTCGAATCTCTCTTCTAATCGTTCTACACTTGCTGCTATCAAATCAATTCGTCTTAATTCGTTTTCAGCATTTGTTTTAATCGTCTCATGAATATTATCAAATTGACGATCATCCATCTCACCATGAAGAACCTGCCATTGTCGAACTTCACGGGAATTCATATCTACAACAACAGTTAATTCGCGAATATCAACGTGAATTTTAGTAAGTGTTCCGACGACGGTTCGACCTATCCATCCGAATCCGCCTAATCCTAAAACCATAACTCCCGCAATTACAGCGTTCCAATCAATATTCATACCGCATCCTATTCATTATACGTGAGTAATGACAGATTCATCATCCTCAACGATTAATTTAAATGTATCAACACCATCAAGATCAAGCATAAACCTTGCGAAAGTATCTCTGCTAGACGTTATCATATATCCTTTAGGACTGGACATTGCAACTCTTCCGAGCAACACACATCCATCTGAATCTTTGTGCCAGTTTCCCCAATGAAACAACATACCTGTGTGACCGGGCACTCCCATAATTTCAAATGTCTCAAAATCACACGTCATACCATGAAGTCTATGTGGACCTCTAACGCACGTATATGTTCCGAGTGGTAGCTTTGCCGTTCCTTCATAACTATGTTCGAGTGTAACAGCAATCTGATCTCCATCTTCGTCGAGAAGGCGACCAGTGATACCGTCTAGAAGATATCCAGTACGTTGTAATGTTTTATCGTGATTCACTTAAATCCCGCCCATATTTGTCCATACTTCTCGGTCTGGCTTCTTATAGCGAACGCGAAATGAGAATTTCTCTTTTGGAGTGGTGGTAATCACATATCCAGGATTTCCCATACCATTCCACATGAATGTGCGACTCGCATCACACTTTTCATTTCCAATATACATACGAAAGAACCACAAGAAAATGAAACTCTTGAAATCAATATCCCACGATACGACACGAAAGATGAAATCTGTTCCGAATGCGGAACAGGTAGGCTGTTCAACCTGTACATAAAATTTTTCATCAGGACGTGCGCCAGCATGAAGTCGTTGATTTTGTGCTTCTGTGAGTAGAATATGTGTTGCCATTTAATTCCTTACCAGGTGAATTCACCCATCCAAATATGAGTAGATGAACTTCCACTTATCTGCATCATAGCTTGATATTCTAAATTGATGGTGGGCCATGCTAACAATGGATGGGCCGATGCGCCGACAAACAAATGCGCGGCATTCGAAGTTCCGTCAACCTCAGTTGCCGCAGTGATATCAGTTGCGTGAAGTTTTCCTAATGATGAATAATATGTACCTACAGTATCAGTTCCTAACATGATCACATCTACAGTAGCAGGTGGAATAAATGTAGACAAATCTGTTAGGGTGACAACTCCGTTTG
>ERZ1292625.3388-Hain-H41-01um-R1-3388-length-13078-cov-12_pt1 | contig 13078 bp, 16 predicted proteins | sample MGYA00564400_ERZ1292625 | MGnify/ENA primary metagenome ERZ1292625 (study PRJEB36523, sample SAMEA6512639) | groundwater metagenome | collected 2019-01-08 | study: AquaDiva: Metagenomics assemblies of 32 groundwater samples
AGTTTTTACTTTAATATAGTCATCTTCTTTATTGGGAAATGCCTCAATTATTTTTTTTGTCAGATTAGAATTTGTATTCACGGCTTCGTCTTTTCTTGCTTCGTTCGCCGTAGCTTTGGCGAAGGCGAATTCTCCTTTTTTTAATTTTGAAGTGTCGGCTTTTCTTAATAAGTTAAAATAATCCAAAATCCCCGAAAGGTCTTTTTGCATTTTTTCTGTTTCTTTTTCTGTCAATTCTAACCTAGCCAACTTGGCTATATGTTTTACCTCTTGTTTTGAAATCATAATTATTTTACCGAGGTGGCTCCCCATCTTCATCTTTTGACATAACTCCAGCTAATGTTTCTATGTTTTCTAAAGCAATTCCTGCTCCTCTAACAACTGCAGTTAACGGGTCGTCAATAATCTTACAGGGCATTTTTGTTTCTCTTGAAATTAAAACATCCAAACCTTTTAATAAAGAACCTCCACCTGCCAAGTAAATACCATTAGACATAACGTCGGCTAATAATTCTGGTGGTGTTTCTTCAATTGTTGTTTTAATAGCCGCAATAATTTGTTTTACTGACTTATCTAAGGCGCGCTGAACATCATCATTAAAAATAACAACTTCTTCAGGAAGACCCGTAACTAGATTTCTACCTCGCATTGGTATTTCTTTTTTCTCTTTTAAAGGTAGAGCTGAGCCTATGTTTATTTTAATTAATTCTGCTGTTCTTTCTCCAATTAATAATTTATACTCTTTTTGAGCAAATTGAACAATATCATCGTTAAGTTTATCGCCAGCAACCTTTATACTTTTATAAACAACAATTCCGCCCAATGATATAACTGCCACCTCTGTTGTACCACCACCAATATCAACTATAAAGTTCCCCCCTGCTTCTTGAATTGGAAGTTTTGCTCCAATAGCCGAAGCTAATGGCTCTTCAATTAAAAAAACAGTTTTAGCTCCAGCTGATTTGGCGGCATCACGAACCGCTTTTCTTTCAACTTCTGTAACCCCGCAAGGAATACCAATAATTACTCTTGGTAAATATCCTAAACCAAATATTTTTTTACTGGAAGCAGCTGACTTTTCAATAAAGTATTTTAACATTTGCTCTGTCACTTCAAAGTCAGAAATAACACCGTTTACCAAAGGCCTTGTAGCTGTGATATAAGAAGGAGTTCGGCCTACCATTTTTTTTGCCTCCTCTCCAATAGATAAAATCTGACCTGTTTTGTTGTTAATTGCCACTACAGAAGGCTCATTAATAATTATTCCCCTATCTTTAACGTAAACTAAAGAATTGGCCGTTCCTAAGTCAATGGCCATATCTATTGATAAAAAGGAAAATAATTTTTTTAATTTTTTAAACATAAAATTCACTAATTTATATTGCTTGCTCCCCGTAGGGTTCTTTTCAAATATTTGAACAATTGATTTATTTTTACTAATTGAACTTTATCTTTAACTCTCTCTTTTATTTCAACCGAATTCGTCTTTAAAGTTTTTTCACTAATTACTATACGAAATGGAATTCCTATTAAGTCAGATTCTGCAAACTTTTCCCCAACTGATTTTACTTGCCTATCGTCGTATAATACTTCAATTTTTTCTTTTTGCAAATTATTATATATTTTTTCTGCAACGCTTTTAACTTTTTTGTTATCTTCAATAGAAATAATATGAACTAAGAACGGAGCAATTGACTTAGGCCAAATAATTCCCCTTTCGTCATTATTCACTTCAACAACAGCGCCCATTAATCTACCTAGTCCAATTCCGTAGCATCCCATTATTACCGGCTTATCGTGGCCGTCGCGGTCAGTAAACTTTAAATTAAAAGGTGTAGAAAATCTTGTACCCATTTTAAAAATATTGCCGACTTCGATCGTCTTTTTTTCTTCAAATTCATTATTTTTGCATTTAGGACATATTGGGTTTTCTACTTTTATTTCTTTATTAATTGCTATATTGCATTTTTTACAAATATAAATTATATCTTCACCGGCATTGGTTATAGTTTGAAATTCATCTGAATATTTTGAAAAACTTCCGCCAGATGCCAATGTTTGATAGGTCGTTTTTCCAATTCCGCATTCTTTAAAAATATTTAGATAAACTTTTGTCACTTTTTCATAATATTTATCTAGGTCTTCTTGAGTTGAATGAAAAGAGTATAAATCTTTCATTAAAAATTCTCTTGTTCTTAAAATGCCTGATTTTGCCCTTAATTCGTCTCTTAATTTATCTTGTATTTGAAATACATATAGTGGTAAGTCCCTGTAAGAAAATACAACTTTTTTTGCTAAAGGCGTAACTACCTCCTCATGAGTAGGACCTAAAATATATTCTTTATCGCCATTTCCCTTTAATAAAAAAATAATTTCTTTATCTATGTTAATTCTGTCTGTTTTTACCCAGTTTTCTTTTGGTTGTAAAACTGGCATTAAAATTTCTTGCCCATCAATTTCTTCCATACCTTTCCTTATAATATTTTCAATATTTTTTAAAACTCTAAGACCCAGTGGTAAAAATGTATAAACACCCGCCATCAATTGGTCTATAAAACCAGCCCTTACTAAAAGGTCATGAGAAACCGATTCTGTATTAGCAGATTTTTCTTTTGTTGTTTTATAAAAAAGTTTTGATTGCAACATATTTAATTATTAGAGCGGAAATGAGAATATTTTTCAATTCGGGCTCGGGTCGCGAGAGCTTCCCGCTCTGCGGGAGCTCCCGACCTAGGCCGTGGGTTTGGCGGACGTTGAAAAATATCCTTATTTCCGCATTACTTTTGTAAACTAGACTTTATAAATTCTGAAAGACGTGGTATATCAAACATTATTGTTATAAAAAGAGACATTGCAATCAATAAAAAGAAAAATACAACTGTAATATTTTGTTCAACTCTTGTAGAAACTGGCTTTCCTTTTATTTTTTCTATGGCTAAAAATAATAGTTTTCCTCCATCTAAAGCTGGGATTGGAAATATATTAAATATAGCAACAAAAACAGAAATAGATGCTATAAAATACAAAAAGAATCCAATACCAAAGTCTACTGCCCTTGCTAAAAATATCGTAATGCCAATAGGCCCCAACATTTCAGCTCCCTGTGGAACGCCTTTACCCATAAATAAATCTTTAAAAACCGTAAAAAGTCCTTGCACCGCTTTTATTGTAATCTCGCCAGTATAAAGTGTTCCCTTAATTGGCGCCTGGTACCAAGGATATTTTTTAATAAGAGTGCCCATTCTCTCAAGGCCTACCCCTAATGCTCCCTGGCCTTGTGGCGACAAAACTCTAGGTATCAATAAAGTTTCAATAGTTTTACCTTGCCTTTGGATTACTAAAGTTATTTGTTTACCGACATTTTCTTTTGCAAAATCTTGGACATCCTTTATTTTATTAATTTTTACTTCTGTATCTTTTAATTTAAAATTCAAAAGTACATCCCCGGCTTCCAATCCTGCAGATTTTGCCGGAGAATCATCTGCAATTAAAATAACCTGAACTCTTGTATTTGTTAAACTAGCAACATCTTGATCGCCAACAGGAATATCGGCTCCTATGGCAAAAACAATAGAAAAAAGAATTATAGAGGCAATCCAGAAAGCAGCCACTCCTCCTATGACAATAAGGACTCTTTTCCAAATAGCTAAATTTGAAAAACTTCTGTAATCATCTACATCGCCCTCTTCTCCATATATTTTTACAAAAGCTCCTAAGGGTAAAAGATTTATAGAATAAAGTGTTTCGCCAAATTTTTTACCAAAAATTCTTGGCGGATAACCTATGCCAAATTCTTCAACTTTTACTCCAAATTTTTTAGCTATAATAAAATGTCCAAATTCATGGATAATCATTAAGGCAATCAAACTAAGAAAAGCAACTATTAAGGTTAAAATAACAGATATCATATTATTAGAATTATTATTAATTATATTAATTCTTTCTTCTTTCTTTCTATTAAATTCTTTATTTTTTCTGTGTAGTCGTCAATTACTTTTTGAAGCTCATCCTTACCCCTAAATTTATCATCTTCTGATATTTTCTTGTCTTTTTGAGATTGTTGAATTTCATTCCAAGCGTCTTCTCTCCAATGCCTTATTGTTTTTCTTGTTTGCTCCGCTTTTTCATTTAATGTTTTTACAAGCACCTGCCTATATTCTTCTGTTAAAAGAGGTAAATTTAAACGTATAATATCTTTATCAACAATGGCCGACATGCCAAGCCCAGAAAGTGAAATTGCTTTTTCTATAGGCTCAATATATGAAATATCCCATGGCTGTATTACTATTTGGTTTGACTGGGGGCTTGAAATGGCTCCCAACTGTTTTAAAGCAAATTTTGACCCGAAAGCATCTACTGTTATGTCTTCAACTAAAGATGGAGTGGCCCTTCCAGTATGTAGCTTGGCTACTTCTGTTTCTAAAAATTTAAAAGATTTATCAAGCTCTGGTTTAATTTTATCAATAGATTCTTTATATGTACTCATATGTTTATATTTCCATTAATAATACCTCAAGCGCCAGTTTTGAATTAATATTACTAACTGCCGCTTGCATGTATAATGTTTCTATTAATGTTATAACTTTTCTTAATTTTTCTAAAGTATATCTTTCAGTTAGGCTTGTAGTAGGATTATTCGCCGATTGGTTTTTTATAACACCGATTTTTTCCAGCATAGTATTTCTAAAATATCTTTGAAGTATTTTTAAAATGGTATTAAAATTATCTTCTTCTAAATTAACTTTTTTGGCGTGTTGGAATTTTACTGCCAATTCAGAATTAATAATACCTAATAGTTCCTGTAAAGTGTCCTGCTCTTCTTTCGACTGTGCGTATTTTTGGGCAGTGGAAAATACAACCGTTTGGCACCGTGAAAAAATCGTTGGTAATAATAGTTCCGAGTTTTTGGTAATTAATATAATAATGGTTTTTCCTTTCGGTTCTTCAAGAGTTTTTAAAAAACAGCTTTGGGCTTCTTGATTCATTAGTTCTGCATTATCTATTATCACCGTTTTATAACCGCCGTAATAGGATGTATAGCTTAAAAAATTATTAACTTGGCGTATCTGTGATACATCAATTTCCATCATATCTTTTTCGTTTTTTACTGACGACTCACTGTAGGCCGATTTTACCACCAACAAATCAGGGTACATTTCTTTTTCAATCATCTTACAATTTTGGCATTGCTCTAAGGTTTTTCCTTTCATACTACAAGTCTCACTATCTTCTGATTTGTAGTATAGGCAGTTTATGAGCTTTGTAAATTCTTTTGCCAAATTTTTCTTCCCTATTTTTTCTTCTCCAGAAAATAAATAAGCATGAGCCAATTGGCCTAATCCAAATTTTTTACTTAAAAAATCCCATTGTTTTTTGTGCCCAACTAACATAAATTTAAAATTTTTGAAATAATAAGGATATTTTTCAATTCGGGCTGGCCGTGGGTTTGGCGGACGTTGAAAAATATCATTATTATTCCAAGATAATTCTAAGTTACTTTTTTGACATAACAACTTTTTTATATTCATCAAGATGCTCTAAAACTATTCCGGTTCCCTTAATAACACAAAATAATGGTTCTTCAGCAACAAAACATGGCACTCCTGTGCTTTGAGCTACCAATTCATTAATTTTAGGCAACATAGATCCGCCGCCAGCCATAATAATACCCTTGTTCATAATATCAGCCGAAAGTTCAGGAGGAGTTTCCGACAACACTTGTTTAGCCGCTTGAATAATTTCAAACAACACATCAGAAATTGCTTCACAAACTTCATTATTAGATATTTTAATACTTCTCGGTAATCCTAAAATTAAATCTCTTCCTTGAACTTCTAAATACTTTAATTCTTTTTGTAAAAGAGCTGTACCAACTTTTATTTTTATTTCTTCTGCAGATTGAGTTCCAATTGCTAAATTGTATTTCTTTTTAATATATTCTGCGATAGCCGTATCTATTTTATCGCCCGCCACTCTTACAGAGTGAGCTGTTACAATCCCACCAAGTGAAATTACAGCCACCTCAGATGTGCCACCGCCAATATCAATAATCATATGCCCCGAACATGAATTAATGGGAATACCGGCCCCAATGGCAGCTAAAATGGGTTCTTTAGCGACAAAAGCTTGTCTGGCTCCAGCCGACAAGGCTGCTTCAATTACTGCTCTTTTTTCTGTACTAGTAATTCCTGCTGGCACAGATATAACTAACTCTGGTTTAAACAACCTAAAATTACTTGCTGTTTTTGTAATAAAATAACGCATCATTGCTTGGGTTACTCTGTAGTCAGCTATTACTCCATCTTTCAATGGCCTGTATACTTTAATATCAGCTGGCGTTCGGCCTATCATTTCTTTAGCACTCTCGCCTACTGCTAAAATCCTGTTATCACTTAAAGAAACAGCAACCACTGACGGCTCCTGTAAAACAATACCTTTGCCCTGCACATAAACTAAAGAGTTGCAGGTTCCAAGATCAATAGCAATTTTAGCATTAAACATACGATTAACCACTAATTCTTTTAATATCTGCCCCCAACTTTTGTAATCTCTCTTCTATTTTCTCATATCCTCTGTCAATTTGAAAGACATTATTTATTGTAGTTTTCCCTTCGGTCATGAGTCCTGCAATAATTAAACAAGCGCCTGCCCTTATGTCTGAAGAATCAATATTTAAACTATTTAATTTTTTAGGTCCAAAAACAAATGCTCTATGTGGATCAACTATTTCAATATCACCACCCATTTTTCTCAATTCGTGCACATAGCCCAACCTATTTTCATATAAAGGATCATGAATTAAACTTTTACCATTAGCTTTTATTAAGAGAGGAATTATAATAGGCAATAAATCTGTTGGAAAACCGGGATGAGGCAAAGCCTGAACTTTTACCGGATTTAAGTTTGGTGAATACCAAACAGTAATTTGATTTTCGCCCCTTTCAAAATTTACCCCGATTTCTTGAAGTTTGTCTAAAAATAAATCTAAATAGTCAAAATTTATATTCTTTACAATTATCTTGCCGGGATTCAAGGCGCCTACGACAATAAAAGTTCCTGCCTCAAGATTATCTGATTCGACTATATGCTCACATCCGTGTAATTTTTCCATACCCTCAATTTCAATGTTATGAGTGCCCACTCCTTTTATTTTAGCCCCCATTTTCAGAAGCATTTTACCCAAATCTTGCACAGAAAGTTCTGACGCTGCCCCTTTGATTATTGTTTTTCCCTTTGCTAAAACGGCGGCCATCATTAATGACTCTGTGGCAGTAGGGCTGAATTCTCCTAAAATTATTTCCTTTCCAACTAATTCTTCTCTTGAAATACTATAAATATCGCCCTGTCTTTCAATTTTAGCACCTAATTTTTCCAAGGCTTTTAATTGGACTAAAATAGGTCTTAATCCAATTACATCTCCACCAGGTGAAGAAATTTTAAAACTTTTAAATCTTGCCAAAAGGGAACCGAAAAACAAGACAGAAATTCTAGTTTTTGAAACTCTTTCAAAATCTATATTCTCAGGATTTATGTTTTCTGTCTTTGTCTTAATTTTTCTTTCTGACAACCATTCAATTTTAACTCCCAGGCTCTTTAAAATTTCGATGGTATTTTTAATGTCCTCAATCAAAGGTAAATTATCAATTATACATTCCTCATCTGTAAGCAAAACAGCAGCAAGACAAGGCCCTGCTGCATTTTTTGATCCCCTCACTTCAATTTCTCCCGACAGCTCCTTATTACCATTTATTACAAACTTATCTACCATTTATTTTTGTTTTATACTGTATATTATTTTATTTTAACTCTAATGTCAATCCATTGAAAAATATGCTGTTTTTTGATAATATTTTTATATGACTAAAAAAATTCGCTTAATAATATTTTGTGTTTGCGCGGTTTTATTCTTTATCGTAGCCCCATATATTATTATTTACTCTTTGGGATATAGAATTGACTTTGAACAAAAAAAAATAGTGATCACGGGTGGAATTTATGTAAAGGCCTTACCACAAGGCGCTGATGTTATTGTGGATTCTAAAATTAGCAACAGAATCAGCCTTTTATCGCCTACTGTCTTTGTGCAAAATCTTCTGCCAAAACAACACAGTATTTTAATAAAAAAAGATGGTTATTATGATTATAGAAAAAAATTAGAAGTAAAAGAAAAAGAAGTTGTAAGACTAGAACGGGTTATTTTATTTAAAGAAAAAATTATTTTTGATATTTTAGCAGACAAAACCAACTCGCCATTTTCGAAAAAAGACTCAGAACAGCTTTTTATCATTAAAAATGGTAACCTTTACAAAAACAACTCGGAAGAATACACAGTAATTTTAAAAAAAATACTATCTTTTGAGGTTTCTAATGATAATATAATATGGTTAGGCTTAGACGGATTTTTATACAGTTCAAGCCAAGACGGAAAAATCACAAACAAATTAAGTCAAGCTCCTTTAAAAATAAACATTAAAAATTCTTATAAATTTACAATTATTTCCCAAAATATCTTTCTTCTTGAAAATAATAATCTTTTACTATTCAACCAAAAAACAAAAATATTTGAGACATTTTATAGCTTAGTTAAAGACTTAAAGATATCTCCCGACGGTCAAAAAATACTTTATTATAACGACAACGAAATTATGTATTCTTACTTAAATTCTGATAATCCTGAAAAAATATTTTTAAACAGATTTTCAGAAAAAATCGGAGATTGTTTTTGGCTAAACGACAACTACTTAATTTTTGGTTTGGGAGAAAAAATAGCTATTTCTGAAATAGACAATCGAGACAATATAAATATGGTTACCCTGCCACAAATTTTATCGTTATCTGATAAAATATTTTTAAACCAAGAAGATAAAAAGCTGTATATTTTAACCAAGGATACCATTTTATCATCGGAAAGATTAATTCCTTAATTTAAAACACAAAAAAACCGCCCTTCTCGGCGGTTTTTTATTGCTATCGTTTTGACCACTGAGGAGCTTTTCTTGCGCGTTTTAATCCAAACTTCTTTCTTTCTCTCATTCTTGGGTCTCTAGTTAAATAACCTGCTTTTCTTAATCTTTTTCTAAAATTATTATTAAAATCGACTAAAACCCTGGCTGTACCGTGCCGCACTGCTTCAGCTTGAGCGTGATGCCCCCCGCCCTTAACTATTATTGAAACTTTAAATTTATCAAGACATTTCATCTTTTTCATAGAAGAAGTGGCTATCTCCTGATCTTCTGCTAAAACAAAATATTCTTGATAGGGTTTGCTGTTAACTAAAAAAGCCTTATCTCCTCTTGTAAAAAGTCTTACACGAGCCACTGCTGTTTTTCTGCGACCAATCGCTTCAAAATAACGATCTGGCTTTGAAGCTAAATCTTTTTCTATTTTAAAATCTTCTGAAGAAAAATCATCTTCTTCATTTAAAACAGGTGTTATTTTTATTGGTTCTGGCATTTCTTTAACTACCTCTACTAGTTTTTGCTTTGGCGTAGGTTGTTTTGTGATAATTTTTGGCATAACTATTTAATTTATTTTCTCAAATTTCAATCTTTTAATTTGTATAGCCCTTAATTTGTTTTTTGTCAACATTCCATAAACTGCTATTCTCAAAACTTCTGACGGACTTTTTTTATAAATATCTTCTAAGGTGGCTTCTTTTAATCCTCCTAAATAACCCGTGTGACGATAATAAATTTTCTTCCTAAATTTTTTACCTGTAAATTTTAGTTTTTCAACATTTTTTATAGTAACAAAATCCCCAATATCTTTATATGGAGCAAAAGCGGGTTTGTTTTTGCCTCTTAACAAAACAGCTATTTTAGTAGACAATCTACCCAAAACCTGATCAGTGGCATCAATTATATGATTTTCTCTTTTTATTATTTCCATGCTTTATTATTTGACTAATTCAATTATGACCATTTTTGCTGAATCTGACTTTCTCGGTCCTAATTTTATAATTCTTGTATAACCTCCTGATCTACCACTATATTTTGGAGCGATTTCATCTACTAACTTTTTAACAATTTGAGGAGCTAAAATTTTTGACAATATCCTACGACTAAATATAGTATTTTGTCTTGCTCTAGTAATAGATTTTTCTGCAACAACCCTCAGTTCCTTTGCTTTGGCTTCTGTGGTTCTAATTTTTTCGTGTAAGAAAAGACCGCTCATTAATGACTTTAAGAGTGCTTTTCGTTGACTTTTATTCCTTGATAACATTTTGCCTTTGTTTCTTTTTCTCATTCTATTTTTTCTTTTTTATCTTTTTAACTTTTGCTTTCGCTTGCGAGGAACTTGTTCCTTTACGAACAACTTTTGTAGCAGAAGACTCTTTTTTTACTTCTATTTTTGGTGAGACTTTCGCTTCAGAAATTATACTAAAGTGTTTCATTAATATATCGCAGGCCTCAAAAAATGCCTCTTCTGGAGTAATTGTACCGTCTGTTTCTATTTCTAAATTCAATTTATCAAAATCTGTTCTCTCGCCTACTCTCATATTTTCAACTTCTAAATTTACACTTTTAACTGGTGTATAAATAGCATCAAGATAAATAGTTCCTATTTCTGCTTTTTTTATTTTTCTGCGATCTTTTGGCTCATATCCAATGCCTTTTTCAATTTGAATTTCTATGTCAAGTTCTGTTTTTTTATCTGTTATTGTTGCAATGTGAATATCTGGGTTAACAAGTTTTACTTGTGGAGAAAGCTTAAAATCAGATCCCTTAACATTTTTTTCTCCTTTAATTAATAATTGAATTCTTTGTGAATCGCCTTCGTAAATTTTAAATCTTAAATTTTTTAAATTTAAAATCACCATTATAGTATCTTCCAAAATTCCTGCGATTGTAGAAAATTCATGTGTAGCTCCTTTTATTTTTACTTCTGTTACAGCAACTCCAGGCAAAGATGATAATAAAACTCTTCTTAAAGAATTACCAATAGTAGTACCATAGCCAGGATATAGCCCTTCTATTTCAAAACGAACTTGATTTTTATTTTTTTGAATTATCTTTATAGGTAATGGAAGAGGAATCATAATTATTATTTATTATTTATTATTTTATATACTTTTAATATGAAATATTTTTATCGTAATAAGCAATATTATCTTGAATAAAACTCGAAAATCAAAGAAATCTCTGCTGGAGGATTTACTTCTTTTAAAGAAGGTTCTCCAATGGTTTTTCCCTCAAATTTATCTTTATTTAAACTTAACCACAAAGGAATTTCTTTCTTTTTTAATAAAGCCGCTAAATCCTTAAAAACTGGTTTTGATTTTTTAGATTCTTTAATAGTAATAATATCTCCTTTTTTTAATTCAAAAGATGGAATATTGACAGGTTTGCCATTTACTAAAAAAATTCCATGTGAGACAAGCTGTCTTGCATGTGCACGCGATAAAGCAAAGCCCAAGCGAAACACAACATTATCTAATCTTTTTTCTATTCTTCTAATGAGTTCATTGGCCACATCTTCAACCTTACCCATTCTTAATAGAGTTGCTTTTACATATTTTTTAAATTGGCGCTCTGAAAGACCGTACCACCTTTTAAGTATTTGTTTTTCTTGCAATGATTTCTTATACTCTGAAGCGGTCCCACCTCTTCTCTTTTTTTGAGACCCCGCTTGAGATCCTGATGGACTAGTCTGTTTTGCTATTGGCATATAATTATGATGGAATATTTATCAGTTAAATAATTTATTACACTCTTCTTACTTTTTTTGGTCTGCATCCATTATGAGGAATTGGCGTTACGTCTTTAATAGAAATAATATTTAATCCCTGAGCAACTAAAGCTCTTACAGCCGATTCTCTGCCAGCCCCTATTCCTTTTACAAAAATACTAATTTTTTCTATACCTATTTTTTTACAAATATTAGATATTGCCTCTGCCACTCTAGATGCGGCAAAAGAAGTAGCTTTTTTTGTTCCCTTAAAACCAACTGATCCAGCCGACTTCCAAGCCAAAACCTGACCCTTAGCATTAGTGAGAGTTATTAGGGTATTATTATAAGAAGAAGATATATATACATTTCCTTGGAGAACTCTTTCTACTGATAGCTTTACTTTTACCTCTTTTTTAAGAGTGCCATCAATTTTTTCTTTCTCTTTTATTAATTCTTCTTGATCAACTTGGATAATATGTTTTTTCCCCATATTTTTTTGGTTTTATTTAAGTTGCTGTTGCCGCTGGCTTTCTACCAGATCCTATTGTTTTTCTTACATTGCCCCTTACAGTCCTATTGTTAGTTTTTGTCCTTTGGCCTCTTGTGGGTAACCCTTTAGCATGACGCGATCCCCTAAAAGATCCGACATCTTTTAATCTTTTAATATTTATCATGACCTGCCTTCTTAAATCTCCTTCAATTTTATGATTTTTTTCAATAATATCTTTTAGAATATTAACTTCTTCTGGAGTTAAATCTTGAGACCGTTTATTTATATCAATCTTTGCTATCTCTAAAATTTCTACACTTAAAGACCTACCTATTCCATAAATATAAGTTAAAGCTATTTCTATTCTTTTGTTTTCAGGAATACTTATTCCAGCAATTCTTGGCATTTTGTATATTATTTTTACTATCCTTGTCTTTGTTTATGTTTTGGATTTTTTTTACAAATAACATAAATACGACCCTCTCTTTTAACGATTTGACAATCTTTACAAATTTTTTTAACCGATGGTCTCACTTTCATGATGTTGTGAGCAAAGCGAATAATATCATGAACCCCGCCCCATAAGCTATTATTATAATTCAAATAGCTAAGATGGCGGGGTAAAAATCGCTAATACTCTTTTTATTTTAGCCTATAAACTATTCTGCCCTTACTATCGTCATAAGGACTCATCTCTAATGTCACCTTGTCTCCGGGTAAAATAGTAATTCTATTGAGTCTCATCTTACCAGATAAAAAACCCGTTATTTCTTTTCCATCGTCTAATACTACCTTAAAAAAGGCATTTGGTAAAGCCTCTACCACCCTGCCATCTATTCTTATGACCTTTTTTGAATCCTTATTATCTTCGTTTTTAACCATTAGTGAGATACTAACAAATTAGTTTGTTTTAGTCAA